>Ga0209986_10004902_pt1 | contig 11236 bp, 9 predicted proteins | sample BlataG_FD_183168 | JGI IMG/M metagenome (GOLD analysis project Ga0209986, IMG submission 183168) | Deep subsurface microbial communities from Black Sea to uncover new lineages of life (NeLLi) - Black_00105 metaG (SPAdes) (version 2) | ecosystem: Environmental > Aquatic > Marine > Oceanic >...
CCCATAATCAAGAAGTCGACATACCGGGGGTACTGCGGTAGGAGCTACTTCAACCAAGTCAAGATTATGCTTCCTCGCCGTCTCCCATGCCTGGCTCAAGGTCATAACCCCTAACTGCTCCCCCTTCTCTCCTACCAGGCGAACCTCTCTAGCTCTAATGCGCTCGTTAACTCGCAGTGGCTTAACTATATTCCTATTTACCTCCCCCAAGCCCTTGGATGTTATGGGCAAAAACTATAGCATAACCCCTTATACTAGTCAAGTTATAACCTTAACTCCTTTTCCCTGTTTACTATAGCCTTCTTGATGCTTTCCTTAAAGCGAGCAAAGGGTTGGGAAGCCACCTGTTCCCCACTGCGCAAACGAACGGAAATGGTAGACGCTGCTACCTCCCTATCACCCACAACAAGCATGCATGGTATCTTATCAAGTTGCGCTTGCCGAATTTTGAGGTTTACCGTTTCTGAGCGAGCATCAACCTCCACCCGCACCCCTTCGCCTTTAAGCTCATCCTCCAGCTTATGAGCATAGTCCAGGTGGCGGTCTGCTACTGGAATCACCATTACCTGAAGTGGCGCCAGCCACGCCGGGAAGGCACCCCCATAGTGCTCAATCAGTGAGGCAAGAAAGCGCTCCATACTTCCCAGCACAGTGCGATGCACCATGGCTACCAAATGCTCCTGACCATCCTCGCCAATATAGGTAACATCGAAGCGCTGAGGAAGGTTAAAATCAACTTGGATAGTGGGACCCTGCCACCCCCTGCCTTGAGCATCCTCAAACTTAATATCTATCTTAGGTCCGTAAAATACACCCTCCCCGGCGTCTACGTTATATGGGAGCCTTTGTCGAGCTAAAGCCCGGCTTAAAGTCTCAGTAGCCTCATCCCAAGTCTGGATAGTGCCGGTATATTTCTCAGGTCGAGTGGAAAGTAATATCTGATAATTGCTGAAGCCAAAGGTATCTACCATAAAGAGAGCTAAATCCAATACTCCTGCTACCTCATCCTCTAATTGGTCAAAGCGACAAAAGATATGAGCATCATCCTGAGTAAAGCCCCTGACCCGAGATAGACCATGCAGCACCCCAGAGCGTTCATAACGATACACAGTGCCCAGCTCGGCGTAACGCAGCGGTAATTCTCGGTAACTGCGCTGGTTTGTCTTATAAATAAGGATATGCCCCAGGCAATTCATTGGTTTGATAATATACTCCTGTCCCTCCACCTCCATTGGACTATATAGGTAATCGCGATAAAATTCCCAATGACCACTGGTCTTCCACAAATCCAATTTGGCGATATGTGGAGTATATATAATGTCATAGCCACGCTTGATATGTTCGTCCTTCCAGAAATCCTCAATGACACGGCGTATCACTGCCCCTTTAGGGTGCCAATGAACCAGCCCCGGACCAGCCTCCTCATGGATGCTAAATAGGTCAAGCTCCTTGCCTAATTTCCTATGGTCGCGTTTTGCCGCCTCATCAAGTTTTTTGAGATACTCCGTCAAAGCCTCCTCAGTGTCAAAAGCAACACCATATACCCGCTGTAACATAGGACGATGTTCATCACCCCGCCAGTAGGCACCAGCAATGCTGAGAAGCTTGAAAACCTTTATCTCCCCGGTAGAACTCACATGGGGTCCACGACACAAATCAACGAATGGACCCTGCTGATACAAGCCAACCTTCTCATCGGGAATTTCATCAATTAACTCCAGCTTATAGGGCTGAGCAGCAAATAACGCCCGGGCCTCTTCCTTAGCCGTCTCCTGTCCGATAAAAGGGGCGTTTAAAGCGATTATTTCACCCATCTTAGCCTCAATGAGTGGCAAATCATCAGGGGTCAACGAGCGAGGTAAATCAAAGTCATAGTAAAAGCCATTTTCAATAGCTGGACCGATACCAAACTTGGCATCAGGGAAGATAGACTGAACTGCCTCCGCCAGAACATGAGCTGCGGAATGTCGCATTATCTCCAGCCTTTCGCCATCAGTCGTCCTCTGCTGTTTATCAGGAACCATGGTCAAAATCCTGTCACCTATTAAGTGGAAGCTGTTTGATTATATCAGCTACGAGCTACATGTGCAATTGGCTCAGGTTGCCAGGTTCAGTGGCAAAACACTATAATGCCCGAGATATATGATAAAGAAGGTTTTTCCCGTCCTAGCTCTATCCATCTTCTCCTCCATGTTAGGGGTTGGAATAATAGCACCACTCTTGCCCCTTTATGCTGATAACCTAGGAGCCACTGGAATTTGGCTAGGGGTAATCTTTGCTGGCTTTTCTGTCTCCCGAGCTATAGTTATGCCTATTTTCGGTAGGCTCTCTGACCGCAGTGGCAGAAAGCTATTCATCTGCATCGGTCTCCTTTCCTATGCCATTATCTCACTGGGCTTTATATGGGCAAATAGCCTCCTTCAGTTAGCTTTAATTCGTTTCCTGCACGGTATTGCTGCCGGTAGCTCGTATATGTATTGTAATGTCTGGGTTAGAATAATGCAGTCGAAGGTGTTCTGTGGAATATGGTCGGCACAGGTCAGGTCGGCTACAATTGTCGCGTTGGGATTGTCCTCTGTCCGGTGTAATACATCGCTTCCAGTAACACGCCCACCCCCGAACATCCGGGTATATGTGTCATCTCCAATTTCCAGGACGTGTCCGCGGATATCCAGGGCATGGTTAGACAGAAACCGTTCAATATAGTAGCGGTCAATACATAAACCCTGGTCAAAGCCCAAGGCGCCGCCGACTTTTTGGAGACGCCGCAGGTATTTGAGGCGCTCGACATATACTGGCGACTGCTTACGCCGCAGCTTTTGCCACATACGTGCCCGGTACCTCGTATATAGAGAAGAAATTGGCTTCACCGGGTTCCCCCTGAAGGTCATCATCAAAAAGGCTACCCATGCTGGTCAATAGCACTGTCGCCAAACAACAAAGCTTCTATTCAGTTTAGCCCCTATGTATTAGCAGAACTACTACCGACACGAATTTCATCAAAAAACGGGGTTCTTCTTTGTTCGACCGAAATTACGGCGTATAGATACATGGCTGCTGACCAAGTCTGCCAATCTTCTCCCCGCGGAGTACCATCCTGAGCGCGGAACCATTCGTTGAAGCCAAAGGCAACATTAGCTTCACGTGAAGGGCGGACCAGCTCGGTCAAAGCAATCACCTTTTGTTCTGCTAGATGAAATCTACCGGTGGCGACGAGAGCTGCAATATAAAACCCGCAGACGAAAGGCCAGACCCCACCGTTAAGATATTCCCCGGGAAGATTGAATTTCCGATACCTGGGATACCAGTCCGGGTCTTTCGGACGTATGTACGGGAAAAAAGTGGGAGGAAGGTCAAGCACCAGCAGGTCCTGCTGCCTCAGTGCCTGGTATTCACGCTCAATCCATGATACCATCTGTTTAGCTCTTGATGGATGTGCCAGACCCGATAGGATAGCTAGGCTGTTCCCCAGAAGGTCAAACCGTTCATCACTGTAAATTTTATATGACCAAGTTGCGAAATAAGGTTTATGACGTAATACCAGCCCCTCGTGAACGTGGCGGTGAATGACGTCGTTAGTGATGGTGAACCTATCCATCATCCGTTCTAGGAGCTCGGCTCTTTCAAATTGACCATAGAGCCGGAGATAACTGTAAACTATGGTATTCACATAAAGGCCAAATCCCAGAACCCATTGCTCATCTCGCCAATCACTGGTGGGTAACTGTGCCACTATAACACGGTCTGAAGGGCTCTGGTATTCCATCCAAGTCATCGCCTTTCGCACCGCTTCCTCAAGAAAGTCAGTTTCACCAGTGAACTTTCGAAAAAATCCCACGGCCAGAATAAAAAGGGGAGTGGTATCACTGGTGGCCCTCTCCTCCCGGTCATGAACCAGTGCTGGAATACAACCCAAACGGCTTTGATTCTTAGCCAGGGTCACCAGCACACGCCGCAAGGTTTTGACAAGCCTCTCATTACCACAGGTAAGAATACCCAGCGATGCAATCAGAAGGTCACGGGTATAAGGTTCGGGATAACCCCACCCCGCTGTCCGGGGTAGTGACCGGTACGGACCACGAGCATTATGTAGCAACACTTCTACAGCTGCTTCCTTAGCCTTCTCTATTTGCTCCCGTTGCTTTGAGTTCATCCTACGAAGCCCCCAATCTTTCAGAGGCAATTTGCACAAACTTTTTAGCTACGATGCGGTAATCGTAGTTCGCTATTACCCGTTTTCTGCCTGTCTCTCCCATCTTTCGTCGGAGTTCAGCGCTCCCCATCAAGTCCATCAGGTAGTTGGCAATGTCATGAATGCTGGCACGGTAATCAACCGTGTGAGGACTTTTAAAGACCACCCGATGTCCTTTTTCCCAACCAGACTCTTCTCCCACGATGGTCTCCCGTAATACCACTTCCATAGCAACACCGGCGAGAAATGCCGTTTCACCGTGAATCAGCGTCTCGCTCATGGCCATGGCGTTGATGCCCAACACCGGCTTCCCAGAGGCTCCAGCCTCCACCTGCGGCATCCCAAACCCTTCCAAGCGGGAAGGTGCAGCATAGATATCGCAGGCATTCATAAGATAAGGCATGAAATTCCGGGAAATGATATTTGTGGTATATATAACCTTCTTTTCAATCCCCAGAGAAGTGGCTAGCTGAAGGTCCATTAGGTTCTGCTGTAATGTCCTGGGTTGTGGCCAGACCTTGCAGATATATTTCCAAGGAGGTGCTTTGGCATCAATGATGGCCAACGCCTGCATCACTTCTTGCGCCCCTTTGGAGGCGGCATCCCCTCCCACGGTCAAGATCATTATTTCATCAGGTGCAACGCCGAGGGCTTCACGAACACAGACAACCTTGAGGTCATCCTTATCACGTGGTATGAAGGCGTCGGTATCAACGCCTATCGGCAAAATCTCTATGTTTCCACCGTTGAGACCATCACGAATGTAGACGTCCTTCACCCACTGGGATGTAGTCAATATAAGGGGCAGAGCGTTAAGAATTTCCTCATAATTGGCAACATAGCCATCAGCCACCAGCCAGGGCACCGGTCGGACGCCATACCGCTGAGGATGTAGCACCAGGTCTGGCGTGTGCCCCCAGTAACCCACCCCCACAACCACATCGGGCTGGAACCAGCGGTAGTACCACTCCTTCTCCTGAGCAGATTCGGGATTAACCGGGTAGGCATCTACCCCTAGTTCTTTGAGTCCCCGGTAGAGCAAATCTCCTTGGGTGGCCAGTCCCCCCGGGGGAGGGGGATACTCGTAGAGAACCAATGCTTTCATTGCTTCCTCCTTTCAGTGCTTAGCCATTTTTGAAACTCAATGGGGGAACGAAAGCACCAGAAGGCTTCTTCCCCCAGAGCAATAGAGGCCTCATAGCTTTCAGGACCAAAGCCATATATTTCAGCAATGGTACGGTATTTTCCCCACCAGATTTCCTCAGGCAACTGAACTATCAGATGAGCTGTCTTAATGGCTCGGGGCAGGTCATCCCGGCCACCCTTTCCGCTGTCTTCATAGGCAAACATCCACAGCTCATCTGTCCAGATAAGCCCTTTCTCCCAAAGGTCAGTAACTGCCTTGCTTGTTTCTTCGTGGCGACGATGCCGGGTGTACTCACCATCAGGGCTGTGGGTCAGGACAAGATCGAAATGCTCTGGTGGCAATAGCGAGAGGAGCATCTGCTGTACATGGGTCTCAGGGAGAGGCGATTGCTCTGGTCCGTCATCCAGGTCTCCCATCTTTCCTATACCGCCCAGTTTATGGACAGCCTGCAGGAACCTTGGCGCCCGGTTGAGGTCGCTTCTACGACAGAGCGAGACCACTGTCCACTGCCAGTCTGGGTGCATCAGCACCGTGCCACCAGCCCAGATTGTCTCGTCATCAGGGTGAGCCACTACCAGTGCCGCTGTTACATTTTGTTTCCTCTCCATACTAATGCCAGTTTTTTACTGCGTATTAGGTTAGCCATCTGCCTAGCCGAGGGCAAGCCGTGCCAGCAAATATGAAATCGTTGATTCTGCTCCCTGGTTAAGGTTAATTGTTATTCTGCCAACTCCGTCGTAACAGCCCCCTGTTGTCCGGTCGTAAACAACCTGGTTGAGGCTATTATCTCCCAGGAACCAATTGAAAGCCTGATGCATTAGTCTGGAGTATTCCTCATCCCCAGTCACGGCGTAACCGGCACTGAGAGCATGGACGATGGACCTAACCTCTTCCGGCTGCTGGTCAAAGTGATAATGCTTGCCGTTCTGATGATACCAGCCGTCCTGTCCTATAGGCATGTAAATGCCATTAACGAAACTCTCCTTAATCAGAAAGTCAAGGGTTGTCTTGCCTACGGTCAAGTACCTTTCATCCATGGTGGCACGGTACCCCAGAAGCAAGGCTTCAGGCATGACTCCATTGGAATAGGTTAGATAACTCTCAAACCACTGCCAATCAGCGTGGCTGACAGCTTGATACAGCTCAACCAATCGGTCACAGTGGCTCCTCAGTGTTCCTTTCAAATCAATCCCCTCTATTTGCACCTTCCCATCTACTAAGATACAGAGTGCTTTTATGCAGCGAGCAATCGCCCGTGGGGAACTGAAAGAGATACCACTCTTCATCCTCTTTTGCAGGAGGTTAAAAGCCCTCTGCCTGATAGTCTTAGGGAGCGAACTGCCTGTTGCTGTTAAAGCAAGGGCATAAATGGCACGTGCGTTAGTTTCCTCAAGATTGGCCTGTCTGTTGCGAACATCATCCAGCGTTCTGTTGCCTTTGACAAAATTTTGAAAGTGACCGTTGGGCTTGATGACAAAGCCAGTGAAATCCAGATAGGTATTGATTAATCTCAGTAGCCGTCTTTTTGCTCTGGCTATGGATGGGTTTTGAGTAGGTGCTCCCAGTTTCCCGTAGTATAACGCTGCCACTGTCAGTGCGGAGGCATTATCGTCCAGTGAGTACCCTGACGAAACATCATGCCTGCTCAATTCGGCAAACTGGACAATACCAAAACTATCCGTGAGATGGATTAGATGGTCCAGCTTTATCCTGGGAAGACTCTTCTGGTCGATTATTCCGGTTAGGCTCGGAGCATACTCCGAGAAAACCTTGGTATACTGAAGAGCAACATTGGACCAAATCATATTACGAGTGCGAAAATAGGCGTTCTTCCCCAGTTGCAGCCTAAGTTCTTCATCCTTCAGAAGCTGGAGTATGGCATCCACGTATACCTGCGAGTTTCTGAAATCAACCAAAATGCCAACTTCGTCGGTTATTACTTCCCTGGCCTGGGCGAACGCCGTGGATATAACCGGTCTACCCGTGCCTAGAGCGTAGGAGAGAGTTCCCGAAACCGCCTGGTTCGGCTCAATAGACGGTGAGATATATATGTCAGTTGCCTTTAGAAAATGGAGCAATTCACTTAAAGGGAAATACCTGTTATACAGTTTCACGTGGTCATAGAGACCAAGCTGGTATATCTTTTCTATAAGAAAATTGCGATAACTCTCCCCTTCCTGGTTCAGCACCACAGGATGAGTAGCACCAAAGATGATGTAGATAAAATCGGGAAATTTCCTGACCACCTGTGGCAGAGCCTCGATGACGTATTCCAGCCCCTTGGCCCTGCTTATCAGACCGAAGGTGGAGAGAACCACCCTGTCCGAATAGCCAAGTGTCATTTTAGCCTGTTTGGATGATGTATATGGTTGGGAATGGATACCATGGGGAATCACTTTGATTTTCTTCATAGCAACTGCGTATTCCTCAGAGAGGATTTTTTTTGAAAGATTCGTCATCACGATGATGGCACTGGCACTTTCTGCTAGAGACCTTACCGTACTGTAGAGTTCTTCATCGGGGTTAGGCAGGACCGTGTGGAAGGTAATCACCACAGGTTTTTTCAGCTCCTGCACAAAGGGAATCATGTGGGAGCCACGCCCACCACCAAAGATGCCGAATTCGTGTTGAATGTTGACCAGACGGACGTCATCCATTTGGTTTATCCTTTTTGCAGTAGCAACATATTTCTCCTGGTTACCCTGATTTATCTGAAAGGCGACCTTCCGCGGATAACGATAACTCACGACATCGTTAGGATTCATGGCGGCAATCCTAGATGTGACCATTGGTGTCAGCACCTCATCCATAGCATGAGTAAGATCTTCAGTGAAGGTAGCAATTCCACATTTGCGGGGCGGAAAAGTGGAAACGTAAACAACAGAGATTGCCTCGCTTAGGGACAAGCGAGGCAATCTTTTTTTATCTAGTTCCATTTTGTATATGGCGAGTCCATCTCCGCTTATTCTTCGCTCTTTTAATCTCCAATGAATACTTTTATTATAATTTTCTCTGTGAGTTTTGTCTAACGCTGCTTAGCCATCGTGTGATTTTTAAATCGTCAGGTAGCGGAGGCGTAGCTCCACGCTTTGAGCAAACAAAGGATGCCACACAGTTGGCATAATCGTTTATTGTCCTGAGGTCGCTACCTGACAGCATCCCCAGCGCTAGGGCGGCAGTAAAGGTGTCACCGCTGCCGACAGTGTCGACCACTTCAGGTTTATAGCCATCATGGACAGATACCTGCTCCTGGGAATACAGAAGGCTTCCCCTTGCCCCCTTAGTTAGAGCAATGAGTTCAAGATTGAAACATCTAGAAAGCTCGCAAAGAAGCTGCAGTTCGTCACCTTCCATTGAAAGCAGACGAGCCAGCACCTGCAACTCTTCTTCATTGACCTTGAGAACGTTACACGCCCCCAGTGACCATTCGATAACCTCTCTTGAATAGAAATTCTGGCGGAGATTGAGATCGAAAATGCAAAGGACACTCGAGGGGATTTGGCTGATGAACGCCCGGATAGTGGCACGAGAAATCTCAGAGCGCTGGGCCAAGGTTCCAAAGGTAACCGCATTGATACTTTTACCAAGCTCCATTAATTGTTGACTTTTCGGAATAAAGTCCCACGCCACGTTCTCCTGGATTGTGAACGATGGGTTACCTTCAGCCCCAACTTTAACGGAGACAGTTCCGGTAGGATGTTCCAGATCGCTAGCTACATACTTGCAACTCAGGGACAGAGTACCAAGCCGCTCAAGCATTTCATCACCTAGGCGATCAGAGCCCGCGCAGGAAACTATCAACCCCTCTCCACCCAGGGCACTAGCATGGTATGCGAAATTGGCTGGGGCTCCTCCCAATTCTTTGCCAGTTGGGAAGATGTCCCATAGAAGTTCACCAATGCCAACAAGCGAATATGTCATTTAGGCCTCATCAATGCATCTGCAACCGGCACGTTCCAATACCGCCCTGCCAGAAATTGAACTGAACGTTCGGGTGGTCAGCCAGCAGCGACATCGGCACAGAAGTATCAACGATTCTTTTCGAAATCATCAGCGTGGTCAGGCGCATCCCGAAGGGGTTGTCATCATCCCCGGGATGCCAGATAGAGACCTTCTCTGCCTTCCATGTTTCCAGAGGACCAACAGTGAGCCCTTGATTCGGTATGTTATGTATCATGCCACTTCCTGATGTGCGGGCAGCCTGGACAATGGTGAGCGGATGCAGGTCAACAATGCGTGTTCCCAGCTTGCAGTATTCCTCCGGTGAAGGTGGATTGTCTACATATCGCCCTTCACGTTTCGGTGGGTCGTTGAAGGCCCAATGCTTGATGTCACCCTGACCGCCCTGCATGACCACACAACGAGCTTTGTTCCAACTCTCGATATACTCGCTTGAGTTCACTTTCGGGAAATGTATATTCTCCGGGGGCATGCGGAGGTCATCACGAATTCGGTTAAAGCACAGCTCCATGTCTGTCCTTGCCAGGCTTAGCGGGAATTCGAGACTCACCTCCTTTCCATTGATGACCCACTCATCCATGCCCCAGAAGTGGCAATGTTTCAGGTTGATTTCGAGTTCGTTGACCAGTCTGGCCACGAGTGGCAGTTGCTCACTGGGCCCTATCGGACCGCAGACTCCGGCAGGGTTGTCCTTAGTAGCCTGCCTCCAGGCGTTTATGTATTCCAGCGCTTCAGCCATGTAGAAATCCTCAGCAGTATCATAGAACTTAACGACGAAACCTTCACGGCTGAGTTGGGCGAGATCGTCAGCAGTGAGCCTGGCAGCTTCATCCAAGATGGCTCTGTCCAAAGTAGTGTAATCCCACCAGTCAGGTGAGATTTTGCTTATTGGTCTCATTTCTACTCCTTTCGGCACAAATTGCTTAATCTGTCTTCACTAGTACAAGGGCATTTTAGAGATGATAATCGAGGCTGTCAAGCTCGCGGTATGGTCACTCTCCTGAATACTATGCTAAAATTGGAAGATGGAACCGAAATCAGAGAATCGCGCTAAACTATCTTGGGATAGAAGCGCTAACGGATAAGAGCCTATCACGGTTAAGGAGGGGTTACTGGTGATTACTACAACCGGTGAGTCTGAACAGGTTGAAAAAGCCGGGGAGAGGGCTGAGCCTATTCCTGTCGAGGAAGCTGAGAGACGTTTCAGGCAGATGATGGAAGAGCCTTTAAGCCAAGCCGCAGATATAGGCTCAGCTGACATTGTGGTAGGAATCCCCTTTTACAATGAAGCTGATACTATTGCCTCAGCAGTGCAGACGGTAAGGCAAGGGTTGGACGAATTCTATCCAGGCCAGAAAGCAATCATTACGGCTGTTGGCTCGCCAGCGGGTAGCGAATGTCTTGAGGTCATAAGGGGAGTCCCGCAAAGCGAGGCAATAAGGCATATAGCCTTTTTGCTTGATGATGAAAGAGTAAACGGCAAGGGCTGGGCTATCCGTGCAGCTATGGAAATTGCCCGGATGGCCGGTGCTGACCTAGCCATCCTTGAGGCCGACCTTATAGGTTTGGAAATATCTCGTTTAACTACTGATCGCATAGCGACCACGAGAAGCAGTTCCTCTTCCACAACTCTTCCCAGCCGTAAGACAGCTATACAACCCCCGGAAAGTCGTCCTAGGTCGTAGCTGGCATCAACAGAGGTCGTAGCTAACGGTAATATTGAGTCGTAGCTGTAGCTACGACCTGCCTTTCCCAAACCCCCTGTTTAGCCTCTGTGAGACACCCCCCTCACCCCCCATCAAATTAGCTGCAAAATAGGCGGTAATTCTCCATGAAAATACCCAGGAAAAAGGCGTCAAAATGCGACCCCAAGTTATGATGTACGGCACTCTATTCTAATTGAGAACTAAGCCTGAATAAAAGGACTTCAGGCAACC
>Ga0209986_10004903_pt1 | contig 11234 bp, 9 predicted proteins | sample BlataG_FD_183168 | JGI IMG/M metagenome (GOLD analysis project Ga0209986, IMG submission 183168) | Deep subsurface microbial communities from Black Sea to uncover new lineages of life (NeLLi) - Black_00105 metaG (SPAdes) (version 2) | ecosystem: Environmental > Aquatic > Marine > Oceanic >...
CTGATGGCCGTCAGATGCTCACCGCTATAGGCGCGTGTTTGTCCCTGGGCCAGCAGACGCGGGTCGCTCAGTCGCCTGGCGACAGCAGAGCTGTATTTGGCCCCAGCCCTGCGGAAGCCCGACGACGCCTGCTCGCCAAACGCTAACTTTGGCGTTACCAGCGACGCCGCTCCCAATCCCGTGGCCTTGAGAAATTGTCTTCTGGTTTGGTGGTGTTTCATTTCTCAGCTCCCGTTTCCATTAGCTATATTCATTTCAAGCATTCAGGCCCACGCCGCTGTGATTATAGATTTTCCTTGGGCATTCGTCAAAGTAGTTGCTATTTATCGGCTCAGTTTTTATGATAAAAGATTGATTTATGGCAAATTATCATCTGGTAATTTTGAAAAGGCCCTATTTAGAGGCGATATTAGCCGGCCGAAAGCAAATTGAATCGCGTTTTATCAAAACAAGACGCGCGCATTTCGGGCGGGTGCTGCCCGGTGACAAGCTGTTTCTCAAGGAAAGCAGCGGGCCGGTCTGTGCGACAGCAAGCATTGCGGCGGTCAGAAATTTCACTGAACTGACACCAAAACGAATACTCGAACTCAAAGAGCAGTACAACCACTTAATCTGCGGCAGTGACGAATACTGGCGGAGCAAGGCAGATTGCAGGTTTGGCTTTTTGGTCTGGCTCAAGGACGTAAGGCTAATTGAGCCGGTGCGAATCCGCAAAAAAGACTGGCGGGCGTGGGTGGTTCTAACAGAGAAAGAAGACTTCGGCCTGTTGAAAATGGACGCTCTTAAAACAGCCCAAAAGGTGCAATAAATAAGCTTCTGTTCACATTTGTTGCCAATTTCCCCTAAAAGTGCAATAAACCCTGCCCGCGAGTCCGTCTATATCTGTGGAAACCCAATATGGCGAAACAACAAACAGGACCAATTGAGAGTAAACCAACAATGTCAAAGAAAATCATAGCCAATATTGAATCGGCGGTTGTGCTGATAGTAAATGAAAATCTTACGGCACTGCGAACTCTTATCAAATATCTGACAAATTCCGTTTCCAAACGGGCTCGTGTACATAAGATGCAATATAACAAGACAAAATAAAGAACCAATTTAGAAAGGAACAAAAAATGTTAAAGAAGATTATGTTAGTTATGGCGGCGGCTGTTGTGCTGATAGGGGTTGAAAATCTCGCCGCCCAGGAAGGAAGAGGCAGGCCCGAAGCAGAGCCGCAGCAAAGGCAGGCCCGGCAAGGCTGGCAAAGTCAAAGAGGCCAGACGCAGCAACCTGGTAGAGAGAGAACAGAGCAGAAAGCTGCACGCAGGCCCACCGAGAGCAGGGGTACACAGACCAGGCAGCAGCCGAGGGTTAGCAGAGAAGCTGGTCGCAGCCCTGCAGATGCTGTGCGTGGCAGGCCACAGCAGTTTGGCCGCGGACAAACCCCACCCTCACCTGCTATACAAACGAGGCTTGCCGGATGGCTCGATGAGCTTACAAAGGCCTATCGGGAAAACGACAGGGAAAAGATGGGACAATTACTCCGGAGGATGAACGAGGCCAGACAAAGAGTGCAAAGAGCAAGAGGTGCTCTTGGCGAGCGTCTGCGAGATTTGCGCGGAAGGGCCGGAGCCGGACAAGGGTTGCCCGGGACAAACAGAGGATGGCCTGGCATAGGCCAGGGACGACTTGGCCAGCTTCGTGGCTGTCCGTACGGAAGATGGCAGGGCCTTCAACGCAGAGGTATAGGCGGATGGGGTCAGGGGACTCCTGACAGAGGTATAGGCAGGCCAGGTCAGGGTTTTCAACACAGAGGCGGATGGGGTCAGGGGACTCCAGGCAGAGGTATAGGTGGGCCAGGCCGGGGGTTCCAGCCCAGAGGTATGGGTGCCCCGAGACGGTATGATGTCCCAGGCCCGAAGTGGGACCGGTAGAGATAAGAGGTTTTAAGAATTAGTATCGTGTCTCACGTAATTTGAGCAGATGTCATTGCAAGGCCTGAAAGGCCGTGGCGATCACCGGCTTACGAATAATTGAGATTGCTTCGCTCCGCTCGCAATGACGACCCTCCAATTGAATAGAGACAGAGCACTACCAATCGCTGGGGTAATAAACAGATTCGGACCCAATGTCGAACTTTCTACACAGTCTTTCCACCAGCGCTTCTGTCCTTTTTATCTGGAAGTCGGTTGGGGGTGCGGTTTTGCCGACGGCTATAATGCAGATGCGGATAGTCTGACCGCTGCCGTACCAGGTTCGCCCTGGTATGATTGACCACTGGCTTTGCCATTTTCGAGTTGGTTCTATCTGGCCGTCGTCGCCGCCGAGGCCGTTGTATATACAGAAGTGGCAGTTGATATCCTCAGGACTTGCCAGACCGTTCAACGAGGACAACTGTTCTATGTTGCCGGCTTTGGTGCCACTGTAGTAAATTTCGATGCAGCTCCAGCGGTCGGGAGACTGAGCCGCACGACTTATGATAGCATTTTCAACAGGGTCAAGGCGATAGTAGCTATAAAGACAAAAGGCCGGCGCCGAGGGGGGATTATTACCGAGGGCCATTAAGACTACCGCCCCGGCTGTCATTGAAATCAGCAGTGCCGCTAATACTTTTGCCACCCTTGGCTGATTCGACATAGTCCCATTCCTGAAAGTACTCAAAAAATCCACAGAAGAATGCCTATAATAGAGGACATGGCCATCTTATATAATAAACATCGGCGCCTCCCAACGGATTACTCCAAATTTTGCCAGAAATTTTTCAATTTATCTTCGCCGATTCCCAAAGTCGCAACCTCGTGCAAAAAAGAAGGCCAAAATCCGCAGAGATTTTGGAGTGCTCCAAGTTTTTGCAAGCTCTTAAAGCAAACACCTCACAAGTAGCCTGTTATAAATCTGTTGATTTATGGGACTTGAATCTGTATATTCCCTTTGTCAGAAGTCAGATGTCAGAAGGCAGATGTCAGATTTTTCTGTCCTCTGTCATCTGTTTAGCGGTCTTATGAGCTGAAAGAGAGGTGCGAAAATGGCATCGGAATTTGGTTCCCATAATGTACGGTTTCGTTCGTTATCTGCCGGGGAAATCGCCAAATTAACCAGCCAGGGCTGTAGCTGCGCTGATTGGTCAAATGTTCAGGTGGCCGATGGGTTCGAGCCGGCGAAAGTAAAGGCCACGCACTTCTCCGGAAATATAAAGTTAGGAGTTTTTGAAGGGGAGGTGTCTTTTTACGGCGGCGTTAAGAAGCCGGCCGGAATCACTAACGCAACAATTCATAACTGCACAATCGGCAATAATGTATATATTAACCAAATCAGAAATTATATTGCCAACTACCGCGTAGAAGATGACGCGATAATCGAAAATCTCGATTTGCTTGCTGTCGAGGGGCAAAGCAGCTTTGGTAACGGCACTGAAGTTACCGTTGTCAATGAGGCCGGTGGCAGAGAAATAGCGATTTACGACCATTTATCAGCTCATGCCGCCTATATAATAGCATTTTACCGGCACAGGCCGAAAGTGATTGAAAACCTGCGAAAAATGATCGCTGCCTACACCGCCTCGGTCACCTCGTCTATGGGCCTTGTCGCAAAAGGTGCAAAGCTTATCAACTGTCGAATTATCAAGAACGCCAAAGTAGGTCCTGCAGCCGTTTTGGAGGGAGTGAACAGATTGGAGAACGGCTCGGTCAATAGCTGTCCGGAGGACCCTGTTTATATCGGTCCGGGGGTTTTTGCGGAAGATTTTATCGCGTGCAGCGGCTCGAAGATTACCGATGGGACAATAATATGCAAATGTTTCGTTGGCCAGGGGACGGTATTAGCCAAGCAGTATTCTGCGGAAAACTCAGTGTACTTCGCTAACTGCGGGGGTTTTCACGGTGAGGCCTGTTCAGTATTCGCCGGTCCCTACACGGTTACGCACCACAAGTCCACATTACTGATTGCCGGTTTGTTTTCCTTCTTAAACGCCGGCAGCGGAACGAACCAGAGTAATCATATGTACAAGCTGGGGCCGGCCCATCAGGGTGTTATCGAACGCGGCTCCAAGACCGCCAGTGATTCATATATACTCTGGCCGGCAAAGGTCGGGGCGTTTACCGTCGTGATGGGCAGACATTACAGAAACTCAGATACCTCGGATTTGCCTTTTTCATACTTGATTGAGCACGAAGATGAAAGCGTTCTTGTGCCCGGTGTGAACTTGCGCAGCGTGGGCACCGTTCGAGACGCCCGAAAATGGCCAAAGCGAGACAGACGCAAAGACCCCGTGAAACTGGACTGCATAAACTTCAAACTTTTAAGCCCATATACGATTCAAAAGATGCTCAACGGCTGCCGGTTACTTAGAAATCTTAAAGCAACATCCGGCGAAACGTCCGATTACTTTACCTACCACAGTGTCAAGATTAAGAACTCATCGCTGGACAGAGGCATTAAACTCTACCAAATTGGTATCGATAAGTTCCTGGGTAACTGTCTGATTAAGCGACTGGAAAATCCGCCGGAAGGCGGATTCAAAAACGTTGACGAACTTCGAGCGGCGCTGTCGCCGGAAACCAGCATAGGGGCAGGTAAATGGGTGGATTTGGCCGGTATGTTCGCCCCGGAAGAGACAGTGCAACAGATGCTCGATAACATCGAAAACGGCACTATTAACACACTGGAGCAACTAACAGAAGCTTTCCAGTCGATGCACAACGAATACGGGGCCTATGAGTGGGCCTGGGCGGAAAACGTATTGCAGCAATACCTGGGCAAAACAGTCGACAAAATAACAACAGACGATATCATTGAGCTGGTAACGAAATGGAAAACGGCTGTTGTGGAACTTGACAATATGCTGTATGCCGACGCCAAAAAGGAATTCGCCGCCACTGCACAAATCGGGTACGGCCTTGACGGGGACAAAAAAACAAGAGAGGCCGATTTCAAACAGGTGAGGGGGACACTTGAAGAAAATAGTTTTGTTTCTGAAATCCAAAAGCATATAATCGAAAAAACCAAACTCGGCGATGAGCTTGTCAGTAGAATGGAAAAATTAAAGACCAAAAACTAAAGACTATACTTTGGTCTTGGGTCTTGAATAAGCAAGGAGAAATTTATGAGAGTAATAATTGAACCGAATTACGAATTAGCAGCCAAATGGAGCGCCAACTATATCGCCAAGAGGATAAATGAGTTTGGCGCGAGCGAGGCCAAACCCTTTGTGCTGGGCCTGCCCACTGGCTCTTCGCCGATTGGTATGTATAAACAATTGGTGGAACTTTATAAGGGAGGGACAGTTTCGTTCAAAAATGTTGTTACCTTTAATATGGATGAGTATGTGAATCTTCCGGAGGACCACCCTGAAAGCTATCACTCATTTATGAATACCTATCTTTTCAAGCACGTAGATATCCCAAAAGAAAATATTAATATTCTCAATGGCAATGCAGCGGACCTGGAAGCTGAATGTGCAAGCTATGAAGAAAAAATAAAAAAGGCAGGCGGCGTTAACCTCTTCGTCGGCGGTATAGGGCCCGACGGCCATATAGCATTCAACGAGCCCGGCTCGTCACTGTCGTCAAGAACACGCATCAAGACACTGACCTACGACACTATCGTAGCCAATTCACGATTCTTTGACGGCGATATTAACAAGGTCCCAAAAACCGCTCTGACCGTGGGCGTGGGGACCGTTATGAATGCCGATGAGGTTATAATTATCGTCAACGGCCACAACAAGGCCCGTGCATTGCGACACGCCATCGAAGAAGGTGTAAATCACATGTGGACAATCAGCGCTTTGCAAATGCACCGGAAAGGTATTATTGTCTGCGACGAAGAAGCTACGATTGAGCTAAAGGTCGGCACGGTAAAGTATTTCAAGGACATAGAATCGGCCAATCTCAACCCGGCAACACTGCTGACTGGTGCCCCGTGATTCGAGCGACGAGTCACGGGCGAATTGTCACGGGCGGCGGCTCTTTGCCGGGTGGATAAACGATGTTTGCCTCGGCCTTGAGCGATTCGACATATTGCGCAGCAATTTCTCTCTGCTTGTTTTGCTTGAGCATCTGTATTATGTCGTCTTTGGCCTGGTCAAATGTTATAACGTTGGGGTCTTTGTGGTCGGTGGCTTTTATTATGTGATAGCCGAATTGGGTCTCTACAATATCGCTGACTTGCCCGACTTTTAATTCGAAAGCTACCTTTTCAAAAGGCGCGACCCAGGTGCCTCTTTGTTCTAAAGTGGCTTTTCGGCCGAAATCCAAATCGCCGCCACGCGCCGCTGAGAGGCAAGCCGAGTTGGCTTTGGCTAATTCGGCAAAATCGGCCCCTTCTTCTTTGATTTGGCCGAGCAGGCCCTCGGCCTTTGCTTTGGCCTTGGCCTTTGCCTCATTCGGGTCGGCATTGGGGTCAGTGGTGTCAGGTGTGATGAGAATATGACTTACCCTGACCTGTTCGGGCGTTTCGAAGCGCATCTTATTCTCATTATAATAGTTGTTAGCGTCTTCTACTGTAACGTTCACCTTCTCGGCCAATTGGGGCTCCATAAGTTTTTCATAGCTCGCTCCCTTGCGGATACGCTCTTTTAGCTCGTCAAAACTCTGCCCGGAGGCCGTTACCAGCGCCTTGAAATCCTCCAACGACAACTTCTGCTGAGAGGTTATTTCTTTGACCCGCTCCATTACCTCTTCCTCAGTAACCACTATGTTGGCTTCTTTTACTTTCTCATCCAGCAGCGCCATTTCGATCAAGCCCTGCAGCATCCGTTGTCTGAGTTGTTGTCTGTATTGCTCAACAAATACGGGGGGCAGTTTCTGGGACTGGGCAGTCATTCTCTCAAGCTGTGGCTTAACCAGTTTTTCTATCTCGGCTTCGGCAATATCGACGCCGTTAACGGTAACGGCAACGCTGTCAACAGCCGTTTCGGCAGGACTGTTCGGTTCGGCTGAAGCTGCATCTTGCACAGACTCAGCAGCCAAACCACAGACAGCAAATAACACTAAAAGACAAGTTATAGTTCTTAAGCTAAAAAGATAACTTCTCATAATTTTGTCCTTTCGTCGCTTTAAGCGTTAAAAAACGTCCTTAACCAAATCAGGCAAAAGATTATGCCACTAAAAACTGAATAAGTCAAGATTTTTTTTCTTTTTTGACTCCTGCATCCTGATTTATCCGGATTATGTTTCTTTTGTAACAGCAACAGTCAAGTGGTAAAATACCGGCGACAAAAAAAACGTCAAGCGAAAAACCGTTGAATTCCATATTTTTTTAGCTTTTAGTTCAGCAAGCTACAGGAGTTTTTATGAACACTAAGTCCGGCGGCACAGCCAATCCGGCACCAATTAGGCGTGAGCCTAAGCCGTCCAGGTCCGGCCCTGACGGGCTCAATTGGTGCGGGATGACCGGCAGGGAACGTGTGCTGGCGGCACTTAACTACAGACAAGTGGACCGTGTTCCTGTGGATTTGGGCGGTACGCTCACCACCGGAGCCCACGTCAGCGCCATCGCGAAGCTACGAGAAGCGCTGGGTCTGGATAAGCGGGCTGCGCCGGTGAAAGTCATCGAGCCCTATCAAATGCTCGGTGAAGTTGCGGCTGATTTGCGGGAAGCACTTGGCATCGATGTTGTCAGTCTGCCGGGGCCAAAGAACCTTTTTGGCTTCGATAACGCGGACTGGAAGCCGTGGAGAACCTTTGACGGCACAGATGTGCTGGTCTGCGGCAAGCTCAACACTGAGCCGGAGCCCAATGGGGACATTCTAATGTATCCGCAAGGTGACAGGTCTGCGCCGGCCTCGGCCCGGATGCCCAACGGCGGTTCCTACTTTGACGCCATTATTCGCCAGGAGCCGATTGTTGAAGCCAATTTGAATCCGACTGATAATCTTGAGGAGTTTGTACTTATCAGTGATGAAGATTTGAAAGTTTGGGAAAGGAACGCAAATGACCTTTATAACAATACCGACCTTGCTATCGCAGCGGAATTCCCCGGAACAGGTTTTGGTGACATAGCACTGGTTCCGGCGCTGTCTCTAAAACATCCAAAGGGGATTCGTGACATTGAAGAATGGTATATCAGCACGGTAACGCGAAAAGAATACGTAAAGGAGGTCTTTGCTGGTCAGGCCGAAATCGCGATTAAGAATCTTGAGCGGATTTACCAGGCCGTGGGCAACAAAGTGCATGTTGTCTGGCTGGACGGCGCCGACCTGGCGGCGCAGGATAGACTGTTCTGCAGTCCGGAGACATACCGGGAACTTTACCTGCCATTCAGCAAAAAGCTTAACGACTGGATTCACGCCCATACCGAATGGAAGACGATGAAACACTGCTGCGGGGCGTGTGAACCGCTGATTGAGGGATTCATCGAGGCCGGTTTCGATATTCTAAATCCCGTTCAGACCTCGGCCAGGGATATGGACCCACGACTTCTGGTTGATAAATATGGCGGCAGGATAGTCTTCTGGGGCGGCGGAGTGGATACGCAATTCGGCAGCCCTGACGAAGTCCGCCGGCAGGTTGCCGAGTGGGTTAAAATACTCAACGCAAAGGGGGGCTTTGTCTTCAGCACGGTCCACAATATCCAATGCAACACACCTATTGAAAACGTGCTGGCGATGTTCGAGGCATTGGGCAGAGAGTGCACCGTCCGAAGCAAATAGAGGTATTCGGGTGCACTTGCAAATATTGGCCTTTTTTGCTATCGTTTGCGAAGGTGGAAAATGAATTTTCCCAGGCGAATAACCACGCAAAGCCATACGATAACCATTGTGCCGCGGTACGCTGAAACCGACCAGGCCGGCGTGGTTCATCACAGTGTTTATCCGGTGTGGTTTGAGATGGGACGCACCGAGCTTCTGCGTGCCGGCGGGCTGGCTTACAAAGACCTTGAGCAGGCGGGTGTGTTCTTTGTCATTGCCGAGCTGCAAATAAAATTTCGCCGGCCGGCAAGATACGATGAGAAACTGCAACTGGTTACCAGTTGCTCGGCGGTTAGCGCCTGTAAGATTGAGCATACCTATCAGCTCAGCCGATGCTGCGATGGGGCAATTCTGGCCGAGGGCTCATCTATACTGGCCTGCACCAACGCCGAGGGCAAAATTCGCCGAATACCAGAATTTATGTATCCGGACTCATAATTGTTTGACTCGACCTGGCCAACTTACTAAACTACCAATTCGTCAGTAATGAATCGAACCGCGAGATATGAGGGCTTAATGATTTTAGAAAAAAAAGAAAGCTGCGGTCTTTTCGGTATTTTCGGAGATGCGGAAGCTGTTCAACAAACCTTTCTTGGCCTATATAGTCTTCAGCACCGCGGACAGGAATCGGCGGGAATCGCCTCCAGCAACGGCGAATTTATCCAGTGTTACACAGGTATGGGCACGGTAGGCAGGGTTTTTCGCAGCGGTTCGGGCCTTCTAGAGAAACTGGCCAATCCGATAGTGATAGGCCACGTGCGGTATTCGACCACCGGTTCGAGCATTCAGCTTAACAGCCAGCCGCTTTTGAGCGAGTACTCCCACGGACAGGTGGCGGTCGCACATAACGGCAACCTTATAAACGCGCAACTTTTGCGGGACGAATATGAGGCACACGGCAGCATATTCAAGTCCACTTCCGATACCGAAATAATTACTCATTTGCTCGCCAAGCCGACCCACGTCAGCAATCCCGACCCTCTGGCGCACGTATTGAACCACCTGCAGGGTGCGTATTGTCTGCTGTTTTTGTTTGCCGACCGCATTGAGGCGGCGAGGGACCCTTACGGCATCCGGCCTTTGTGCGTTGGCCAGACCGAAAAGGGCTCTTACGTTGTTGCCAGTGAGAGCTGCGCTTTCGATATGGTAGGAGCAAAATTCATTCGCGAAGTTGAACCCGGTGAAATTATCCGGCTGGACGAAAAGGGCCTTCGGAGCAGATTTTTTGTCAAGCCGGGAACTGTTACGCCGGCCCACTGCAGCTTCGAGCACATCTATTTCGCCAAGCAAACCTCACGCATATTCGGTGAAAATGTGCACGAGTTTAGAAAAAAGCTCGGAAGACAACTGGCCAAAGAACACCCCGTCGAGGCCGATGTTGTAATACCCATACCGGACTCAGGGACGTCGGCGGCAATAGGATATGCAGAACAGAGCAAACTACCCTTCGATATGGGAATGGTCAGAAGCCACTATGTAGGCAGGACATTTATCTCGCCGGACCAGAAATCAAGAGAACTGGAGGTCAAACTCAAGCTGGCTATTGTAAAGGAAGCGGTGGCCAGAAAACGCATCGTGGTGGTGGATGATTCAATCGTTCGCGGCACAACCACAAGAGGCAAGATTAGAACCCTGCGCCAGGCAGGTGCAAAACAAATCCATATGCGAGTCAGCTGCCCACCGCTAAGATTCCCGTGTTTTTATGGCGTGGACTTCCCGACCAAAGAAGAGCTGCTGGCAAACAATCGCAACATCGAACAAATCAAAGAATTCCTTGAGGTGGACAGCATTGGTTATTGCTCACTGGAAGGATTGCTGGGCTGTGCAACGCTTCCGGCAGAGAACTATTGCACCGCCTGCTGGACCGGCAAATACAAAATACCGGTAGATATCCCTGTGAACAAGTTCGCCCTGGAGCGCTAACAAATGCATATGTTTGATGATTGGCCTCAGACAGATGAGTAAGTACATCAGCTATGAGCAGGCCGGTGTGAGTATCGACGCCGGCGATGAAATGGTCGAGCGAATCGGCGGGTATGTTGCCGGCACATTCGGGCCGAGGGTTATGGGCCTCAAAGGTGGCTTTGCGGGGATGTTTCGGCTGGACTACGATGAACGACTCTTCAAGAAAAATTACAAAAGTCCTGTCCTTGTGGCCTGCACCGATGGCGTGGGCAGTAAGGTCAAGCTCGCCGGCAAAATAAAAAAGTTCGACACCGTTGGGATTGACCTGGTTGCGATGAACGTCAACGATATGCTCACCGCCGGCGCCGAGCCGTTGTTTTTTCTCGATTACCTTGCGGTCAATAAGCTGGAGCCGAAAGTAATCGCCGAGCTGGTAAAGGGTGTTGCCGCCGGCTGCCGACTGGCCGACTGTGCTTTAATCGGCGGAGAAACCGCTGAAATGCCCGATACGTACTCCAGGGGCGATTTCGATATGGCCGGGTTCGCCGTCGGGGTGGTCGAGCGCAAGAAAATCATCACCGGAAAAAATATACGCAAAGGTGATGTGATTCTCGGCCTGGCCTCAAGCGGGCTGCACAGTAACGGATACTCGCTT
>Ga0209986_10004904_pt1 | contig 11234 bp, 13 predicted proteins | sample BlataG_FD_183168 | JGI IMG/M metagenome (GOLD analysis project Ga0209986, IMG submission 183168) | Deep subsurface microbial communities from Black Sea to uncover new lineages of life (NeLLi) - Black_00105 metaG (SPAdes) (version 2) | ecosystem: Environmental > Aquatic > Marine > Oceanic >...
AACATTAGTAAGGTAATTTAAGCTAGGTGCCCATTTACCAAAAGTACCTCCTCCTTCGAGTATAATATTAATTTTATCCTGTTGAACTAGCCTTAAACACGCAATTTGAATTGGTTGGAGTAATAACCCTATGCTTGCTGCCGTATTGATTTTTACATGTATTTTACTTTTTAAAGATTTAATATTAGGAATAAAAGTAATTTCTTCAGTTCCAACTTCGCAATTGCTTAATTTACTATTGGTTAGATTAGCAAGGGCTTTAAGACCGAGTAAGTGTTGTAATCTTAAACCGGGTTTAGGCCGATTAGCACGAATATTTTTTATTCTCAGTGGTTTATTAAATAAAACAGAATATCCCGCGCTAAGACGTAGGATTGCTCCGCCTCCTTCTCCAATCGAACCATCGATTTCTAAAAAATCGCTTCCATTCAAAATCAATCTCCTTTTTCATATAATAATTTTATACGTTGGATACCATCGTAACCTTTTATTAAATTTACGACTTCCTTAGGCACTAACACCGTCCAATTTCTATTTTCTTTGCTTATTAATTTTCTTACATTTGTCGCGTTATATTTTTTCTTAAAAATTTCTAATTTCTCTCCTATAATAAATCCCTTATTTTGAAAAAGTTGTCGAACCCAGTCACTATTTGAATATATCGTATCAAAATCGCCTACTATTGAAATAACATGGTCCACCCATTTGCTTGCATTAAAGATATCGGGAATTGCATATATTTCGAATCTATCTGGGTTAATATTTCTCTCTTTTAAGGCAGAATTTATGAAACTTGCTCTTTCTTCACTAGTAAAGGGATCTGTTTTAGTTTTAGATAATTGAGAACTTCCTATCCCTATTTTAATTTTTTTATAGCCTTTAAATATTTTATTGAGCACATAAATATGACCGTGATGTAATGGTTGAAATCTTCCAATAAATAACGCAATATTTCTTTTCGAACCCATTAATTTAGTTTTATTATTGCTGACCTTAAATTTTGTAACTAAGTCTGTATTAAATAGTTTTTTCCATATCGTTTTTGTATAATCAATTGTTTTTTCATTCTGTAAGAGTTTTGTCAATTCAGACTGAGTGTAGAAACGACTTTCGTTGATTTGTAATTCGTTTGGATTGGGTTTTAGCTGCACATTATTTTTAACTAGTCCTAAAAATACATACGCAATTTCAGTTGAATTCTTATTTTCCTCAATATTTAAATCGTAAAATAATAGGATGTCAATCGCTATCGGAGGTATACCAAACTCCTCTTCAAGCTCTCTCTTTGCTTCCTCTTCAATACCTCTCAGAGTTAAAGTTCTTTTATACACAACATGCCCCGAGGCTGAGTCTGTAAAATATTCGGGAAAACTTTTTTTATTTTTACCACGTTTTTGAACAAGATAGAGTATTTTTTTGTCAGGAGTAATAGAAACTACAAAAAAGCGTGTTATTAAATGACTAATTTTCTTTTTGTGAGCCTCTTCCCTTTCCACGGGAAAGATGTATTTTGCGATTTGTCCTGAGTGCAAAAATCTAATATTTTTTTCCGAGATACATGCCAAGATTTCTTTCTCCATATTCAAAGCCTTTTTTAAAAACTAAATGAAATTTCGTCTCCCAATTTAATTCCTATTTCTTTAGCTGCGTTCCCTAGATTTATCGAAACTTCGAGATAGCCAGATGAGCCTTTAACGAATAATATTGATTTTGGTGGCACTGATTCAAAATGGGATGTAAATTTCCCACGATATTCTTGATTTTTATACAACATGACAATTTTTTTACCGTGCTCTAAAATTATTGAAGTTCCCAATATTCTATTTTCTTGTAAGGGGATGTTTGTTGTTCCATTACCAAAAGTATCTATATATTGAATAACACAAGTTATTTTTTTATTTTTTGGTGAAATTTCGTACTTGAGAGGGTATTTCACAAATTTTGACGGATTAAAAGAAGGACCAAAATTATTCAATGGGACATTATTAGTAATGTACGCTCCGACTGGTGCCATTATGTCTCTTCCGTGAAATATTTTTGAGATTGGTTTAAAGAAATAATTTTGATTTTCAACAGTTACACATTCAACAATATCGTTTGGAGAAAATACATTACTAAATATTCCATTATCAGGCCCGATAAAAAATTGATTATTAGCAGTTTTAATTGCTACAATCTCTCGGGAACTACCTACTCCTGGATCGACTACAACGATAAAAACAGTATCTTCAGGATAATATTTATGCGTTGTTTTAACAATATAGGAGGTTTCTATAATTGAGAATGGAGAGATATTATGAGAAATATCAATAATTTTTACTTTAGGATTAATTTTTAAGATTACTCCTTTCATACTAGCTACATAATGGTGCCCTTTCGCTCCAAAATCTGTAACTAATCCAATAATCTTTTTATCTAATTTTGCCATTTTATAGAAACTTTAGTGAAGAAATTGAAAAACGATTAAATCATTTTTTTTTATATTCCTCATCAACTTTATAAAATTCCTCAAGAGCTTTTGACTTCAAACGATACTCTTCTTCTTTATTAAAATCAACTAATTTCTTAGAAAGTTCGCTTGCTTTTTTATAAGAAATATACGCTGAATGAAAATTTTCGTTCCTGAGAAAATTTCTTGCCTCTTGAACAAGTTTGTCCCTTGTTTTTGATACATCTGGAACATCTTCCGAAAAATTAGCTTTCTCCTTTAAAGATTCAGCAATATCAATAACATATAATTCTTCAGCAAGTTCAGCAGCTCTTTTGAAGTATTTCGCGGCTTTTTCGTAATCTAAAGCCTTCAAGGCATTATCTGCCGTATTATAATATTCCGAGATTTTTTCGTGTTCTCCGTCTTCGATTTTTTTTAATAATTCTTGAGCAATTTTTCTTTCTTGTTTCCCACCGCTCAACATAAATTTAGTTATAGTTATAATACTATCTTTTAAAGCATCTGGTTTTAGGATGTCGATTAATGGTTCAAGGTGTTCTAAATAAATATCTTTTAAGAGCGGTTCAAATTCTTCTGAATTCATTTTTAAAAAGTTTAACCCTAAAACTTCAATTGCTTCAGCTCCTTCCTTAAGAGCAGATCTAAATTTCTCAGGTTTATCGTTTTCATTTAACAATAATCCAATAATAATCCCAGAAGCCTTTCGAGCTAATTTTCCTTTAAATTTATAAACATAAGAAAAAATTTGATTTTCTTTTAATTTCAACAAGTTGTACTCGTCTTTAGAATGATCTAAATTAAGCCTTAGAAATAAATCGTTTGTTATCTCAAAATCATATTTTCCTTCTTTAAAATAATAACCTAAAATTCTGTAATCGGCGTCCAAAGGTAATAATATTACAAAGCTGCCCGTTGGCATATTTAATAACTCCTTATTTTCTTTTTTGATGATATAAATAAAGTTTTATCATAAAAAAACTAGATGCTTTACTGTTCTTTAAAGCTAATAATCCTATTAGTTTCTTCTCTTATAGATTGAATGACATTTAATAATTGAGCGTAATAGAGGTTATTAGAAACAGCTTTAGCAGCTTGTCTTATTATTTCAATAGCTTTCTTTTCTTCTTCAGTGATGATTTCAATCGATTTTTTTTCGTATAGTTCTTTTATCTTAGCATTAAAATCATCTGAAATCTCTTGCATGTTTTCACTAGATTTCATGCGAAATTGTTTAAGTACTTCCACTATAAGTCGGATATTCTCGTTAACAGATATTGTTTCTTCAGAAAACTTCTGCGACATATTCTGAATTGCGGTACTCATTTGAGTGATTTGAGCGATTGTACCATCTAGCGAAGTTGTAATCTGATTTATTTTAGTTATCATGTCATCCAATAATCTTTCTGCCATTTTATTATCAACCCATTACGATTATACTACATTATTTATACTATACATCATTTTGAGATATTTGTTTCATGGATTTTACCGAACTAATTGCTTCAGAAAGAAGTAAATTAACTGTATCTTGGTTAAGAACTTCCGCGGACAATTTTGTGAATTCTTCTAGGTTTTTCACGAGCGTTTCAAGAGCAACTAATCCTAGTCCTTCCTGTATTTTCGTCAATTCAAATTTTGTACTCTCTCCAATGTCTTTCAGAACTTCGATGTGTTTGCCCTTCGTTACTTCAATTTCCTCTGAAAATTCTTTTAACTTTTCATTTAGATTAGAGATTTTTTGCTCAATATTTTGATTCAGCCCGTCTAAAGAGGTTTTCAATCCTTGAATTGCTTGACCAAGTTGGGCAATTCGTTTGTAGATTGAGTCTAAGAGGTCTTGTAGCATTTCGGCCATTTGTTTTTACACCCATTTATTTTTTTTTTTTAATATTATGTATAATATCATTTTTTGATTTTAATTATTATAAATATAACAGAGCACACCAATAAAAAAATTTTTATTATTTTGTGCTTTTTGACTTTATAATATAAGTAAAATAAAAAAAGTATTTAAAAAACAGAATATTAATTAAGCACAGGGCCATTAGCTCAGTTTTAAACGAGAATTTATTTTGTTTACTGAAATGGTTAACAAGGCTTAATTGAAGCTTGGTCAACAAGCGCAGGTCTTATAATTGACCCATGGACAGACAAAATAATTTAAAATGTCCATATCAGTAAAAGCCTGAGATCCGGGGTTCAATTCCCCGATGGCCCACTCTTTTTCTTTTTTCCATATCTCAAGAGCAAATTATTTAATAAAACCACTTATCTTTAAGCCGTTAATAAGCCATGAAATTACAAGTTCTAAACCTAGTATGTTTTCTTTAGTGTGAATTGTCGAATTAGGAGTAAAAGTTTCGTGATATTTAGAAGTTATATATCCTATGTCAGGATTTTCGTTGTACCATTCAATCATTGCATTTTTTGTTTTAAAGTGTAGATCTTCCATTTTATTTATAGTTCTAAAAAAATCGTCATCTTTCCATACTCCAAAATGAGCTAAACATACGGAATTTAACTCGCTTTTTAAACTTCTTAGCTTGTCAAAAGTTTTTAAAATTTCAGACTCGATAAAATCGGGAGGAACAAACTCGGGGATGGCAGTTTCTGGATCAAATCTATCAATTATTGCGTCTCCTACGAAGAGATTTTTGTTTTTACGATCTAATATTGCTATAGAATCCTGTGTATGACCAAAAAAGTTCATTATCTCGAGCTTTAAACCGTTAACATCAATTATATCTCCTTCTTTCAATGGAGTAACATCATCTATAGGGTTCACATTATATCCAAAGTCTTTATTTAACTTATCAGGATTTTTCAAGTTATCTATTGCTCTTTCAGAAGCTAATACTTCAATTTTAGTTTCTTGCATCAATTTTTTTAATTTTCCTACTCCTTGAACATGATCAAAATGAGAATGAGTCAAAATTATTTTATGAACCGGGTACAATCCGAATTCTTTAATTTTTTTACAAATCTCCTAGTCATTAATTCTGAAGGAGTATCAATCATTATTCGCATATTTTCATTTTCGATTATATAAATTGCGAGATTTCCTTTCATTCTATATAGTTCGGCATCAATTAAATAAGTGTTTTCATTAAATTTTCCATCAGAATTGATAAAGACCATTTATGATTCCTCCAATTTACTAAAAATTCGTAATCGCATAAATTAAATTTTAGTAAAATGATAATTTAAATGTTTTATTTTTTGAAAAAGAACAAGACTTACATAACTTAAACAAGTTTTACTAATTTTATTGTTATTTAGCTATAGTTTATTTATCTAAATTAATAGATATTAAATTCAGAAGCCATTTTTTAATTTGCATTATATTTTTAAGTAATCCCGCGACAAAATTATCTGGAAAAGGTTTTTCTTGGTCGAAAGTTTGAACTGTACTCATCCACTTATTTAAAGCTAATTGAATCAAACTAGCTCCTTCTGCTTCCATGAATATAGGTACGACTGCAGCGCTTTCCCGGGCGTCTCCAATGGCAAAATAAACTTTTCGATTAATATCTTTTAACATAACGAAGTTTACGCATTCATCTAGTTTCCTTTCAACTAGAATAGTTTTAAGGATGTCAGTCTTCATAGAACTATCTTTCGTTAAAAATTTTTCTTTTCTATCCTTTAGTTTAGGCTGGATATTGGTGATTACCTTATCCCCAGTACTTCCTTCAGGGAAGTATTTTGTAATTCTCAAAGAATTGTCAAGAGTTTCGATCTTTAAAAATTTCTTAGTGTTTGAATATAGTATAGCCTGAGAACCACCTGAACTTTCCGAGGTAGAGAGTTTTATAAAAATATTTCGCATTGCAACGGAATTACTCGTATGATACGCTAATTCAAATAATTCTCGTGAAGATAGAAGTCCGTTTTCTTCTTCAATCTGTTTAAAAGGCCATTGAGTTGATATTACCTTATTAAATTTATCTAAGAGAATTTTTTCCAAATTTTTATAACCCTAAATATTTAGTATAATATTGTTCTTCTAGTTTTTATTATTTAGTATTGAATACTTATTGTGTCATCGTAATTTATTATTAAAAGTGGTATTATTTCTTTCCTAACTTAAATTGAAATAATATTAGAAAATTATTATTTTTGAGTTATTTGATCGTAAGCTTTTTCAAATCTTTCAACAGCAGAAATAATATCTTCTGATGTTGCCCCAATAGCGGCGTTCATTACGATATATGGAGTTATATATTCAGTACTGCACGTCCCAAATACGCTTTCTTCAGGATTATATACTCGTGGACCAGTGACTCTTAAGTTATATAAAGCACCCCCTAACGCGAATAACTGTTCTTTTTTTAAGTTATTTAAAGACACGGCAACAGCTACTGGATTAAATACATCGAGAATTTTTTCGTTGATTTGTTCAGCAACTCCTTTTAATTTATTTTCTAGTAATTTTCGATTATGTTGTTGTTCTCTTAAGAGTTTTTGGTACCCTTCTATTCCTAAAGATAACATTGATATAAGAAAGTTTACAATTGGAGCAGCAGAAGCACGACCTGCGTAAGCTTGGCTGATTTTGGTTATAATTTCTTCGCTTGGAGATGCTATTATAGCTCCACCGACAGGAGTAAGAACATTTTTATCAGTTGATTGAATAATTGCATCCACTTTTCCAGCATCGATACCAACCCGGATTAATTTCATCCATTCTGGACTTTGTACACCATAGGCGTTAATAACTATATGAACCAGATCGTTTTTTTTAGCAAACTTGCTAATCTCTTTAATATTGTCATGTTCTCGAGGAGGAAAGAAGCTTGTTAAAGAGATTACACCAAAACAATCCCTATCTAAACTAGCTTCAATATCTTCGATTGGTATTCTGACTGCATCCCCAAAAATTTTCCCTTCGACAGTTTTAATTCTCATTCCCATTAAATTAATTGCCTTTATTAGAGATTTGTGGTCAATTTGAGGAACAATTACAGTTCTTTTATTAATAAATTCTTTCTTATTCCAATTAGGTCTGAGAGCCCCTAGACATAAAGCTAAAGACATTCCGGTGCATTGAGGGACGACTATTGCTTTTTTTATATTTGAAATTCCAAATTTTCTAAGGAAATTAAGAGCTAAGTAATTACTGAGTTCATACATTATAGAACCTCCAGGAGCTTTTGGTTGTGGTGCTGTTAAGAATCCACTTCGTCCTATTCCATGACAAAATCCACTTGATGTTTTTAAGTGTAAACTCGATGCAATTCTTGCTTCACGCTCCCCTACTCGAGTAGCTTTATCATCTTTGTCGGTATCCATATTTGAAAGCATTTGAAGCAAAAACTCGATTTGACCTTCACTCCAAGGCTTTTGAGGGACGTTTTTTTGCTCAAATAGCGTTTTCATTGGTTTTAAGAAATTGTTTAAAACTAACTGCCCTCTATCTAACATATTTTGTGGAATTGATGTGCTCTTAAAATAATCAATAATTTTATTAAAGTCAAACATAAATTTCCCGTGAAATTACTTAAATTTTGAATTTGGCGGCCCCCAGGGGGATTTTCTCGAAAAGAACAAATCTCTTTCCATATCGAACCCCTATCCCTCCGCAGGATAACTGGGTTTGAAGCCCAGCGTCAGAGACCACTTATCGTATGAGATCGAAATGATCAAATCAAATTCCGACCGCCGGGGGCCAAATTAATTATTATAGAGATTTACTGTTAATACTTAATATTTATAGATTTAAATGAATTTTATGTTTATTTTAAATTTACGATATTATCTAATTATTCTATCTTTAATGTCTTCACAATTTATTCGTCGACATCCAGGTGTCATTAATCCAATATTATAGATTGTGTCAACAAATTTGACTATAATATGAGATGTCGCACCAAATATGACGTACTTTTTATTTTCTGCAGATTTGTAATTAAATTTACCAACTCCAATTAGGTCTCCTTTGAGATCGTAAGTCCTTTCTTTGTAGTTTTTTTTATTTGTAAAAAAAGTTATTGGTATTTTTACAACTTCTTTTACTTCGTTTTCTTCTTTTACAATTCTTATACCTTGGTCGATATAGGCTACAAAAGAGGTAATAATAAATCCTTTAGGTGTAAGATGGTCGTCAATAGAGCCCAAAACATTGACTTTTGTTTTAGAAATTCCTAGTTCTTCTCCGAGTTCTCTTAACGCCGTATCTAAATAAGATTTATCAAGCATTGGGTCGAATTTACCTCCGGGAAATGACATTTCTCCCGAATGTTTATCTGATTTACTTTTGGTTCTTCGAATTAAAACTAAATCATACGGTTTATCCTTGTATTGAAGAATAAGAAAAACGATGGCTGAATTAATAAAATATTCATGCGACATAGCCAGACGATCTGGGGAATTAAAGTCTTTCAGCTTCTTTCTAATAAAGTTCTCATCAAAAATGAAATCCATAGGTATCAGTATTTTAGATTTTGTATTAAATCATTAAAATTTTTTAGTAATTTGGTTTCTATATTTGATATACTCTTTTAAATCTTTTATTTTTTCAAGTTTAAATCGCTCCAATCCTAATTTTGAAAGAGTAAATCCATATAATTCTTCTAGAAAAGTTACAATCATATAAGCTGTTGCTCCCCAAATAGTATATTTTTTGCCATTTTCTTTATTGAAGTAATTAAAGTAGAATATGGGGAACTTATTGCCATCAATGTCTACAGCTTGTTCTCGAAAAATTTTTTTACTTAAGAAGAAATCGACGGGAATTTTTAATATTTTTTGAACCTCTCTATCCTCTTTAATTAATTTTTGATTTTGATCAATGATTGCTACAAATGGGGTTATAATATACTTCGTCATTGTAGGAAAATCGTCAAGACAACCAAGAATTTTAATATTATTCCTTGGTACACCAATTTCTTCTTCAGTTTCTCTTAAAACGGTGTCTTTTAAGGATTTATCGTTATTAACTTCGAATTTACCTCCTGGAAACGACATTTCACCTCTATGTTTTGTTCCTCTATTTGAACGATGAATTAATATTAAATCGTAGGGTTTTTCTTTGTATGGAACGATAGAAAAAAGCACTGCTGAACGTGTAAAAAAATTGTCTTTAAGAGATATTCTCAAAGGTGAATCGCAGTCATAAAGTTTGCTCTTAATAAGATTTTCGTCGAAAATTAAGTTCAAGGAATCCATGAATTTTAGGAAAAATTTTAAGATGGTAATTAATTTAAGATAATAATATTCAATCCTAATAAAATTTTTAGTAAGTGTTAAAATTGAAGTTACCTAAAGAACTTAGAGAGAAAGGAGACCTTAGCGCTACAGCAAGTAAGGGAAAAAGATGTTCAGTTAAAGACTGTGGAGAGATCGCTATAAGATCGCTTTCAGAAAATAAATGGAAAGTTTACATTGAGAAAGCAAATTTAATAATTATTGAAAACAAGCAACATAAAATTTTCCTCTGTAAAAATCATTATAAAGACGCGAATAAATATAGAAAATCGCAAGAAAAGGTATACCAGAAGAAGGGTTTTTTAGAAAATTCCACGGCTTTAGGTAAAGGTAAACGTTGGGATTAACTTAACCTAAACCGTTTTTATGTAATAAAATTCATTTGTTCGTAAAGAGAGTTAATTCTAAGATATTCGCTATTTATGAGCCCTATTGTCAGTAAAGATAAGGCAATTATAAAAATTATAAGACCAATTAGTTTTTTTCTCATATTAATCAAAAATTATAATATTTGAAATAAATTAAAAATTTAGGTTTACATTATTTAGTAAGATTTTCTAGAGTCTTGATTTTTATGTCAGTTTTTTTAAGTTTTAAATCAAAATCTTTGCTTTTAGCTTTAAAATCGTCTTCAGTAATTTCTTTTGCTGAAAATCGTCCTTTGTTTAAGTTTCTCTCCGATTGGAGTTCAGCTTTTTCCATTTTTAATTCCTTAATCCAAATTTTCATTCCTTCTGTCAAATCTTTTTTCTCCGTTTCGAATTCCTTTTTTTCTTGGTTGTACTTTTCTCGTAGCTTTTCAAACGATTCTTTATCAACTTTGTGTAATTTAAATTCTTTTGACAGGTTTTTTAATTGAAAGATTTTCTTTTCAATATCGTCTTGAATTCTCTGAACAATAAATGGTTTCTCCAGTTTTTGCTCTAATTCGCCTTCTTTTTGTTTTAGTTCAGTTATTAAAGTTTTAATCGCTTCGAGTTTTATATTAACAGTTTTTTTATATTCTGGATCTACATCGTATCTTGGATCTTTTACAGATTTTTGAAGTTCTTTTAGTTTTTCAATCAATATTTGTTTATTTAATTGAGTATCATTATATTCTATGTTCAAGATCATTTGTTCCTTAACCTCAAAAGGTAGAGGTTTCTCTCCAATTTCTTTTTCGTCTTTTTTATCCTTTTTATTTTTGCCTTTTTTTTCTAGTTTTTCAGATAACTCTTCGACTTCTTCTTCTATAATAATTTCCTCCGCGGGTTCTTCCCTAAGTTTTTTCTTGTCTTTAATGAATTCTTTAACTTTCTCGACCTCGGTTTTTTCGGGCTTTTTTACGCTTGCTAGAACTGGTTTACCACAGATTATACAGAATTTATCTTCACTTTTCAACGGATTGCCACAATATACACAATATTTAGCCATTTAACTTCTCACTTCTCGGTTTATTTTAAAATAAGATATAATAAAATGATATTGCATTTGTAATTAAATTTTATTGGAGTCCAATAATTACCTTTATTTCTCTGATTTATTAAAACCAATTATTGATTTTAATATTTTTATATTAAAAGATATTAATTTT
>Ga0209986_10004906_pt1 | contig 11233 bp, 13 predicted proteins | sample BlataG_FD_183168 | JGI IMG/M metagenome (GOLD analysis project Ga0209986, IMG submission 183168) | Deep subsurface microbial communities from Black Sea to uncover new lineages of life (NeLLi) - Black_00105 metaG (SPAdes) (version 2) | ecosystem: Environmental > Aquatic > Marine > Oceanic >...
AGCTACTTACAGAGATTTTGAAATAGAGGTAAAGATTAAAAAGAGGAACGGTTTTGATAACTTTTTTGAGAATGCCAACGGGCTATCATTTGAATTAATGAATACTAAGGGAGTTATATTTCCATTGGTTGATATACCGTATTTAATTATTCCAGATAACCAGGCAGAGTTAGGAATAACATTAAGTATTGCAACTTATGTAATGACAAAGGAGAGCATTCAAGCTACTAAAGACCTTGTAACTGCTACGAGAGATTTAATTGAGGCTACTATTCCAAATGCAGGTTTAGTGCCTGTTCCTCCCATTGGGGAAATCATTTCTTTATCATTGGCCGTTGCTGCACAACTTGCTTATACTATTTCTGTTTATGTTGCCTTATTAAAATTAGGACAACAAACATTTGAACTTTTATTTCCAAAAGTTAGGTATAATAAAGGATGTTCCATAAAGGATCTAATACAAAAAGGATGCGAGTATCTGGGATATACTTTGGAATCCTCATTATTGGATGAGTGGAGCAAGTTGACAATTATGCCCGTTCCATTGATTAAAGAGAAAAAAGGAATATTTGACTTTCTTAAAAATGATTTAGCATTTAGCTTTACAAAGGGATACCCTACGGCACAGGATACTGTTAGCACATTAGGAGAGTTAATTACTGCCATAGAAACATGGTTCAATGCAAGGACAAGAGTTTATAAGGGAGTAGTACAAATTGAAAGGAGAGATTATTGGAGGGATGTATCAACAAGTTCTGTTTTACCTGCATTAAATATCCAGGATAAGAGGCAAGGAGAGTACATATTAAATACAGCTGAGGCCTGGAAAAGGAGTTACATACATTACCAAACAGACTTTGCAGATACAAATACAGTTGACTTTTTTGACCCTACTGATGCCGAGTTTAGCACAGAGCCATTAAGTGTAATAAATGCAGATTTGGTAACTATCAAGGGCCTAAATGACATTAATATTCCATTTGCATTAGGTATTAGAAAAAACAGATTAAGTTGGGTAGAGGAGATTGCAAAGGCTTATTTATCGGTTGTTGATGGTATTACTGGAATCTTTGGAGGAGGCACAAACTATGTTGCTAAAATTAAAAGCAGGATTGGAGTAACACAATTAAGTCAACAATACTTTTCTGTTACCAAAGTTTTATATGCAAGTGGAGGAAAGCAGGCAGATGGATATATTGATAAGATTAAGGCAAGCAATATTTATAACAAATATCATAAGATTGATGAAATAAATATTAACGGGTACAAAATTTATTCGGATGCTCCAGTGAGGTTAAAGTCGGAGGAGTTTGTATCTTTACTTGATAATAATTTTGCGTATATTAATGGCATTCTATGTGAAATATTGACAATTAGATACATAGATGATTTAAGCCAGGCAGTAATTTCATACAAGGAGTCAGATGAGTATGCTGCAGGAAAAGTGCAAATTAATGTAATAAATGACTAATGTTGGACTTTAATAAAATAAATGAAAATATTGCAAATTTGTCTAAACAATTGGAGGAGCTGAATGGTTTAACTAATCAGGCTTACTCTAATTTGTCCAGTGAGCAATATGAAAAAGTAAAGCAGCATCAGATTGATGTCAACAAAATGCTTAAGGCATTCAAGGATGGAGATACTACTGCCTTAGATGGTTTAATTAAAAAGTATAGTAAATAATGCCAATAGTAGTAATAGACAGTCAGTACAATGATGGTTTTGGATATACGGGTAGCACCTATGTATCTAATGCAGGAGATGTTAGTACATTGGAATTAACGGTTGCAGAATCAATCCGTATTACTACGGTTTCTAATCCTTTTACTTTTGATCCAATATTAAATATCCTTACAAGTCCTGCACAAAGTTGGTTAACTGAGGGATTTAGACCTGGAGATACTGTTGCTATTTTTAGATTTGACAGTGCAGGAGTATTATTGGCAGGACATACAACAACGGTTTCCAGTGTTACCGATGCCGAGCTAAATGTTGATACATGGGCAGTCGGATTGTTTTATGATATATCTGCAGGAGAAATTATGGTTGTTGTACCATCTGTGGGAGGAGGTCAAAGACGTAGAGAGGATTTGTTGGTTGAATTTAACCATAGTCAAAACGACTCTGCAGGAGCCTCAGCAAGTTTAATTGATGGAGAAGTAACAAGAGTATTTTTTTCAAGTTTATCTACATTAACAGTTGGAGGTACATTAACGGGCTCAGTAGTAGGAAATGAGTCAGGACAATTCCTAAACTCAGTTGAGATTGAATACTTAGGTGCCAATTCTGATAATTATTTCGAGTACAAATTAACGTTTGTATTCGCAAATAGCGGGATATATAATCAGGAGTGGTTTAGTGCAGGAAATTGTCTTAAAACGTTTGTGAAAGGACTTTGGAGTAGTAAGGTTGGGGAGGTTTTTGACAGAGCAGAGTTTACATACGACAATAAGGCAAATACAGGTTGGTACAATGAGCCAAATAACATAAGCATTCCAACAGGAGGAAGTGTTATTAGTCCAATTGCTGAGTTACAATACAATATCGCTCCAAACAATGTAACATTTGAGGTTGATTTAGCAGGAACAAGTATTGCTGATTTGGCTATTGGAGGAGCTTATATAAGTACAGATGATGACTATTACAAAAATCAAGTATTTAACCAAAACAATTTAACATATTTACTCCCAACAACGACTATTGCAGCGGCAACAACTTATACATCCAATAATGGAGCAGGAAGTTACTCAGCAGCAAATTGGGAAATAACTGTAAATAGTGTTACTCCAAGTGGTGGGAATGCAATTATTGACTTAGATTGGAGTTGCAATTCTAATCTCCAGGCATTTTTTGAGAGCAGGGATGATGATGACAAACTTTTTTATGTATGGATTAAGATTGGTAATACTAATCATTTGGTTTATTCAGAGCAGCTTGTAAAGGTTTTACCTATTGGAGGAGCTTTGACAATGAATAGTGATTACGGATTTCTTGACCATTCACAAAATGCCACATCAATTGCAGGAGATCATACAGGATTTGCAGGAGATACAGAGGATGATATTGCGTATTATGGGACTTTTAACCTTGAGTTAAACAAAACTACTTATAACAATATCAATCTTCGTGTAGAGGCCTATAATACCGTTACAGAGGATGCATTTACCCTACAACAAAGCAATTTTAGTTTTGGAGGGGTAACATTTCAAACAAGTACGGGTAAATACCTACTAAATGAGACCGCAACAATCAATACTGAGTTACCTACTACAAGCAATAAAAGGGTTGCTGAGGTAAAATTAACAGGAGTTGATGATCCTACAACTTATGAGGTTTCTGTTTATTATCCATTTCTATTGAATTGGAAATATTGGTTGCCATTGTCAGGAGTTAGCACAGACTTTGCCCCAGATGAAAACCAAAATTGGGAGCAGTATGACAATTTGGGGTCATGGCAGATTAGAATGGTTGTGGAGTTAGATGATGGAGGATTGGCCTTTATTCATTCTAACACGTTAATTGACAATCCATACGATAATAATGCGGATGTAAATAGTACAATTGAAGTTAAGAGGCAATTGGATAACTCTGTTGTAAGTATTATTCCAGAGGGAGAAATGTTATTTATTGAGAGTACCCATGAATTAACAACAGGAAATTGGGACCCATTAAAAATGTGGGGAATGATAACTGTTGAGCCAAAGGAGGGAGCACCGAGATACATAATGAGTACAATAGTGCCATTTGATGGTAGTACTGCAAACCCGTTAAGCCCAATTAGTGGACTTTTAACGACTATTGATTATCTTGCAGCTAATATTATTACTCTTAAATGTCAGTTTGACCCAAGTAAAATAGATTTATCAAACGGAGTAAAAATAACTGCAAAGGTTAAGCAGGTTTGTTTAGATATAACAGAGGTAAGTAAGGAAACAACATCCGATGATGACAAGTATACAACGGATGATGATTTAAAAATAATATCATAAATTTATAATTATGGCAGGAATAAAAATACATCAGTACCCATTAGAAAGGTTAACATTTGGAGATGATGATTATTACGATATTGACTATTGGGATGGAGCAGCATATCAGACTGCAAAGATAAAAGGAAGTACAATTAAGGATGCAATAAGATCCGGTATTTTAACTATTTATAGTGATAATGGCAGCTTAACTGAGAATAGAACTGTTAATATTGCAGGATTCAATTTAGCATTTACAGGAGGTAGTATTGGAATGGGAGATGACTTAACAGTTGTTTCCACTGATGCAGCAAAGCCATGGGTTGGTAACTTTATCAACTCAAATGGTGATGCAGTTTTATATGTTGCCAATACTGGAGATAATGTAGGAATTGGAACAAGCGCTCCAGAGAGCGATGCAAAGCTGGATATTGAAAGTACATCTAAGGGTATTTTAATTCCAAGGATGACAACTACTGAGAGAGGGAGCATAACACTTGCTACTTTCAACGAGTCAATGATTATCTATAATACTACTACAAACCAATTCGAGTATATTGATAGCGCATTAAATTGGGTTTCATTTGGAGGAGGAGCAGAGGCCCTGGATGATTTAACGGATGTAACTACGGGATTGCCTGTTACTCCTACAGAGGCTGATGATGGTAGGCTATTATTTTATGATTATGATGCAGGAGAGTGGATTACGGATGATACTGTAAATCATGGGACTGTTGTTATTAATTGTAAGAAATCTACTGCAGGAACAATAGCAAAGGGGTTACCTGTTTACTTAGTTGGTTTTGATGCAGATTTACATACAGTAGAGTTGGCAAATGCCTCAAGTACTAACACGATGCCTGTTATCGGGTTTACTGCTGAGCCATTAAATGATACGGATTCTAAGCACTTGACAACTTTTGGAAAGGTAACAGGATTGGATACAACATCAACGGTTAGCACATTAAATCCAAATGGAGAAACCTGGGCAGTTAATGACTCTCTTTATATGTCCACCACTGCAGGAGGATTGACAAGGGTTAGGCCTACGGGCCCAACTACATTAATCCAGAGAGTTGCTAAGATCCTAAAAGTTGATGCCACAGGAGGACAGATATTTGTATTTAATACGGCAAGAATTGCGGGATTACCAAATTTAGGTACTGATAAAATATGGCTTGGAGATGCTAATGGAAATCCTCAGGAGGTTGACAAGTCGACTATTGGTGGTGATAATATGGCAAATGCTGATTTAACGCTTGATGCGGATAGAACTCACAACTTAAACGGAAATACCTTAGATTTTACACAAACGGGTAATTTCGACGGTTTAAAAATTGATTATTCGGCAAGTGGAACAACGTCTTATGTAAATAACAGTTTAGCGGTTGAATCGGCAGACGGTTATTACACAAGAATAAACGCAAGAACTGGAAACGTTACAATAAGAGGTAGCAACCCCCCGCTAACTGTTTATGGCAATTCTATAACAGACGACGTTTTCCAAGTTGCTTGGAATGGTGGTGGAGTATGGAAAGGTAATTTAATTACTTTAAATGAAAATACTTTTGGTAAGTTTGAAGTGTTGGAAGGTGGTAACATTCGAATAACAGATATTACTGGCGTAGGTTTGCAGCACGATATACAAAGAGGGGCTAACAACCAAGTGTCTTATTTTTATGGTCAAGGCTACAGCGGTGTAGCTGGAATGTTATTTGGAGCAACTGCAAAGGTTGGTACGGAACAATTTTTGTCTAAGGGTAGGACTGCCGTTCAAGGTTTAGACACTTTTAGCACGTCAACTGCTTTTGAGATTTACGATGGAGATACTACTCCAACTAAATTATGGGACTTTAAAAATGATGGTAATTTAATTGGTAGTGGTAAAAGAATAACAAACACTATTGTAAATCCAACGGTCCAGGAGACGACTTCTGCAGCGACTTTTACCATTAATGCAGATGAGCAAAATACAGGAGTATTAACGGCACAGGCAGCAGCATTAACGGTTGCTAATCCTACGGGAACTGCAGTACAGGGACAAAAGTTAGTTTATAGGATTAAAGATGATGGAACTGGAAGAGCAATAACATGGGGAGCAGATTTCAGAGCAATTGGAGTAACTTTACCAACGACAACAACGGCAAGTAAACTTTTATATGTTGGTTGTATTTATAATACTACTGACAGTAAGTGGGACGTTATTGCAGTAAAAGAAGAAGCATAAAAAATAAAAACTAAATAAAATGATAACGATTATTAGCAAAATAGAATTGGAAGGTACAGATAACCTAAAGTACACTGATGTTGGATATACTTCCGAAGAGTCAGTTATTAATCAAATCAATGAGAATTACGATTTAACGTTAGGAAAATTTTTAGGGGAAAACAGAACGAAATTGGAAATTGGAGAAATCAGCGTAAGTACTTTTTTTGCTACAACTGATTTCGTGAATGAAGCAAGAGCGACAATAGAAGATGCCTCCGACTTAGGACTTATTCAGATAACCGATATAAACCAATTATAAGATGTCAGCACCTGTAAGCGTAAATACATTTAATGCAAACCCTACTCCTGGCAACAACTTTTATCAGTTTAGCTTTAATGTAAGTGCAGGGAGTGATAGGCTTTTAGTTATTCAGTTAACAATGGCTAATACTGTTGGTTATTCGGGATGTACTTATGATGGAGTTGCAATGACGCAATTACATAGTACAAACAGAGGTGGTTTAAGTCAAAGAATGGCATTTTTTTACTTACAGAATCCGAATACAGGCAACAATACATTAAGGGTTAATTTTAGTGGCAATCAATGGAATCCAATCAGTATCCATACCAGATATTTCACAGGAAGTGGAGGAATTGGAAATGAAGGAAGAACGGGAGTGCAATCTACACCTAATACTCAATCATTAACTGTAAGTCAGGATAGCAGAATAATGGGAACAGCCTGTTCAATAAATGCAATTAGCACGATTCAAATACCACAGGGAGATAACAGAACATTTGTAACACATAATACAAACAGGCAGGTTGGAACAGGTGCAATAAGTGCGAGTAGTGGATTGAGTGCAGGAACGTATAACATTAGAACAACATCCACGTCCGGAAGTGTAACTAATGATAGGGTAGAAATATTAGGATTGGGAGCATCACCAACAACGGATGATGCAGATTTCTTTATGATATTAGAATAAATGAGTGATTGAATAATTAAATAAGTAAATAAAAATGGCAATTAAAGTATTAAAGAAAGTAAACGGAATAACTGCAGATGTGAATATTACTGCAGATGCTTGTTACATTTTTTTGGATGTACAAACAGGAAGATTATTAACTGAGGGAGTGATTGATATTGATTACTCATGCAGAATAGCAAAGGAGGATAGAGAAAATGTAAATCTTAAACCATTCAAGTTATTAAAAGAGGATGGAACAAGAGTTACTAATATTATGGGATTTACTCCTACACAGGTTATTAACCAAGATAATTATGCAGAGCAGTGCAAGATTGCATTTGTTGAGGAGTTTGGGTGGACCGCATCTGATGTAACTATTGAGGATGAAATTGCAGAGTAATAGATGAGTGATTGCACAACAATAGAGGAAAGAATTGAGGCAGAATACATGGCAATAAGGTTGCCATCTGCAAAGGTTGTCAATGAGTTTGATGAGCCATTTCGATGTTGTGATGAAAAGCAATTAGTACTGGCATCCTCAACTGATACAGAAACCTTTAAGAATGACATTACAAGTGCATGGATTAAGCTGAGCAGTATTACAGATACGGTTGCCTTTAATCTAACTAAAAACGGGGTTGCAACAACTTATGTGCCTTTTAACAATGCATTTGTTAAGGAGCCATTTGCATGGTACGCAACAATAAATTGGAGAGATGTATTGGCCTCTGATGGAATTGGATGTTACAAGTTAGAGTTGGAGTATTCTATTGGGGGTATTACTGGGAGCCTTGTTTGGGGTATTTATGAGTTAAAAGAATACAGTTTAACAACGGCAAAATATACTGCCAGGTTAAGAGTTAAATTTAACTTAAAACATGAGATTGAGGGTATTGACTTTACCGACTCTGATGTTGAAGATACTTTAAGATTTAATGGCTTCATTGGAGATAGGCAGCCAAACATGGAGATTGATAACTTGGTTTACCAGGATAGGACAATTAAAACAGTAGTAAGAGAGAATTTGAATACGTGGCAGATCAGAACAGATCCTTATACTAATTCTATTATTGATTTAATGACTGACTTGTATCTCCTTAGCGAGAATGAATTATTTATTTCTGATTATAACCAGTTTAACCATACACATCAAATATTGGACCTACCTGTTATTGTGCAGGAGAGTCCGGAGATTGATTACCTGGAGCAGTATCAGAGAAAAGCGGTATTAACTTGTACCGTTGGAGATAAGGTTGTAAATAAGAGAACATACTATTAAAATATTGAGCATTGAAAATTGAGGCTATTGGAAATTATATAATTATTACAAGGGATATTGCAGGAGTTACAAAGACTTTTGAGTATCCATTGAGCTGCAGTTTTTATTTTACCAGGTTTGGAGCTGGTGGATTGGAGAGTATTGAAATTGTAAATACTGTTAGTGATGGTAAAACATTTGTTACAGTTTCCAATATCACTCAGGGCCTAATATTGGATGCAGATAATTTACCATATACGGTACAGGGCTTAACAACTTTGCTGCAGGAGAATACAGGCGCATTCATGGGTAACAACGTAAAATTAACAGCGTAATGGAAATAAATCTACTAACATTGGCCGGAGTTATAATGTCAATCTTACTTGGTATTATTGGCTTTTTTTTAACAAGGTTAATCAATGATGTTAGGCGGTGCAGTATTGAGACGGGTAAGAATAAGGGGAGGATTGATTTAATTGCAAAGCAGCAGGAGAATGATGTAAAAAGAATTGAGCATACTACTCAGTTGGAGCTCCAGGCATTGACTAAAAATGTTAATCAGTTATCATCTAATGTACAGGAGTTAGTTGTTATATTAGCTCAAAATGGGATTAAAAAGGTTTGAAAGTTTGGCAATACATAAGAAAGCTAATAAGCAAAAATACAAATGAGTCCAGTAAGAGGTTCATTGCTTTATTTACTGTTTTATTAGTGGCTTATGCTACATTGAGATATACAACAAGGGATAATCTGGAGATAGTATTGGGAGAGTTGTTGAGTTTTATTTTAGTCTTATGTGGAGAGGCAGTATGGGAAAGTACAAGAAAATAGCATTTTTATTATTATTAGTTTTATTGGCCTCCTGCAGTCCTATCAAAAGGCATGCGAGATTGGTTAAGAAATACCCATTTGTACATAAAACAGATACAGTTGTTTTGGTTGATACTTTGAGCATTATTGTACCAAAGGTCCAAAAGGATACTGTTATGCTCTTAGATAGCTTTATTGTGGCCTTAAAAGATACCATAGTAATAGAAAAAGATAAACTAAAAGTCAGGATAACACAGGTACATGATTCAATTTATATTGATGCTAAATGCGATACTGTTTACCTGGATAAGGTTGTTGAGATTGAGGTCCCTGTAAAGTATTACGAGCATTGTGATGAATTAACTTTTAAAGATTATTTAAAGTATGGAGGCATTTCCTTGCTTATCTTAGTGTTGATTTTATCAGCAAGTAAAATTATCAGGTTGTTTAAATGAGTACCAAAGTCAGATCATATACAGATAAAGAGTTATTGGATAGGGTTAGGAGGTTGCCTAATTTTAGGAGCATTCCTAAACAAAGGTGGATACTGGGAGTACGTTCAAATGAAGATACTTTTGATACCTATGATGACAAGTTTTATGAGTTTGAGGGGGAAAAGTTTATTCGAGTTCTAACTGGTACAACTAATGCAGGAGCAGGAGTATTGAGAGGAGGATTCTTAAAGTATAATAAAAGAGGAGCTGCAGTATTAAAGGCCGATGAGTGGTATTATAACGTGTGGAGTTATGGCCTGCATAGGGGTAAGATGCCTGCATTATTACAAAAGGGCCGCAGGGTAAAGGTTTACAGAGATGGCAATAAAAATACAAGGGTTGAGCAGATTGGAGAGCCTGAGATTGGATGGTTCGGTATTAATTACCATACTAATACTTATGATTTTAGTTTAGCAAATTTAAAGGTTGTTAAATGGGCCATTGGTTATTGGTCCGCAGGATGCCAGGTAATTAATGACAGGAAAAAATACTTAGAACAGATTGAATATTACAAAAACGCCTTTGCAAATGGAGAGCAGATAATGGTAACGTATTGCCTTATCAATGAGTTTTAAAAATAGGTTTTCTTGATTTTCCATTGTGTACGTCAAGGTGTGTAGGGGGTGATTTCGGTTGCTCCCTTTTTTTTATTTTAAACTTTTTTTTGCTTAGATAGTTTGATATAGAAAATAATTTTATATATTTGTGTATAACTTTAAAACATAACAATTATGAGCTACTTAGAAATTCAAATTTTGAAAAAGGCTGAGAGCAGCTTTTCAGAAAACCCAGAGGGAAAAAGATTGGCAACATTAGATATGTTAACAGACCTTACTTGGGAGATATCAACGGCAAAAAAGATAATCAATGCAACAAAGGAGGATATTATTAATTACTCGGATGGAACAACTGAGCATTATGTTAAGATCCGCAAGGAGCATTTAAGGGAAAGTGAGGCAGAGTTAAAAAAGCTGCAGGAGTCATTTGATGAAGCATTACAAATCTTAAACAAAAAGTCATGAAGCTATTTAGAAAATCAAGAGCAAAGAAAGTTGAGAAAACTTTACAGGAGAATGTTTTAGTTGGGCAGAAAGTTCTGCAGACTATTAAGATGTGGGAAACTCAAAGCGGAGGAGATATTATTCGCAGCAGTTTTAACAGAGAATTGTATTATAAACTTTTAAGCCTAAGGAAATGATTAACGGATTTAAAGAGCAGACAGAGCCATTAAACGATTATGAAAGGAATACACTACTCCCTGTGATAGTTCGAGGTTTACAGACGAAAATAGGAGCATCAGAGGCCATTACTAATAAGGAGATGGCAGATAAGATGCAGGAGCATGGATACAAAAAAGTAACAGGCCCAAGAATTAGAAAGATTATTAACTTCATTAGAATACAGGGATTAATTGTAAACCTTGTTGCCTCCTCCAAAGGTTATTACATAGAGAATAACATCCAGGAGAGGAGAAAGTATGTGCAGGGAGTTAAGGACAGGGCACAATCCATGTTAGCATC
>Ga0209986_10004907_pt1 | contig 11232 bp, 6 predicted proteins | sample BlataG_FD_183168 | JGI IMG/M metagenome (GOLD analysis project Ga0209986, IMG submission 183168) | Deep subsurface microbial communities from Black Sea to uncover new lineages of life (NeLLi) - Black_00105 metaG (SPAdes) (version 2) | ecosystem: Environmental > Aquatic > Marine > Oceanic >...
CAGGGGGCAAGCTTGTTGTCGCCAATCCCAGGGAGATCGACCTCTGTCGCTTTGCCGACCTTTGGCTTCGGCATAAGCCCGGTACAGACGTTGCTCTGCTCATGGGGATGATGCGGGTAATCGTTGAAGAGGGGCTATTTGACGCGGCCTTTATTAGAGAGAGATGTCAGGAATTCGACGCGTTCAAGGAATCATTGCAGGATTTCGACCTCAATTTCGTGGAGCGGGTCAGCGGTGTGCCGAAAGGGCAGGTAATGGAAGCTGCCCGCATGTTTGCCGGCAATAGTCCCGCCACCATACTTTACTCCATGGGCATCACTCAGCATTCACACGGCACCGACAATGTGCTGGCTGTTGCCAACCTGGCCATGCTCACCGGGAATATAGGCAAGCCTTCATCGGGGGTCAATCCGCTCAGGGGTCAGAACAATGTACAGGGCGCTTGTGATATGGGCAGCTTACCCAACGTCTATCCCGGTTATCAAGCGGTAAGCGATCCAGCTATCAGGGATAAGTTCGAGCGTGCCTGGGGGTGTTTGTTACCCGCTTCTCCGGGGCTGACGCTGGTTGAGATGGCTGAAGCTGCCTACCGCAAGAAGATGAAGGCGCTATATCTGGTTGGTGAGAATCCGGCATTGAGCGATCCTGATGTCCAGCATGTTCGGGAAGCGCTGGCTCGGCTGGAGTTCTTGGTCGTTCAGGATATATTCCTCTCTGAGACAGCGAGGTTTGCCCATGTCGTCCTGCCAGCAGCCAGCTTTGCTGAGAAGGACGGCACGTTTACCAACACTGAGCGTCGGGTGCAGCGAGTAAGGAAGGCTGTCGAGCCAGTGGGACAAGCCAGACCGGATTGGTGGATCATCTCGCAGGTAGCCCAAAGACTAGGGTCTCGGGGCTTTGACTACGCCCATCCGGTCGAGGTAATGGAAGAAATCAGGGCTCTCACTCCCAGCTATGGCGGCATAAGCTACGATAGGTTGGAGACGGGAGGACTCCAGTGGCCCTGTCCTGTTGATGACCATCCAGGCACACCAATATTGCACACGAACACTTTCGTCAGAGGAAAAGGCCGGTTGATCCCGTTGAAGTATGTTCCTCCGGGAGAGGCGCCCGATGCCGACTATCCTCTGATTCTCACCACGGGGCGCAGCCTGTATCACTTTCACACTGGAACGATGACCCGCAAGATAACCGGGCTTAATATCATGGAACCTGAAGGTGTTGTGGAGATCAGCCCCCAGGATGCTTCGCAACTCGGCATAGCTCAAGGTGACAAGGTTAAAATCAGCTCCCGGCGCGGTGAAGTTACCGCTAAAGCCAAACTAACTGAGGCATTACCACTTGGATTAGTGTTCATGACTTTCCATTTCGCCGAGAGTGCTGCTAATATCCTCACCAATCCCAAGCTCGACCCGGTATCTAAAATTCCTGAACTCAAAGTCTCGGCAGTCAAGGTGGAGAAGGCGTGAGCCATATGCAATGATAGCACGATGAGTTGGGGCTAGAGCCCCTCGTCTTCTTGGATCCTGCCCCGTTCGTCTGTTTCTATCCGGAGTCCTCCGCCTTCTGTCCCGGGACACTCCAACTGCTGGTCGGGTCATAAAGCCTTGTCGGCACTCTCACTACCAACTGGGTTCCCTTTCCTTCCTGGGAACTGACATCAAGTTCGCCACCTATCAACTGGGCTCGTTCTGCCATGCCGGTGAGGCCCAACTTACCTCGACGGGTAAAGTCACTTAGCTGCTTGGGAAGCTCAAAGCCCTTGCCATTATCGCTAATGGTCACTCTGACCTCATTTCCCTGGCATTCCAGCGTGATGCTAGCTTCAGATGCTCTAGAGTGTCGGTGAATATTATTCAGAGCTTCTTGAACAATGCGGAACAAGACTAGCTGTGTCTCCGGAGGGAGTGGCGGAACAGTATCTGTCTCGACCTCAACTTCGATTCCACTAAGGTGATGTATTTCCTCAGCCAGCCATTTGATGGCTGCTAGCAAGCCTAAGTCATCCAGAATGCTTGGCCTCAAAGCTTGGGCATAATGTTTAATGCCTTGGTACGTTTGCTGGGACAGTTCATGCAGTTCTCCCGCCTCATTTCTTAACTCCTGGGGCAAATATGTCTCGGCTTTAGAGGCAAGGTTATCTATGCCATGCGTTAGAAGTAATATCTGCTGAGAAGCGTCGTCGTGAAGTTCGCGAGCAAGGCGTTTGCGTTCCTCTTCCTGAGCTTGCAGAACCTGTCTGAGGTAGAATTGAAGGTTATCCTGTAGCCTTCTCTCCTCAGTTATATCACGAGCCGAATTCTGGAAAGCTTGAGGCTTGCCATCACTAACGATGAGACGGGTGGTCAATTGCATGATTGCTTCAGAGCCATCTTTCTTGATTAGCCGCTGCTCATAGCGGTGTTCCATAGCTTCGCCTCTCAACAGCTTGTCTTTTACCTGTCGCGTTATAGAGAGTGTCTCTGGAGTAAGAAACTCACGGACATTCTTGTCGACCAATTCTGAAATCGGATAGCCAGTGAGCTTCTCGCAGGCCTTATTAACCAAAGCGATGTTGCCCTCCAAATCGTGAACCCAGATAGCATCGCTGGCGTTGGTAAACAGCTCCTCATAGTTTTGCCGCGCCAGTTTCATATCCTTTACAGCTTTCTTCAGTTTCTGTCGTTGCCGTTCATTTCGGCCGTAGGCTGCCATAAGCGTAATGGCCAAAGCACCGATAACAAGGCCAACGAGGCTTTCCAGCAATGCATCTCTGAAATTGGGGGACATCAAGAAAGTGCGAAGTAACATTGCTATAACGCTTGATAGGCATAGCGCGGCACCCCCGATTAGTCCCAGTGTCCAGCCTGCATACAATATCAACAAGAGATAGAAGAGCCGCTCCAAACTGTGTCTCGAAAGCTCTAGGGCTGCAGGTATCGAAATGTCACCCAAGATAGGTATCTGAGATAGGAGCTGGGTAAAATGAGACATGGTTAAGAAGACGAATAAGACGGTTATAATCCAGAGGTGTGGGTTGCTTAACCGCGGAACTTGTCCTCGGTATTTTCTAAGGTAACTAATCCCCATTGTAGTCCTTTGACTATTGCCTGACTGCGTGAGGCAACATTCAGTTTATTGAAGATATTAGTTAAGTGAGCTTTAATGGTACGCTCGCTGAGGAACGATTTCTCTGCTATCTCTTTATTGCTCATCCCCAGGGCGACCGATCTGAGTATCTCGGATTCTCTTTCACTCAGTACTTCCGATGCTTTGTGTTCTTTAGCCGGCGCTACCATCGCTCGCCTTAACAGCTTAGCAATGATCTTGGGATGGAGCACTGACTCACCTGACGTTATTGCTCGAATAGCCCCGGCCAAATCGCGCCCCCGTGCGCTTTTCAGGAGATAGCCGGCAGCTCCGGCATCAAGCAGTCCCAACACATACTCATCATCATCATAGGCAGTGAGGATTAGGATAGCTATGTCGGGAGCAATCCCTTTGATCTTCCTGGTGGCTTCAATTCCATTGAGTTTGGGCATGACAATGTCCATCACCGCCACGTCAGGTTTTAACTCCAATGCCAGTTTGACTGCTTCCTCGCCGTCACAGGCCTCAGCCACAACCTCCATGTCCTCTTCGCTCTGCAGTGCTTGATGTAACGCTTCGCGCACCAGAGGGTGGTCGTCAGCAATCAAGACGGTTAGCTTGTTTCTTGTCCTCAATTTTCCAACTTGTCGGAGCAATTATAAGGTCAAATGTACTTTGAGGCAAGGTACCTGCCCTTTTGGACACAACCAAGGTGCTAGTGCAAATTGCGACTTATGTACGATGTCTGGCGAACGGGCGGGTACTAGAATAAGCGCGAAATGAAAAGGAGGGAGGCATAGAAAATGGCTAAGTCGCTTCCAGTGACACAAGAAAAGGTTGAGGTACGGGGCGTGCCATGTCGAGAGGAGTTGATCGCTGTATTGGAGAGGGCAGCTAACGAATCCGAATTTCTGGCGAGATTGGCTGAGGATCCCCACGAGGCTCTCAAGGAGTATTACTGTTTGACTGCCGAGGAGAGAACTGCCTTAGCCAGTGGAGACATCAGGACAATAGAGTCCTGGGTCGGTAAGCTAGACAAGAAACTAGCTACCTGGCTGTGGTGTCGGCTGTCTCAGGAGAAATGGTAAAGAGGGAGGTGCAGAATGACAGGCCCTTTGGTAGTGCAGGGCACTCAGGTATCCCTGGCGGAGCAGGGGGGAGCTGACGGGGAGCGCCTGAACGAGATTCTGTCTTCCTATGAAGGCAGAGAAGATGAGCTTATCCCCGTCTTGCAGCAGGTTCAGCAGGTTTTTGGCTATTTGCCAGAGCCAGCCATGAAGAAGATAGCTAGGTTCTTCAGACTGCCGGAAAGCACGGTGTTTGCGGTAGGCACATTCTATGCTCAGTTCAGACTGGCTCCTTCAGGCCGGAACATCATCAGGGTTTGTCGCGGCACCGCCTGTCATGTGCGTGGCGGCCCCCGCATCCTGCGAGAAGTGGAACGAAATCTAGGCATCAAGCCAGGCGAAAGCACCCCCGATTTGGAGTATTGCCTGGAGACGGTGGCCTGTATAGGTGCTTGTGCCTTGGCACCAACAATGGTGGTCAATAACAAGACGCACGGTCAGATGAATGCCAGAAAGGCAGCTGACTTACTAGAGCAGTTTAGAGGTAAGAAGTGATGGAGAGGATTCCCGGTATTCATTCAAATGAGCACACAAGGGTGTTGGTTTGCCAGGGCACCGGCTGTGCCTCCTCTGGGTCGGTGGAGATTCGCAGAGCACTCGAGCGTGAGGTGGATCAGGCAGGACTGCACAATGTCGAGGTGGATTTTACCGGTTGCCATGGCTTTTGCCAGCAAGGACCAATAGTGGTTGTCGAGCCTGAAGGTATCTTCTACACGCATGTTAAAGTGGAAGATGCTACCGAGATTGTCCATTCGCATTTGAAAGAGGGCAAACGGGTGGAGCGTCTTTTCTACCGTGACCCTGTTACCGGTGAGGCAATACCCACTTATCAAGAAATCGGCTTCTATAAGAGGCAGAATCGCTTGATACTACGTAACTGCGGACACATTAACCCTGAGAGGATTGAAGATTACATCGCCACCGGCGGCTATGACGCACTGAAGAAGGCTTTGTTCAAGATGACTCCTGAGCAGGTTATCAGCGAGATCAAGGAATCAGGACTGCGCGGTCGCGGTGGTGCCGGCTTCCCTACGGCACTGAAGTGGGAATTCTGTCGTAAGTCACCGGGCGAACCGAAGTATGTGATCTGCAATGCTGATGAGGGTGACCCTGGCGCTTTCATGGACCGGAGCATCATGGAGGCTGACCCACATACCGTTATCGAGGGGTTGATTATTGCGGCCTATGCCATTGGGGCTAGCGAAGGCTACATTTACTGCCGCGCTGAATATCCTCTAGCTATAAAACGCTTGCGTATTGCCATCAGGCAGGCTGGGGAGAAAGGATTCTTAGGCAAGAACATCCTCGGCTCAGAATTCGACTTTAGTGTGCATACTAAAGAGGGTGCCGGCGCTTTTGTTTGCGGTGAAGAGACCGCACTGATGGCTTCCATTGAAGGCAAGAGGGGCATGCCCCGTAGTCGCCCTCCCTTCCCGGCACAATCAGGATTGTGGGGAAAGCCGACCAACATTAACAATGTGAAAACCTTTGCCAGCATTCCCGTGATAATAGGCAAGGGTGCAGACTGGTATGGCAGTATTGGCACTGAAAAGAGCAAGGGCACTGCAGTCTTCGCCTTGACAGGCAAGATCGCCAATGCTGGTCTGATAGAAGTGCCTATGGGCATCACCTTGCGTAAGCTGATCTTCGAGATCGGCGGAGGAGTACCTGGCGGCAAGCGCTTCAAGGCGGTACAGACTGGTGGGCCATCAGGAGGGTGTCTACCAGCGAGCTTACTCGATTTGCCAATCGATTATGAATCGCTGGCTTCGGCAGGTTCCATCATGGGCTCCGGAGGTATGGTAGTGACGGATGAGGACACTTGTATGGTTGATATGGCGCGTTTCTTCCTCTCCTTCACACAGCTTGAGTCTTGCGGCAAATGCATACCGTGTCGTTGGGGCACCAAACAGATGCTGGACATACTGGAGGATATAGCCAGTGGAAGAGGTAGACCCGACGATATTGAGCTGCTTCAGGGATTAGCAGAATCAGTCAGGGATGGTTCCTTATGTGGCCTGGGGCAAACGGCTCCCAATCCGGTGCTTACCAGTATCCGCTACTTCCGCGATGAATACGAGGAGCATATCAACAGACATCATTGTTCTGCTGCTGTGTGTAAGGGACTCGTCAAGGCACCCTGCAGCCATATTTGTCCTGCTGGCGTAGATGTTCCTCGCTATCTCCGCTTTATTGGCCTGGGGCAGTTTGACCGGGCACTAGCTGTAATCAGAGAGAAGATACCCTTCCCCTCAATCTGTGGGCATGTCTGTCCCCATCCCTGTGAAGCCAAGTGCCGGCGAGGGCAGGTTGATGAAGCAATCGCCATAAGGGCGCTCAAGCGCTTTGCCGCAGAAAGAGGAAACGGGCTGTGGAAGATGAAAGCAAAGATGGCTCCAGCCACAGATAAGCGAGTTGCCATCATAGGTTCGGGGCCAGCAGGACTCACGGCCGCCTATTACTTGGCCAAGCGAGGACATGCCATCATTGTGTTTGAGGCACTTCCCGAGCCTGGAGGCATGATGAGGTATGGCATTCCTGAATATCGTTTGCCTAGAGAAACCCTGTCTGAGGAGATTGGGGAAATACGGAGCGCCGGGGTCGATATAAGGACAAATACGCGGATAAGCTCTGCGGATGAGCTTCTTAGAGATGGCTACCATGCCGTTTTCCTGGCCATCGGTGCTCATCAGGGAACTAAGCTGGGTATTGAGGGAGAGGACAGTCCGGAGGTGATCGACGGTATCTCTTTCCTCAGGGAGATAGACATGGCTAACAAAGTTAGGGTAGGGAGCAAAGTGGCTGTTATTGGGGGTGGCAATGTGGCCATTGATGTCTCCCGCAGTGCACTCCGTCTCGGCGCCGGAGCAGTAACCATTATCTACCGCCGCACCAGGGATGAGATGCCAGCAAGCAGGGAGGAGATAGAGGAGGCAATACATGAGGGCGTGAAGATTGAATTCCTGGCTGCCCCCACCGGAATAGAGAGAAGAGATGGCACAGTGGAGCTAACATGCGTTCGCATGGAGCTGGGAGAGGCAGACGCTAGTGGCAGAAGGCGCCCGGTTACCATTGCGGGCACTGAGTTTAGCTCGAGCTTTGACACTGTTATTCCTGCCATTGGGCAGGTGCCTGAGGCTGCCGATACATTTGGTCTTTCCTTGAAAAGAGGGAACACGTTTGAAACTGACCCCAATTCTCTGACTACAGGTAGGGAGGGTGTGTTTGCCGGTGGCGATGCTGTCACTGGGCCAGCCACGGTCATTGAAGCTATTGCCGCCGGAAGGAAGGCCGCGGTTTCCATAGACAAGTATCTAGGGGGCAGCGGGATAATAGACGAAGCGCTGGCGCCACCCGAAGAACTGGAAACACTCCCTGAGATTGAGGAAGGGGAAAGACTCCGCGTTTCGCTGCCCACCTTAGCTCTAAGCGAGCGCCTTGGCGGCTTCGCTGAGGTCGAACTCGCTCTGAGAAAGGAGGCGGCGATTGAGGAAGCGAAGCGGTGCTTGAGATGCGACCTGGAGGAGGATCAGTAAGAAGGAGGTGACAATGGCTACAGCTGTCCCAGCGAAAGCGCAGGAAGGAAAGGTGGAGGCCATTAGGTTGACGATCAATGGGCGCGAGGTCATAGCGAAAAGAGGAGCCACCGTGCTGGAGTCGGCCCTGGAAGCTGGCATCTACATTCCCACGCTATGTTATGACCCTGACCTCAAGCCTTATGGAGGTTGCCGCCTCTGCGTGGTTGAGATTGAGGGAATGCGTGGCCTGGTTAGCTCTTGTACCACACCGGTAGCTGATGGCATGGTGGTGCATTCCGATACCCCGAGGGTGGCTCAATCACGCCGAATGACCATGGAGCTTATCAGTGCCAACCATCACGGCGATTGTATCACCTGTTCCAGGAATCAGGACTGTGAGTTGCTCAAGGTTGCCCGGTACTTGGGCGTGGAGCAGGAGCATATGGACCGGCTGCGAAGAAGTACTGAGGTATTGCCCCTGGACAAAAGCCATCCGGCGTTTACTCGTGACCCGAACAAATGTATCCTCTGCACCAGGTGCGTACGGGCGTGCCACGACATAGCTGTCGTTGGTGCCATTGACCTGGCCTTCCGGGGAAACTCGGCAAAGGTAGCCACCTTTGGCGACAAGCCAATTCTAGAGTCTGTCTGCAAGTCTTGCGGGGAATGCGTCGCCCGATGTCCTACTGGGGCACTGGTGCCCAGATGGGAAAAGCCACCTGCCGAGGAAGTCAAGACCATTTGCCCCTATTGCGGAGTTGGCTGCTCCATGTACTTGGGCGTTCGAGATAATAAGATTGTCTCCGTGCGGGGCGACCCCGAAGGGCCGGCTAACAAGGGTAGCCTGTGCGTAAAGGGGCGCTGGGGATATGATTTTGTCAGTCATCCTGAAAGACTAACGATGCCCCTGGTCCGACTGCCAGGCGTCACCCGAGAGGCAAGTCACAACGGGCGGGTACAGGAGATCTTCCGTGAAGCTACCTGGGAAGAGGCTCTTGAGCTGGCGGCAGGCAAGCTGGTTGGTCTCAAGCAAGCTCACGGAGCAGATAGCATCGCTGCCTTGAGTTCGGCCAAATGCACCAACGAAGATAACTACGTCATGCAGAAGTTCATGCGCGCCGTGATGGGCACTAACAACATTGACCATTGCGCCCGGCTGTGCCACGCCTCTACAGTGGTTGGGGGTATCGCCGCCTTCGGACAGGGGGCGATGAGCAACTCCTATTCTGATTTTGAGAAGACCGAGCTCTTTTTCGTGATCGGCTCTAACCCTACTGAATGTCATCCCATCATTGGCTCAATAATCAAGAGAAGGGTGAAGTTTGGTGGCGCTAAGCTCATCGTGGCTGACCCGCGCTCCATCGAACTCAGCGAGTATGCGGGTGTCAAACTTGCTCACAGGCCAGGGACAGACGTTGCTCTCATCAACGGACTGATGCACGTCATTATCAGAGACGGGCTTGAGAACGAGGAGTTTATACGCCAGCGTACTGAGGGCTTTGACGAGCTACGTCAGCTTCTGCAAAGGTATGCTCCTGAGAAAGCCGAGGCCATAACCGGGGTACCTCGGGCCGATATAGAGGCCGCGGCCCGACTCTTCGGAGAGGCGAAAAGCGCCTGTATTCTCTATGGCATGGGCATAACCCAGCACACGACCGGCACCGATAACGTCAAGAGCGTGGCAAACCTGCTGCTACTCACCGGTAACATCGGCAGGGAGGGCACAGGATTCAGCCCCCTTCGGGGCCAGAACAACGTTCAGGGTGCCTGTGATATGGGAGCACTCCCCAATGTCTATCCTGGCTATCAAAGGGTTGATGATCCCGCCGCGAAAACCAAGTTCGAAAGTGCCTGGGGATGCAAATTGAGCGGCGGCGCTGGAGTGACAGTTACCGAGATAGCCAATGCTATACTCCGGGGAGAGATCAAAGGGCTCTATGTTATGGGAGAAAACCCCATGTTGAGTGAACCTCACCTTGAGCATACCAGGCAGGCGATGCAGAACCTCGAATTCCTGATAGTTCAGGACATATTCCTGTCCGAGACTGGTTGGCTGGCTGATGTTGTCTTCCCCGCCGCTGCCTTCGCAGAGAAGGACGGAAGCTTCACCAATACCGAGAGGCGAATTCAGAGGGTGCGACAAGCACTTTTGCCGCCTGGAGAGGCCAGATCTGACTGGCAGATTATCTCCGCCCTGGCCAAGAAGATGGGACGCTCGTTGGACTATCCGAATGCCAGCCAGATCACGGAGGAAATCGCCTCGCTAGCCCCTATTTATGGCGGTGTTCGCCTCCGCCGCCTCGGTCAAGACGGCCTGCAATGGCCCTGTCCGGACGTCCTACATCCCGGCACCCCATTCCTGTATAAAGACGGGTTTGCCCGTGGCAGAGGTAAGTTCCACGCCGTAAGCTATGTCCCACCGGCAGAATCCATATCTAAGGGTTACCCTCTGGTTCTCACTACGGGGCGAGTACTGGAGCACTGGCATACTGGCACGATGAGTCGTCGCGCTCACGTGCTGAGTGAACTGCGTCCGGCCGGTGCGGTGGAAATGCATCCCGGTGACGCGGTCAAGCTGGGGCTTGTTGAGGGTGATGTGGTAGTCGTTTCCTCGAAAAGAGGTCGAGTGGAGACGTCGGTTTGTATTACGGAAAAATCGCCTCCCGGGGTTGTCTTCATGCCCTTCCATTGGCATGAGGCAGCGGCGAATATCCTCACCAATGATGCCCTTGATCCATTGGCTAAGATTCCCGAGTATAAGGTATCTGCGGTGAACGCCGTGTTAGGGGTGCTTGATAGGGCTGTCCGGGATAATGCTTTCCTGGCACGGCTGGCGGAAAACCCTGCCGAGGCTCTGAAGGAGTATGAGCTGAGTACAGAGGAGAGAGCTGCCCTCATGAGCGGAGACATACGTAAGATAGAGTCGTGGGTGGGCAAGCTGGATGAGCGCCTGAGGACCTGGCTGATGTTGCGATTGTCTCAGGAGAAATGGTAGGTCGTATGTTGGGGTCTCCTGGTTAGCTCCCGGAAACCGGGCCGGGATTCAGTCCTCTGCTAATCAGGGGCGGGGGCGAAGGCCGGCTGCGCTGCAAATCCTGGGAATAAGCTCCTCTCGCTGGAGGGTCATGATGTGGACACCGGCCACCCCCTCGATTTGCTTCAGCTGATTTATCGTCTCCACCACGATCTTCAGCCCCTCCTCTGCTGCCTCTTCTTTGTTGCGGGCCTTCTTAAGGCGTTCAATAATCATGTCAGGAATGTCCACACTGGTGACTCTTGTCTTCATATACCTTGCGGCTGCCAGAGATGTTACAGGAGTGATGCCAGCGAGGATTCCCACGTCTTTATGCAATCCCTGTTGTCGAACCAGTTCCATCCATTTCTTGAATCTGTCTATGTTGTATACAGGCTGCGTCTGGATGAAATCTGCTCCGGCTGCAACCTTGGCCTTAAGACGATCTATCCCAGACTCCAATGGTTGGAGAAAGGGGTTTGTCGCCGCCCCGATGAAGAGCCGG
>Ga0209986_10004908_pt1 | contig 11231 bp, 10 predicted proteins | sample BlataG_FD_183168 | JGI IMG/M metagenome (GOLD analysis project Ga0209986, IMG submission 183168) | Deep subsurface microbial communities from Black Sea to uncover new lineages of life (NeLLi) - Black_00105 metaG (SPAdes) (version 2) | ecosystem: Environmental > Aquatic > Marine > Oceanic >...
CTTTTAAACCCTGGCTTCCCATGAAATTCTGAAAACTATTTTTAGTTCTTACCTCCCTGTGGGCTCTGTCTTAAAAAAAGATCCGGCATTTAAGCTTTGTTCATCTTCGACTCTTTTTGCTTCTTCATTTCTTTTTCTTCTGCAGCTCTAATATCTTCTTTTTTATTTCCTTTTTCTTTTCTGGATCATCAGTTGCTTCATACTTTTTCTTCAGCTCCTTGATATACATATCAATTTTTTTCTTTTCCTCCAGAGCTTTTTTCTCAGCAAGCTCCTTTTTCTTCTTCTGTTCTTCCGTTTTCTCCTGGTCTTGCGCCTGGATCGAATCTTGAGAATCTTCTACATAAGGGAGAGACCGATGAACTTCTCTGCAAATAGAAGAGAAAAAACTTCATGGGTAAAGAGTTGTTGAATGAGGCAATCATTGAAGTTGAAGATATAGTGGAAGGCATAATCTAGAGCTGTCCCTCCCTAGGTGATGATCACATGAATGTAAAATATTTTTAAATTTTCACTTGACAAAACTGACCTACTGCTCTATTTTAGTAGTACAGTGAAAAAAGAAGATAAAAAATATTTTCATATCAAGGTTGATGTAAAGTCTGCGCTTCCCGTGTATGAACAGATAAAGCGGGCAATAAAGCTAGCTATTCTTTCCGGGCATCTGAAGAAGGGTGATCAGCTGATGTCACTCAGGGAACTAGCATTAAAACTTCAGATCAATCCCAATACCATCATTAAGGTTTATTACCAGCTAGAAGTGGAGGGTTTTATCTATTCCCGTCCGGGAGCCGGTTATTTTGTCAAATTTGACCGCAAAAAAATTCAAAAGGAAAAAAGCGAACTCTTTGAAGAGCTAACCAGTGAATACATTTCCAGGATTACAGACCTTGGATATTCTTTGGAGAATATCATCGAAGAATTAAACACCAGAAGAAAGAAGTAATCATGATCAAAGCAGGACATTTTAAGGAGAAGAGCAATGATAGAGATTAAAGATCTATCCTTCAGTTATGGAAAAATAAAAGTTTTTAGAAATTTTAATCTCGAGGTCCCGGAAGGAGAGGTCTGTGAGATAACCGGGATTAACGGAGTCGGTAAAAGTACATTGTTACGGTTGATTGCTGGAGTGCTGAAGCCAGCCGGAGGCAAGATTGTTTTTGACGAAAAGATGGGAGATGATCCCAGGCGAAAGATCGGGTTCATCTCCGATATACTCAGTTTGTATGAAAGCCTGACAGTGGCTCAAACCATTGACTTCCATAAATCTGTTTATGGTTTATCCCAGTTTGACGATTCCCTGATAAGGCATACAAAAATCGGACACAAACAGAAGATTAAAGAGCTTTCCACCGGACAGAAAACTATTCTCCATCTAAGCTTGATTCTTTCCATTGAACCGGAGATCCTGTTGATTGACGAGATTATTCATTCCATTGACGCCTACTTGAGAAGGATTTTTCTCGAGCAATTGATTCAACTGCAGTCACAACGTAAGTTGACCATAATCATGGTCAATCTCAATTTTCATGATATCGAACATATGGTGGAACGGGTGATTTTGCTAAAGAGCGGTCATATTGCGGTTGATGAAAAAATTGATGCTTTAAAAGCAAAGGTTAAAAAAATAATTTCAACGGGCGTGCCTCAGGCTATACCCGTTGTTTCTCAGATCGACTATTCTGAACATTCTGAATTTTTCGTCTATCCCTATGAAGAAAAATATAGAGAGGAGGTTGATGGAGAAGTTGTGGACCTGGACCTGACCGAGATCGTCAGCGCCTTTATAGGAGGTGAGTATGCTTAAGAAAGAGTTTGCCGATGCTTTAAAAAAATTATTAGAGTGTCTGATAATACTTATAGCTATTCCTCTAGCCATTGCCTGGGATAAGTTTGTCATTCATTTTGGCTGGAATTTTTTGGATGTTTGTAATTTTGTATTTGTCCCAACTATTGTCATTTATTCAGTTTATTCGGGCGCGAACGTTTTTCAATCGGAGAAAAAAAATAGGGCATTCGAATACCTTCTCTCTCTACCACTCTCGAGGTGGAAGATTATTCTATATAAAATAAGTCCACGAATAGTCTTTTTACTGTTGTTGCTTGTTGTTTCAGTTTTTTTCTCGGTGTTTAACAACGTCTGGATAAATGGATTAATTTTTATAATTTTATTCCTGATTTCTCTATTTCTCAGTATTCTCTTGAGTTCAGCTGTGTTTGGTTTTATTGAGGTTGCTTTAGCTTTCTGGCTTATTTATTCAAATGCTCAAATAATAAATTTTTTCCTTTGGAGGCCCGAAACAACCGGTGCTATTGTCCCTTCTTTTTTATCTTATCTTATTTCGGCTGCCCTTTTGTTGATTCCGTTAGGGATTGCTTTCTGGATAACTTTTAAAAATTTAGATGTAAAATCCATTAAATTGCAGATAAGACCTTACCTCTTTATTGCTCTGCCTTCCATATTGATCTTAATTGCATTTGTAGTTTTACTCTATAGAAAATATTGGGCATGGGCAATGGCGGATTAAATACACTCAATAATTTGTAAAAGGAAAAATAAGAGAATCTGTCCATTCGTGTGCATTAATGCTTGTAATTCACATATATGAGGCAAGAGAAAATGAAAAAATTGATCTTAATTATTTTGCTATTTATTATTTTCCCTTTTATTTTACAGGGAAAAGTGGTTCCACTTTCAGAAATCATTAATCCCGAATCCATTGTTGTGGATAGTAATAGAGTGTTTATTACAGAAGAGGAGTCTATCTACATTTATTCGTTAGAGGATTTTAAATTATTGAAAAAATTCGGGAAAAAGGGTCAAGGGCCGGGAGAATTTTTGTCTATGCCTGGCCTTAATATTAAACTTTATGTTCAACATGATTATCTGTTTATCAACAGCATTTCAAAGCTTTCAATATTTACAAAAGAAGGAGAATTTGTAAGAGAGATAAAAACACCAAGTCTTGGTTCTGAATATCAACCTTTAGGAGAAATGTTTGTTGGCTCCTCTGTTCTGAGGGAAGACAGAGTACAATATTTTGCGTTTGATTTGTATGATGAGAATTTCAAGAAGAAAGAAGAGATTTTCAGGCAGAAGAGTCCTTTCCAACATATAAGTGAGGAATTTAATCCTCTTACCCAAATAAAATCTTTTGTTAAATTTTACAGTGGATATAACAAGATATTTGTTAATGATGAAAGTGGTATTATTCATGTTTTTGCTCCTGCAGGACAAGAGATTTTTTTCATTAAACACGAGTACGGTAAACTTAAGGTAACTAAAAATCATAAAGAAGAAGTTTATGATTATTACAAAACGCACCCTGGAACAAAAATGATTTTTGAAGCGCTTAAAAACAAGATGAAATTCCCCAAATATTTTCCTGTAATTCGGGATTATCATGTTGCGGATAATAGGATTTATGTCTTGCCATATGCTAAAAACAACGGAAAAAACTGGTTGTATGTTTTTGATATGAGTGGAGATTTATTAAACGAAATTCCAGTGACAATAAAAGAAAGGAACATACTGGAATTATTTCCGTATTCTATTAAAGATGATAAACTCTACCAGCTTGTTGAAAATGAGGGAGAATGGGAACTTCATATAGGATCAATTGCTCCCCTGCTTCATACCCAAGAGATAAAAATATAAACCGAAGATAGTATAACCGTCGTTTATAATCCGAAAAATCCTGCTCCTCCTCCTGGAATCCCGACGAAACTGGTTCTGAAAGAAAAATTGACCATTGGAGAGAAAGAGGGAAGATAAGAATATCTTGCCAGGATTTTCATTTTACCCTCCTTGCTGAGATTTTCACTTCTCCCTAATTATATTTCTATTTAGTCAATTTGATTAATTATTTTACAAAATGCATATCATTCTGTTCAATGATTTGACAAAAAGCATATAAAATTATATATTACTTATGTTTTTTAACTGGAGGTAAAGATGCAAAATTTAAAAGAAATATTAGAACTTGATGGAATAGCCGAAAAAAAAGGAAAAAGATATCCAAAAAAAAGAGAATTATATCAATATATTATTTCTAAAGCGGGAAAGCATTTTTTAGGAGTTGTAGGCCCCAGAGGAGTTGGAAAAACAATTCTCCTTAAACAATTAAGAACGGAATTAAAAAATTCTATATATATTTCACTCGATTCAATTGAGGAAGTAGACTTGTTTGAATTAATAAAGAATTTATCGGAACGCTACAGCTTCAAATATTTTCTTTTAGATGAAATTCATTTTGTCAAAGATTACGATAGAGAAATAAAAAAAATATTCGATTTCCTTGATTTAAAGATTATATTTTCCAGTTCCGTTTCTCTTTCTCTGTATAGGTCTTCATACGACCTTGCCAGAAGAGTTATGCTTTTGAAGTTGCTTCCTTTTTCTTTCAGAGAATACATTCATTTTAAAAAAGATGTTTTGCTGCCCAGGTTAACAATTATGAATATAATCAAAAAAGAGTGGAAGTCTGAACATCTTAGATATGAATATATGTTTGATGAATATCTGAAAGGAGGAATTTTTCCATTTTCTCTTGAAGAACCCGAAGTTATGCCTCTTCTTAACAATACAGTTAAAAAAATTATCCAGAGGGATATACCCTATGTTTCTTCACTGAAAATCGATGAACTTTTGAAAATAGAGAAAACTCTAGAATTTATAGGGAAAGCAAGTGTCGGCGGAGTTAATTACTCTACATTATCAAGAAACATTGGAATCACTAAATATAAGGCCGAATCTTATGTGCGCCTGCTGGAACAAGCTTTTTTATTAAACGTGGTTTTCCCAAAAGGAGCTAATGTCCTGAAAGAACCTAAAATTCTCATGTATCTTCCTCTCCGCTTACTGTATCAAGAATATGAATTTGCTAAAGGAGGTCTTAGGGAAGATTTTTTTGCAGAGATGATGAAACTAAATGATTTGAATTTCTACTATCTTAAAACAAAAAGGGGAAGCAAAACTCCCGATTTTTTGGTTAGTTTTGATGATGAAAATGTAATAATTGAAATTGGAGGAAAGGGAAAAGGACGAGAGCAATTTAAGGGAGTGAATTTAAAGAAAGCTTTAATTTTAACCCATTCGCATAAAATTGAAGGAATTAAAAGACCATTATTTCTATTAGGATATATTTAAAAGTGCGTAAAGCCTGATACCTATGAAGATCCCTTCTACTTATTGTCTTCAATAGTGAGCCAATCTCTCAGCATAAAGTGAATAAAAAGTATTGTTCTTCACAAAACTGTAGCAACCAGAGATGGTCTTGGTTAGATTAGAAAAATATTTCAACAAGGTAAACAACAGATTTTAAATACATTTGGAGATAGCTATGAAAAATGAAACTTTAATGCGATAATGAAAAAAAAGGAAGCCAGGGCTTTTAAACCCTGGCTTCCCATGAAATTCTGAAAACTATTTTTAGTTCTTACCTCCCTGTGGGCTCTGTCTTAAAAAAAGATCCGGCATTTAAGCTTTGTTCATCTTCGACTCTTTTTGCTTCTTCACTTCTTTTTCTTCTGCAGCTCTAATATCTTCTTTTTTATTTCCTTCTTCTTTTCTGGATCGTCAGTTGCTTCGTATTTTTTCTTCAGCTCTTTAATGTACTGGTCAATTTTCTTCGCCTCTTCCATATCTTTCTTTTTAATCTCTTCAATCTTCTTCTTAATCTTCTCTTTCTTCTCCGGATCATCAGTTGCATTGTACTTCTTTATTAGTGCTTCTACTTCGATCTGAGCTGCTTTTTGCGTCTCGTAGATATCTACTTTTTGTGTTCCCTTCAGTTTTTTCCTCTGCTTGTCAAGATCTGCGATCTTCATCTTTATTTTCTTTTTCATCTCTGGATCGTCAGTCGCTTTGTACTTTGTCTTCAGCTCCTGGATATACATATCAATTTTTTTCGCTTCCTCCAGAGCTTTTTGCTTAGCAAACTCCTTTTTCTTCTTCTGTTCTTCCGTTTTCTCCTGGTCTTGCGCTTGAATCGAACCTTGAGAATCTTCCTTGGTAAGCATTGCTTTATCAGCATCATTCTGCTTGGCTAAATCAGGTTCTCTGTTCGTGTTCGAATCGGCAAAGGCCAGTACTAATAGTGAAAATACCGGCAGAATCAGTAAAACTTTAAATTTTGCCCACCTCTTAGATTTTCTTTTTGTAATCATGGTTATTCTCCTTTTGATTTGTGAATGATTAAAATTGTTTGCAAACTCAAACAATTTCACGCCCACATGTTGCTCAAATATGAGCAGTTGATACTTTGCTGCGTTACAGCCCTGCGCAATGACTGCATTATCAGCCAAGTACTCATGTGTCTCCTTTAGTGATTTTTTGTATGGCCATACAAAAGGATTAAACCATTGGAAAATCGATAACAATTCCATGATTATTAAATCAATGGAATGATATTGTCTTATGTGAATCATTTCATGGGAGATGATACTTTGGAAGTCGTCATCCGATGTATTAGATTTATTTACAAAGATAATGTTAAAAAATGAAAACGGTGCTAAGTCTTTTTTCATAAAAACAACTTTTACTCCATTAAACCTCTGGATGCCGGTTTTTTTGATCAGTGCGAATAATTTTAAAAGTTTATACATGAACAAAAGAAAAAAGAGACCGGCACCAAAAAAATAAATAAGCCATAAAATCCCGGCAATACCCAGGGTATGGGATTGTGTAGAGGCTGTCTGGCTTGAAATATAAGCTTTTTCTATGAACTGGCGTGAAACAATAGGAGAAGAAATATTTAAAAATGAAGCATTAATAAACGGCACAATAAACGAAAATAGAACGGAAGAAATTAAGAAAAACCGGTTAATGGCAAAAAAAGTTTCCTTCTTTAAAAAAATCCAGTAGAGAGAATAAAAGAGTGCCAGGCTGATACTAACTTCAAAAAGATACAAAATTAAATCATTCATTTTTTCCCGCCTTTTGCTTTTGTATTTCCCTGTTTATCATTTTTATCATGTCTTCTAATTCGGAAATACTCATATCTTTTTCTTTAGCAAAAAATGAGACCATTTCTTTGAAGGAATCGCTGAAATAATTTTCCATAAATCTTTTCAAAAAATTCTTTGTGTATTCGTCTTTTGATACAACCGGATAATATTCATGGGTTTTCCCGTACGCTTTGTGGGAGACAAAGCCCTTCGTTTCCAAAATTCTTACAATGGTTGATACAGTATTATATGCTGGTTTTGGCTTGGGAAAGTATTCAAGGATATCCTTTACAAATCCTTTATCCATCCTCCATAATATCTGCATAATTTGTTCTTCAGCTTTTGTTAATTCTTTCATGGCACAATAATTATACAACTAAAAACTTAGTTTTGCAACTATTTTTTTAGTTTTTTTAAAATAAATTATTTTTTTTATCGGTTCTCTTACATTTTGTGTGGGCAAAACATATCTTGATAGATTAATAGAAAGTATTCGGGGATGGATGAAGCGACCTTTGAAGATTTAGCCTCCCTGAATCGCGCTTCGAGGAAACCCGACAGAGTCGGGCGGCGAGTATGTATTAACTCAGGCCAGTGGATTCAGAAAACACACAGCTTTTGCCCCAGCGAGTCAAAAGCTGCTCGGTTTCAGGCTTCGCTCTCACAAAATGGGGAATGTCCCCTATTTCGTGAACCGTGCCCGCTTTGCCTTCAAACGGTTTTTCTAACTCACTGCCCTTCGTTTATGCGTTGAATAGACTAAAGAAGGGATGGACCGTAACTATTATGAATTTCTCACTTCTTCTTTCTTCTTGCTCGCCTTGTACCAAGTATGCCGCCGTTTAAGAAAAGACCGGCACCAAGGACAAAACCAAAATTGTACCAGAATCCATTGTTATGAACCTCATAGAAACGCACGCTCTTTTTAAATATGGATATGATAAATGTTATTGGCGCAATAAAACCATGCCACAGCCCTTTCAAGAATCCGGCAATCTTCCCTTCTTTGTTTGGAGTTTTCTCAAGCTTATTTGGGCCTGGGATGCAACTGGAAAAAACAAACATTAAAATAAGAAGAACTCCGAGAATGCTTACTATTTTCATTTTATCCTCCTAATTCTCACTGAAAAATTTATAGCACAGGAAAAATTTAAAATCTATTTGAAATTGTTTGAAACTAGGGTGTGAAATTGGAGCACACATGAAATTAGGGGCGCGCCAAGCTAGCTTGTGAATAAGTAAGAAAATAAATCTAATTAGAGTTACATAACTTTATTTGATCCTGTTTGGATTCCTGTTTAGATTTAGAGGTTGAATGTTGAGACCTGACTCCATATAATTAAAAAAACGAGGAGGATCAATGTCCAAAAATAGTTACAAAAGAAGAGAATTTTTAAAGGCCCTGCTTGGAGGGATGTCTCTGGTCTCACTTGATTGGGCAGCTTTCTCTAAAGGCACCCAGGCAAGTACAGCAAAAACAGAGTTTGATGCAGTGATCATAGGTTCAGGCCTTGGAGGATTGAGTTGTGCTGCTGCCTTTGCCAGGCAGGGATTTAAGGCGCTTGTTCTGGAGCACCATAACAGAGCAGGCGGATATGCAACAACATTCAAACGACCTGGAGGATTCGTCTTTGACGTCTCCTTGCATTCCACGGCCGTTGGAGAGAGAGACGGAATCCACAACCTGATACCTGGATTCCCTGAAATAAAAGATGTTAAGTTCGTCCCTCACCCTTATCTTTACCGGATAATCTATCCTGATTACGATATCCGTGTACCGCAGAAGGATCTTACAGGTTATATTAAAATCCTAACCGGTCACTTCCCGGATGAAAAACAGGGAATTCATGGGATATATGATGATATGAAAGGTCTAACCCGGGATATTAATAAATACTCGAGGGCTCAAGGACAGGTTGATATGAAAAACTTTCCTCGTGAATACCCTTACTTATTTAAAAGCTACAATAAAACCTGGGGTGATATGGTGGACACACGAATTAAGAATCCTAAATTAAAAGCCATTATCTCCGGTCTCTGGGGTTATTATGGACTTCCACCATCTAAACTTGCAAACATCTATTATGCTATGCCTACAATAGGTTTTCTTCAAGAAGGAGGTTATTACCCGATTGGCAGGTCCCAGAAGATAAGTGATGCCATGGTGAAATTTATTGAAGAGCGCGGCGGGAAGGTTATGCTCAGAAACCAAGTAAAAAAAATACTGGTAAAGAATCATTCTGCATATGGAGTGAAAACTGCTAATGGCCAAGAATATAGGGGCAAAGTCGTGGTTTCAAATGCCAATGCATACGATACTTTTCACACAATGATGGAAGAGGGCAGCTTTCTGAAAAATTATCTGGAAAAAATGGATCAATTCTCAGTCAGTCTTTCATCCTTCCAGATATTCCTTGGATTAAAAAAAGACCTGATTAACAAAATCGGGATTAGAGACACAGAAATCTTTTATGAGACCGGCTATGATATCGAAGCCAACTATAAGGCAGCTATCAACGCAAACCTAGAGGATACCGGCTATGGCCTCATGCTGTACGATAATCTCTACAAAGGTTATTCGCCTGAAGGTAAAAACACACTGAATATTATCGCGCTCCAAGGCTATGACCACTGGATGAAATATGAAACTGACTACTGGAAAGGTTATAAAAAGGCCTATAAGGCAGAAAAGGAGCGGATGGCTGACCTATTGATTGATAAAGTTGAAAAAACGCTTATGCCAGGTCTAAGAGAAGCGATTGAAGTAAAAGAAATCGGTACTCCTTTAACCAATGTTCGTTACACAAAGAATTATAGAGGAGCAATATACGGATGGGACCAGACTCTAGATAACTCCCCTCCGAGGCGGCTTCCGCATAAGACACCCATTAATGACCTCTATCTTTCCGGAGCCTGGACAAATCCAGGGGGCGGCTATAGTGCTGTAATTGGAAGCGGCCTGGAATGCTTCGGAGAAATTATGAATGAGTGGAAGTAGAGATTCAGCTTATTAAACTGTAAAAAGTTCCTTAGCGTATAAAGGCAGCCTTAGCTTACAACTACAATAATGCGAGCGAGGAGAAATTTATCCTTGTTCAGCAGATGAACTTTCGCGGATTGCCCACCGCCTGAAATCTCAACACGATAATCCCTGTTATCATCCAAGGTCTCTGGCAAAAGCGTCACTTTCTTTATTGTGGAAATGCCAACGTCCCCTGCATTCAATTCAATTACATTGACTTCACGGAGGTCAATTCTGTTTTGTAAATCTGCAAAACTGACTTCTCCAAGAGATGCTTTTCCCTTCGCCTTAAGACCACTCTTAGTGCCCACAATGTAATAAACAGAATTTAATTTTGACTCAAAATCTTTATTTTGGCTCTCTATTTCTGTTGCTTTTTCTTTGAGAGATGCACTCTGGGATTTTAGTGCTTTATACTCATTTTCCAGTTCTCTTATTTTATCCTTGAGCCCTGCATTCTCTTCCTGACCTTTTATTCTCTCTTCGGCAATTTTATTCCTCAATTTAACTTTTTCAGCCTCTATGTTCGTCTGCTCTATTCTCTGCATGTCACCAGGGGAAAGAGCTGCCTCTCCCTGCGCAAGAAAGCTTGCATAGTCTATACCATCACTGTAATTCCCGACTTTAAAACCAACAAGTATCTGATCCGTCAAAGGAATATCTCTCAGTACTGCTCTTGCATCCTCATCCGATAATCCCCGTTTCTCGGTGAGGTAATCATAAACAATCCTCCATTGACTATCTCCCTCCTGCACTTCCCATGATAATGGAATACGCCTCTTGAGACTTTCGTTATCACTTTTCAACTGATTGATCTCAGCATCTTTTGCAGCAACATCTTTTTGCAATCCATTAACTTTCGCTTGCAGGTCCTGAATCTGAGTATCTTGTTGAGCTGCCTCTTCTGCCTTCTCCTTGCTTGAGCAGGAAATGAGAGATAAGAACCCAACAATCAGAAAAACACAGAGACAGAGGAAGAACAAATTTCCCGCACTGATCCTTTTTTCAATTCCTTTCATGTATACCTCCTTTTTTTTAACAAATAATTTGGATAAGTTAAGGAAAAAACTTATTCAATTTATTTAAAGAAAATAAGTAAATATTAAAAACATTATTTCCGAGGCTTTAAAATCTCGGGTATTATACAACAATTTATTCATTTTAAACAACTGAATTTTAAAGAAAAAATTCAGGAAACTGGAACTCACAAGATGACCTATCGCAAAAAATTGGACTAAACAAGTAATGGAAAAGCTACTCT
>Ga0209986_10004909_pt1 | contig 11231 bp, 17 predicted proteins | sample BlataG_FD_183168 | JGI IMG/M metagenome (GOLD analysis project Ga0209986, IMG submission 183168) | Deep subsurface microbial communities from Black Sea to uncover new lineages of life (NeLLi) - Black_00105 metaG (SPAdes) (version 2) | ecosystem: Environmental > Aquatic > Marine > Oceanic >...
TGGCTGTTGGGTAAATTTACTGACTGGTTTCTAGGACCGGAGGCATAGCATGACAGCTGGCGAGAGATTTAAGAACTGGATAGACGGATTATCGGAGGCTTGGAAGGACCGGCTAAGGGGCTGGATGCGGAGCTGGGTAGCAGGAGGCATTGAGGACCTGATGGATGACCTGGAGCCGATTACCCGGGAGCAGGTCAGAACTACTCTTACCCAGATAAGAGACCTGCCGGAAACACCCCCAGAATACAAGAAGATGATAGACGAGGCGCTGGAGACCAAATCATTTGGAGTTCTCATTATGATTGTAGTTTCTCTAGGCGCAATGATATTCGGTATGGTTTCAAGCACACAAATACCTCATCTAAGTAGTCTGCTCTATTCTGCTCAGAGAATGGCAGAGATATATCGACTTGACCCGGCGACCATTACCAGGATATGGCTTAGAGATAAGCCGGCTTACGAGGAGCTATGGGAGGACCTGAGAGACCAGGGATGGGATGAGGATAGGTTAGCAGTAGCCAAAGAGTTAGCCAAGATTATACCCCCATTACCGGATATGGTCAGGTTTGCAGACTTCAGCGCCTTTGACCCTGAAGTTATCGCTAAGTGGCGGGAGTTCTATGATGCTCCCGGCTGGATTAGTGAGCCCTTCGAGCTGTTAGGCGTTACTAATGAACCCCCGAGAGATTGGGCTAATAAATACTGGTTTAGCCACTGGATACAGCCAGGAAGATACGAGCTGGGCGAGATATACCGGAGAGGACTACTGGGTGAGCCTTTAATTGGTAGCGAAGAGGTCGGCGGACCCGGTGGGGAAGGTGAAGCTGAGAAAATGGTGAAGCTAGCCTACCGCACTATGGGTTACAGTGCTTTTTGGCAAGAAATGCTGCTCCAGCTAGTAAGAGAAGTTCCCACCAGGGTTGATGTCAGGCGATGGTGGGACATGAGGACTATAGACGAGGCTGAATTAAGGAGCATTTACCAGAGGCGCGGCTACTTTGGCAAAGACCTGGAAAACTATGTCGTATGGACAAAGGTATACGTTGCCTTCCCTGACCTGATAGCGCGGTGGAGCAAAGGCTGGATTACTGAGGATGATGTAAGAAGTGAGCTCTTAGCTCTAAATATGCCTGCTGAACGAGTTGAGGAGATGATACAGACCAAAAAGAAGGCGGTAGATGCCGGCAAGGTCGATGAGGAAAGAGACCTGACCAAGTCTGAGATATACACCGGGGTAAAGAAGGGGGTCATCACCCGGGAAGAGGGCATTGAATTACTTGAGGACCTGAACTACACCATGGAGCAGGCAGAATTTATCCTGAATATACATATACCCAAGGATGAGGAGGAAGCGGTAGAAAAGACTAGAGAACTGACTAAGGCTGATATATTGACAGGGCTTAAAACTGCTATAATTACCGAGGAGGAAGCTCAAGCCAGACTAGAGGAGATACGTTATGCACCTGAAGATGCCAGGACTATACTTGCTATATTTAAGGCAGCGGCAGAACCACCAATAGAAGCCTGGCAACGTGAAGCATCGAAAGCAGATATAGTCGCAGCAGTAAAGAAAGGGCTTATTACACCTGAAAATGCCTATCTGATGCTGCAGGATATTGGCTTTAGCGCAGAGGCAGCCCACTTTATATTGATGGTCAGAGCAGAGGTATCCCCATTCAGCCCGATAAACTTTCCCGAGTTCAAAGATATAACGCAAAGGTATAAGATAGCGATAGGCAAAGAGGAGAGACCCATGCCCGAGGAGCTAAAGAAGGCGGCTGAGGAAGTAGTAAGGCTCACCGGTGAGGTAGAAGCCCTCAAAGAGGCTCTGGTAAAAGAGGAGAGGGGTCTGGTTGAGGAGGAGGTCTTACCCGAGGCGGCTACTGAAAAGAGGGATGAGCTCCGGTTGAGCCTCCACCGGGCAGAAGCTGAGCTAAAGCGTGTAAAGACCGAGTATGATAGCCTGGTGGCGGAGTGGAGGCACGGAGAGTAAATGCAAATCTGTATAGACTGCGGCCAGGAGTTTGAAAATAAGGGGCATCGCCGCAGACCTTACTGCATCGATTGTGCCTTTAAGCGAATGAGGGAAGCAGCAGAGCAGATGGCAAACAGAGACGGTCCCTATTATGAGAGGTGGCTGCTCTCCAAACAGAAAGCTACTGATAACTACAAGGCTTCCCAGGAGAAGGCAGCAAAGAACTATCAGGAGGCTCTTGAGCAGGAGTATCACTTAGCTACCCCAGTGGGACAAGCCGAAACACTCATGCGTATTGGAAATATACACCGAGCTTTAGGTGAAGAATGAGGTATCAAGACGAGGAAGATGAGGAGGAGGAAGAGGAGGAGTAATCTTGTCCGCCGAGGCTTGGAGCCAGTATCTTAAGGGCAAATTGCTGAGATTCCTGGTCTGGCTGGTGCATCTTATCTTCCGCCGTAGCTAGCTCGCACTGTAGTCAAAATCTGGGCGTTCTTTCGCCCTGGTCAATGGTATTATACCCCCCTATGTGGTGCCAATAAAGGGATAAATGACTGCATAGATAATGTCGCAGCCAGCCATATAGGGGGGTCTTTGCTTCACATAACTTCCATTATGCGTCCCAACTATAGCTAGTTTTCAGTAGACCCTTGACACCGAGTGGACTATGTGGTATACTATAACCAATGCTGATAAAGGAGGGGGAAAATGGGAAAATCCACTCATCAATGCGAGGTTGAAGGCTGTAATAATATCGCAAAGTGGGGGATACTCCGCACTCTACCTAATGGTGAGAAAAGATGGCTCCATGTTTGCAGGGAACATGAGGGGGAGATTGGCGATAAGAATATGCGACTGCAAGGCTATGACCCAAGAAGTGGTAAAAAGATAATGGAAAGGAGATAGCAAATGAGCAAGACGATAAAACTGCAAGATAAGACCTACTACCGGCTGGAGGAGGTCAGGGAGAAGCGGGAGACGTTCTCTCAAGCGATAGACCGGCTGCTGAACCTTCACGATGCGATGAGCGATGTCTCCAAAACCCTGGGACCCAGCCACCACTTAAAGTCAGAGCAGCCCCCGGAGAAAGGAGACCAATGATAACTATAGATGAAGCTATTAAAGTTTTAGAAGCATGGGCTAGAGCAGGAGAGAAGTTGGATTTACCTAAGACAACTCCTGCCGTTAAGCTAGGCATTGAAGCCCTAGAAGCGTGGAAGGAAGGTCGTAAGAAGTATGGGTGGTTTTATTTTCCATTGCTACCAGGAGAGACTGAGGACTAAGTCCTTCCTGAAGGAAGGATGAGAAAGGAGGTTAAGCTATGAAGTGTCCACTGATGTTGATGGGTTGGGAGTCTAAGCTAAATGAAAAGAGCTTTGAACCTATGGACTGTCTCCAAGAGGGGTGCGCCTGGTGGGATGATGTTACCGAGCAGTGTTGTTTTAAGACTCTGACCAGGGGTATCGTGCCCATAATTAACGACTTAAAAGAGCTTGTGAAGAAGATGCCTCATATTGAGGAGTTTCCTCTTACAGGCGCAGATTAGTAAGAAGTAGAGGAGGTAAGCCATGATAATAGGAGACTATGACAAGTTACAGGGGATAGCCAAAGGAGGTTAAATAAGATGGCAAAAGCATATCATTTCTGTCCACAATGCGGTCAAAGCATAGAATACGATGATGAGAAGGAGACCTTATACGATGTGGCGATAAGGCATCTCCCGCAATGCAATCCGGCAGAAAAAGCCCAATACGAAAACCTGGTTGATAAGCTCCCCGAGGAAGCAAAGAGAGCTGACCTCATCAGTGTGGAGGAGGTATTGGATAAGCCTATCCTGGTGAAAGGGTTTACCTACCGCGACTCCACCTTCAAGGAAGATACCGAGTATCTGTCGCTGGAGGTCGAGGTTGACGGCGAAGATAAAATCCTCAACACCGGCGCTGAGCGGATACTCCACGCTTTTAAGTATGTCCTCCTCGACCAGCTGCCGGCTTATGTTACTTTCGAGAAGGTATCCACCAAGGCTGGTCGCCACGTATATCGTATCGCCGGTACTACTTAGATGATTTTCCCCATAGGTGAAATCAGGGAGGAGTCAGCCGGTGGTGGAGAGACGAGTTAAACTCCCCCGGTTATGGAGAATTAGGGACCCTCACAAGCTAATATCCCTGGGGCAGCTCGAGCTCCCGGGGCTTGGTATATCAACCTCCAAAACAATCGACCAGGCATGGTCAGAGCTGGAGTCAGCCACTTCTCCCGAAAGGCGATACCATGCTCGGCAAGATACCTGGCAAGCAGCAAAACTAACCGGTCTAACCGGTAGAGGTTAGAGATTTGAGCATTTTCACGGATGATATAGCGGTTAATAACCTGGATGAGCCCGAGCTCCCTGAGCTTCCCGATAGTGCGCCAGAAGGTAGCCTTAGAGCAGCCAGGGAGCTCGGTGACGGTGCTCTCTTTGGGATAGACTTTACCGTAATAAGCCCAAAAGCGGAGGAGTCTCAGGGCTACCTCCCGTTCAGCTATGGTTAGCCCCAGGGTGAACTGGAGGCAATCCCGAATACTATCAAAGCGCTTAATAAGGCGCTGAGGTGAAAGGACCCGGTAAGATGATGATACACCATAAGGCTTCGCTATTCTTTTACCTTTATTCTTATAGATTATAGTATCTGTATTACTATAGTCCTTATGGTGTATCATCGGTTTTGGAGGTGTTGATAACTTGTTGAAAGATGTGGACTTGACAGGCGAGAACAGATGTGCTACTTTGAGTTCAGCGGTTGAGTTGGGCATTGTTGCCTCCTCAGCGAAGATAGCCCCCGAGCTTTTAGTCGGAAGCTCCAGGGGCTATCTTATTTATTTGGGGGGCAAAAGTCAAGCCCCCCGCTAATTCCTATTGACATTCTTCTTGACGCCTGTTACTATTCCTTTGTATGGATAGATGGCAAAAGCTCCGAAAAACCGAACGCAATCACTTGATTATGCGATATGTAGCGCAGCACCCTAATACTCCTATGACTGAGATAGCTGATATATTCGGTATCTCTAAGCAGCGAGTATGGGCGATAATTAGAAAGGAAAAGGAGAGGACTAAATGAAGCTACGCAGGGTAAACCCACACGATATTAAGGTGCCCGAGGTAAGGGTAAAGGCTCAGTTTGACGAGGAGCTCTATAAGCAATTCCAGGACTCCATAAAAGCGGTAGGTCAAGTCACCCCGATTATCTGCTTTGAGGTAGGAGAGGAGCTGGTCCTTTGCGATGGTGAGCACCGGCTCCAGGAGGCTATCAACAACGGAGAGAAAGAAATCCACGCGGTCGTTATCCCGGGGGACATGACGGACGTTCTCACCAGAAACATATTCCTTGACCATCTCCGCGGTAAAACCCCGGTAACTCAGATGGTCAGGGTTATCAAGGCTCTCTACGATGACTATGGGCTTGACACTGACAAGATAGCGGAAAAGACTTTTAAGAACCGGGATTATGTAGAAAAGCTCCTCCAGATTGGCTCGGCTTCTCCCTCGGTCCAGCAGGCGCTTGACCAGGGTGTCATTGGTGTCGGTCATGCTTTTGAGATAAGCCGCCTGCCGTATGCCGTCCAGCAGGAGGAGATTATCGCCAAGCAGCAGGTGTATCGCTTCCCGGTCAAAGATATTAAGGACCTGGTTGATAATACGCTGCGAGAGATGAAGCTAATAGCTGAGGAAGGACCGCCTGCCACTGTAACAGAGCCTCGTCCAATAGCTAAATATCACTGTGAGGGGTGTAAAGAGGAAGTGGAGCCGCGCTACCTAAGACCGGTTATGCTATGCCCTAACTGCTTTGGTGAGGTCTGGAGGCTTGCAAAGCTCCGTGAACCGGTGGAAGAGGTGTCCAGCGAAGATACACCTACCCTCTAAACAGTTTGGCTTCCGAACTGTTTTGTCTGGGGCGGCAAAACTCCTCGGGTCCTGAGCTGTTACAAAAAAGTTTTGTGACAAACTCAAAAAAGTCTTGAAATTGTAGCGAAATTGTAGCGATTACGCCTCTGGTCTCTTAATTAGCTGGACATTAAAATCAGCATAGAAGCCATCCCCTATCTTTGTAATAAGGAAATCGTAGGGGAGATACCCTTTATCGGGGAGGTAGGGTGTGATGTGGGCAGCCAGTTTCTGGGATAAAATAGAGAGGGTCCTAGCGCAGTCCTCCCCATTCAGCTCGTCAACCCAGAGCACCAGGCTACGTATCTTCTTTGGTTTCCCGGTCTCCTTGTCGGCTATAGTCCTCTCCACCCAGTAATCATCAGTGAAATGCATCCTGGTCGGGACCCCAGGGACCAGGGCGATATAGTTCATTAAGAGGTAGTAAATATTTAGTAGTATCCTCGCTGAGGGGGGCGCTAGCCCCTCTATTAGTCTCATTTTTTACTCTCCTAAATAAGGGTCTGGGGTGAAAAGATACTCTCTCATCTCCGGCGTTACTTCCTTCTTTAGTATCGCCATAGCCACCTCATCCGACACATAGTGATATATCGGTGGGGCACCGGGGCGTTCTCTTGCCTCACTCATCCAGCCTGACTCAACATCTTCCCATAGCGTGATAACCCCAGGAGACATACCAAAAGACTTTGCTACCTGAAAGAACGTCCTGGGGAACTTAATACCTACCTGGGTAAGTAAAGCACCTCTTTGCCCCTCGAGGGCTAGATAAGCCGGGTCTGTGGTCGAGATGCCGTAGCGCTCCATGGTTTCTAAAGCACGTTCTACCTCATGTATCTGCTGCCAGTAAACACCACAGCCCATACTAAACTCCTTAGCCCCGATGGTAACGGTAGAGGTGGACGAGATACAGTAATAACAGGATTGCTAATACTATATTTTGAGTTAGTTCCATTACTAATCAACCCCCAGTATCTCTCTCAGTCTCATCTTCTCGGCTCGTTCAGCTCTATACTCGGCAGTAAAGTAATGCTGCCTCTCCTTAACGTAATCAGCTACCCAGTCGAGCCAGAATACCACTACCTCAACCTGAGCTGCCTCCGCTGCCCAGGCAATCCAGTCTATCATCCAGGGCACAACCAGCTGGCAGACTATCTCCTGACCATCGTAAAAAGGCAGGTCCGGTGTCTTGGCAGCCATACCCCGGTAGTAAGATAAATCGCCGATGCCGGCTTTTATATCCCTGAGCTTGGCTTCAATCAGGTAATACTTTGTCTTGGTCCACCTTACCGCATCTACCCTGGGTCGGGTAGGTCGAAACATGGCGGCAGCCTTTCCCAGTCCATATCTGTCAACGTATTCCCTGGGTATCGGTCCCAGCTCCACGTTGATTTGCCAGTTCATGTCAGGGAAGGCTTTTTTGACATACTCGGAGATGTATCGGCGCTCTCTTTCTTTTCTAGCCATAAAACCTCATCGCTGGGGCACCACATCACTATTAAGGCGTCTCCGGAGCTATTCCCTTTGCAGTCCACGCCACTCCAGCTTTCTGCAACATGTTGTCTATTGACAATCGTATAACATCGGGACTACGATGTCAATGTAATTCTATAAATGCGCCATGGCGCAATGAGAAAAAAGTAAAACATAAGGAGAATTATCGTGGCAATCAAAGTAAAAGATGTAGCCACTTCAACCACGAAGTGGTCTGAGAACGCCGGTAGAGCTGCCGTGGAGTTCGCCGAAAGGGCTGAGGCTGCGGCTTCTGACTGGCAGAGCAAGACCGTGGCCGCTGCCCCCAACTTCCACGCTGCTATCACCGCTCCCGGTATTAAGGAGCGCTTTGCCAAGGGCGTAGCCAGAGCCGGGGCAGCTAAGTTTGCCCGGAAGATAAGGGACGTAGCCCGGGATAGGTTTGCTCCTGGTGTGGCAGCTGCTACCATCGATTACACCGCGGGAGTCGAGCCCTACTTCGCAACCATCGCCGCCCTAACCCTTACCGCCAGGAAGCCTCGAGGAGACCCGGCAAACTACAGGCGGGTTGAGGAAGTAGGTAAAGCCCTTAACGCTAAGAGACTGGCGCTGCTCGGTGTTACTGCCGGCGGCGGTGGGAGTTGAGGGAGGTTAATAAGAGATGGGATTTTGGCTACATAAAGTTTTCCTAGCTGCAAGGAACTTAGGCACTTTTGATGCTGGGACTGATGTTTTTAACCTCCCTAGAGTTGGCGTAATCTCTAACCTCTTGCTAGAACTTTACGCCAAATCAGGTAGTGAGAATGAGGATATCTACCTAGCTGACGTTATCTCTAAGGTTGAGGTAATAGGTAATGGCTCTACTGTTATTCAATCTCTCGATGGGAAGCAAATACAGGCATCACAAGCGTATGATGATGGGAAGTGGTCTATGGACAAGGAGTTAGCTCCGTCAGGGGGCTGCTACGGCTACTTTGATATACGGTTTGGACGTTTTGTAGGTGACCAGAAGTATGCCCTTGACTGCTCAAAGTGGGCTAGCTTGGAGCTGAAGATTACCTATAACTTAGTTGCCGGTGGAGCTATTGGCACTACGGGCTTTACTACGTCAATAGGTACTTTTAGGATTACAGGGCTATTCTCTCCGGATGGCGCCGGGCTTGCTCCTATCGGCTTTATTAAGAAAGCGGAGAAGAAAACCTATACTACCTCAGCTGATGGTTCAGCAGACTTAGAGCTACCTACTGACTACCCATTCCGAAGGTTGCTTCTCTTTCAGGAGACAAAGGCGCATTACATTCACGAAGGCTTTCGTTATGTCACTATCAATGTCAATGATGGAGCGAGAAAGCCTATTGATAACTTAGGTGGTGAAGAGCTAATGCGACTTCAGGGTGCTATTGCTGGTAATCCTCTATTCAGGCACTGGAAGCGTTACACTTGTCTCTCTGCATCTGTTAGCTATAACCCACCTATCCGATGGATTGCTAATGCCATTGTCTCAAAAATGGGAGCTGGTGCGATTGCTGCTCTTGAAGTCATAGAAAATGTCGGTGTCACACTGGTATCTCAAGCTAACTTGCCAGCTGTGATTGAGGTTTCAGGTTATCTACCTTGGGGTGGTCTAGCGATAGACCTTGAGAAGCAGTCAGGGAAAGATGGCGTTGAGGCTATGCTTGACTGTTGGGGTTATGACCAGTCAGCCGATATTCACTTAGAGCATACCCAATGGACTGCTGACCTAGCTTTATCGGTAGTGTTAGAGCAATACGCTTCACACCCAGTTCCAGTCTAAGGTGAGAAAAGGAGGGGAGAGAGAGAAAATCCTCCCCTCCTTCTTCTTAGAAGGAGAGAAATGTATAGTAAACCTGTTGAGACTCACTACGGCACAGCAGATAAAGCTGTTACAGACAAGCCGACTTTAGTCTACTGGATTTTTTCAGATATTGCTGTTCTTGGCACAATAGGCACAATTTATATAAGGGATGGCTATAGCACTTCAGCTCCGATAGTAGCCAAGATTAGTTCTGGTTATAGTCGTCTAAGTCCCTTTTATCCACCAATTCGCTGTGCTCACGGGTTGTATGTTGATAAAGATACTCACGTAACCTCTTTTACAGTAGGTTATAGAGAAGAAAAAGACATTTACCCTACAGAATAGCTAATAAATAGCGAGAGCTAATAATGCTGTTTACTGCTGATGTAGTAGTGCTTAAAAACACTCTTGAGAGTGCTCCCAAAGAGCAAATCATTACGATAGCTCACGGTATTATTACTTTTATTTCTGTCTTAGAACCCCCTGGCTGTAATGGGATGGTTCATTGTATCTTACTTCATCACGAACACCAGATAGCTCCTTCAACAGAGAATATGTCTATGATAGGTAATGCTATTCCTATTGAGTGGAATGAGTATTACGAAAGCTATCAACCACCTTACGAGTTGAAGGTAAAGTTATGGAGTCCAGATACTTCTTATAATCATACTGTTACAATTAGAGTAGCAGTCCTACCTAGAAAGGCAATCATAGCTCTAGCTATAGTTGACGCTATAAGGAACTTGTTTGGTGCTCTTTCACCAAGACGAATTTTTACTAGAACAGAGGAGGTAACAGAATATGGCAGGTAGTAAATCAGATTATCTAGAGAATGAGTTACTTGACCACGTGCTAGGAGGAGGAGACTATTCAAGACCGGCTACAGTCTATATTGCCCTCTATACTGTAGCTCCAACTGATGTCGGCGGTGGGACTGAGGTAACAGGTGGTAGCTATGCTAGGAAAGCAGTTACTAACAACGCTACCAACTGGCCAGCAGCTTCTAGTGGAGCTAAGGCTAACGGAACGGTGATTGAGTTCGTTACTGCTACAGCAGATTGGGGAACTGTAGTTGCTTTTGCTATTCTTGACGCAGCTTCAGATGGTAACTTTCTTTATTGGGGCGACCTGACAGCTTCAAAGTCAGTAGATAATGGCGATACAGCTAGGTTCGCCGTTGGTGAGCTTGATATAACGGAGGATTAAGGAGAGTTAGGTTTAGATGGCTACCGAGACATTACGACCAAACGCCGCTGGAGATGAGACTAGCATAGACTCCCAAGAGCCAGATAGTGGTTCGCACTATGACAAGGTAGATGAGGCAGTAGCAGATGATGAGACGACTTATATTTACCACGATACGACAAGTTATTTGAGAGATTTATATAACCTTCCCGCTTCCTCTGGCTCTGGAACAATAAACTTCATCAAGATTTATATTAGATGCACTAAGCTCGGTTCAAATGGGAGGGCAAAGCCATCTCTGAAAAGTAATAGCACAGTAACAGATGGCACTGAAGTAACGCCAGACGATTATGAGAGTTGGTCAACCCATTCCCAACAGTGGGATACAAATCCTGCTGATGGCGAAGCTTGGGAATGGGCTGACATTGATGCCTTACAAATTGGAGTTGCACTTAAGGCACATGGTCCTGGACAAGATACTGCTTGCACTCAGGTCTATGTTGAGGTTGATTATACAGCAGTAACTTACGAGGACTTAGCAGGAGTATCAGCAGGAGTAGCTTCGGTATCAGGCTCTGTTATAAGAGACCTAGCTCTATCTGGCTCATCGGCTGGAGTTGGTGGTGTCTCAGGCTTTACAAGGATAAACAGAGCCTTAGCTGGCTTATCAGCAGGAGTAGGAAGCGTTAGTGGCTTCATAGCTATAAACCGAGCCTTAGCTGGTATAAGCTCAGGTGTAGCCTCAGTTTCAGGCACTTTAGAGCATATAGTAGAATTAAGTGGTATTAGTGCTGGTATTGCTTCAGTCTCAGGCAAGCTAGGCTTTCTCAGGGCGTTAGCTGGTATCTCAACAGGTAAAGCTT
>Ga0209986_10004910_pt1 | contig 11231 bp, 9 predicted proteins | sample BlataG_FD_183168 | JGI IMG/M metagenome (GOLD analysis project Ga0209986, IMG submission 183168) | Deep subsurface microbial communities from Black Sea to uncover new lineages of life (NeLLi) - Black_00105 metaG (SPAdes) (version 2) | ecosystem: Environmental > Aquatic > Marine > Oceanic >...
ATGAACCAGATCTCGCGATTATCCATGCGAATCAACTTGTTACTATGGATTCAAAATTTGGTGTGCCTAGGATTGGCGAAAAAATGGGAGAATTGGCAATTATTCTTGATGGAGCGGTAGCAGTAAAAGATGACAAAATCATATTTGTTGGAACCACCAAAGATCTAATGTCTAAATTTGCTTACGATCAAATAAAAAAAAAGATCGATGCTACTAACAAGTTAGTTACTCCTGGATTTATAGACCCACATACCCATATCGTATTTGACGGTTCAAGAGAAAATGAATTATCAATGAAACTTGCTGGAAAATCGTATCTCGATATTCTCGAAGCAGGAGGTGGAATACTAAAAACTGTTCGAGAAACTAGGAAAGCCTCTCTTGAAAAATTAGTTGAAAACGGCAAAAAAATCTTAGATAGGATGATGAATTATGGTACAACAACGGTTGAGACGAAATCTGGCTATGGTCTATCACTTGATAGTGAAATTAAGTCATTAAAAGCGGCGAACATCCTTAACAAAGACCACCCATTAGATGTTGTTTCAACCTTTTTAGGTGCACATGCAATACCACCAGAATACAAAGGGAGAACGGATGATTATGTTAACTTAATAATTTCAGAAATGATCCCCAAAATTGCTAGTGAGGGTTTAGCAGAGTTCTGTGATGTATTTTGTGAAGAGGGGATATTTTCAATCGAACAAACTCAGAAAATAATAAATGCTGCAAAAAGATATGGAATAAAACCTCAAATTCATATAGATGAGATTGTGGATACAAATGGAGCCTTGTTGGCAGCAAAAATAAACGCAATTCAAGCAGGACATTTACTAAAATCAAATGATGAGGGTTTAAAAGCAATGGCAAAAGCGGGAGTTATTGCTACTCTATTACCAGGCACACCATTCTGTTTAATGTTAAAGGATTATGCTCCTGCTAGAAAGATGATTGAATTTGGTATTCCTGTGGCACTTGCAACTGATCTAAACCCTAATTGCTGGACAGAGTCAATGCAAATGATAATTGTGTTAGCTTGTTATAATATGAAACTTTCACCTGCAGAAGCTCTGACTGCTGCAACAATTAATGCTGCATGCGCCCTACAGCGGCAAGATAAGGTTGGCAGCATTGAGGTTGGAAAGAAAGCAGATTTAGTAATGTTTAATGCACCCAATTATCAATTCTTGGCTTACCAATTTGGGATCAATCTCATTTCAACAGTCATTAAAAATGGAAAAATCGTTGTGCAGAATTAGTTGTATTTATTAATGTTAAAAATCGAAATAATACTCTAATAAATGCTTCTGCTCAAGTTTCTTAGGAGATTCGAGTTGTAAATAGTACTCCAACGAATTAAGCACTGCATCTATGGGGAGAACTCCAACCAATTCTGAACCGATCACTGGAACACCGTATCGCGCTGCTTCGATTTTAACGAGTTCCATCTGCCGATAGAGTGGTGTTTTTTTAAAATTAATGTTACTAATCCCAACTTGAACGCAATCTCTTCCTTTTAATTCCGTTCCCATTGCTTTAACATTTACGAGTCCTCCTGAGCGTTGATGAATCCGTTTTGCAACCTTCTTTGCTATTTCAACATCTGTTGTTCCAAGATTAATATTAAAACTAATTAAAGGATATCTAGCGCCTGTAATCGTTGCACCAGCAGTTGGATGGAATTCGGAAGGCCCATAATCTGGTTTATGCTCAAGGTTCGTTTTAATAGTCTCTTTCAGACCCTCATATTCACCTATGCGGATATTATCAATATTTCTCCTCTCTGGTTTAGTAGCGGATTCTTCATAAAGATAAACTGGAACTCCTTCTTTTGTCATTGCTTCAGCAAACTTTATTGCTAAATCTTTGCATTCTTCAATAGTAACATTTTGAGCAGGTATAAACGGACAAACGTCAATTGCACCAATACGTGGATGTTGTCCTTTATGTTTATTCATATCAATCAGTTCAATAGCTTTTTTAGCAGCAGTAATATTTGCCTTAAGCACTGCTTCAGGTGTTCCAACAAATGTAATAACTGCTCGATTATAATCAGAATCATATTGAATATCTACAATACGAGTCTCATAAGTATTTCTGATTTCAGAAACTATCGCTTCAACTTTAGTACTATCAGTTCCTTCACTAAAATTGGGCACTGACTCAATAATTTTCTTTTTTCCTTTTTCCATTTTTATTCCTCCCAAATTATTTCTTTAATGTATCTCAACATCCTTAAAATTTAATAATTTTTATTTTTTTCTCTCCTTTATCCGTGTTTAGTAAAAAATCGTAGAAATTTTAGAATCTCAAGGATATAAACCAATAAATCGTTATCCATATTTTGCAAGATGGAATCCAATGATTGAATTTATAATTACTTCAATCTCTGCTTTTCAACCTTATATTATTTCTGGAGAGGTAGCACATCCAGAAAAAAAAATTACTTTTCCTTCAATTTTGCTTGAGATTTAATAATATTGAAAACGTAGGGATAACCTAATTTATTGATTTTTTTAAAAGAAAATAATAAATACACTGGTCTTGATTACAAGTTCAAAATGAACGGATTTATATAAAATAAAAAAAATGTTAAATAAGATTTCTTCAATTCTATGGAATGTACGTTTGAACTAAAAATGTACTATGGCGAATAAAATTAAAATTATAACTTCTCAATCCTATAACAGAGACTGTATGGTTACCTGCTACTAAAGTAGCTGTCGAGTATTGAAGAGCAACAGGAATATATATAAAGGTCTCGTCTACATTATGACCACCTGCTAAAGTATAGGGCGCATTTAAAATTATTCCATCGATGCTGAAAGTAAAACGTAAATAAGAATGACTAGAATATTTATAAACAATTGCTCTAGATATAAATAGAAAATAGACAGATTCGCCTTCTTTTACTTGAAAACTAATGGTAAGATCAGGTATCGTTTCATTTGTATCTGTGAGGGTTGGAGACCAATCTTCTAAAAGTTCTGCGTACCATGTTCCCTTAATAGACCTATCTTCTAACTCACCCTCTAACTCGGCAATCCTCTCGCCAAATGTTAAGTAACAATACACACCAATACCTAATCCTCCTGCTCCAATAAGTAAACTAATAATGGCTAATGCCACTCCTGATGATTTTCCCATTTTTAATACCTTTTATTATTTTATGAAATTAGATTGTTTTTATTAGATTAAAAGTAAACTTAACTAAACCATTTAAGTTAAAAAAGATTCTTCTTTAGGTCAATAAATTGTTCAAAATCTTTTTAAAAAGTATTTATTATTTTAAATAAAGATATGAAAGTAAATATTTATTTTAAGAACAACAAACCTTTACAACATCCTTTACAATTTAATATTTTATATTTTTTTCTCGATAATAAAAAAATAATTAAGGATTCCTTAATAATATAAAAATAGGTTAGTTTATATCATTGTTTGAAATTTAAATATATCATAATATGCTCTCTGACAAGGAACAGAAGGAAGTTTTCAGAAAAGAAGCGTCTACAGATCCTGATAAGTATTACCCTACAAAAGAATTAAGAAGTAAAGGTTTTATTAGGAAATTATGTAAATGTGGAACTTACTTTTGGACAACTCATGAAGATAGGGAAGTGTGCGGAGACCCCACTTGTTCGGGAGGGTTTCAAGTTGTTGAAAATAATCCCTCTAAAATCCAACTTTCCTTTATCGGTGTTTGGAAAAAAATCGTGGAAATTTTAGAACCTCGAGGATATAAACCAATAAAACGATATCCCTGTGTTGCGAGGTGGAATCCAACTACAGAATTTACTATTGCCTCAATTTCTGCATTTCAACCATATGTGATAACGGGCGAAGTAGAGCCGCCAGCCAAAAAATTAATTATCCCCCAGTTTTGCTTGAGATTCAACGACATCGAAAATGTAGGCTTGACGGGCTCGCACTGCTGTGGCTTCATAATGATTGGGCAGCACATTTTTGTTCCCCCAGAAGAATGGAAACAAGGTGAATATTTTCTTGATATGTATGATTTTATTACTGAGGGAGTAGGAGTTTCAAAACATGAACTAACAATTCATGAAGATAGTTGGGCTGGAGGAGGTTCCTATGGTTGTAGCCTTGAATTTTTTAGCAGAGGTGTCGAATTATTTAATCAAGTATATACTATGTTTGAACAAACACCAGAGGGTTCTCGTGAACTTCCATTAAAAGTTTTAGATATGGGACTTGGTCAGGAGCGTGTAGCTTGGTTCTCACAAGGCACTCCAAATATGTATGAAGCTACATTCCCACTGATCTTATCAAGATTAAGAGAAAAAACAAATATTGAATTAGATTTAAAATTATATAATAAATTTTCTCAATATTCTGCGTATCTAAACATAGATGAAGTCGATGATTTAGATAAAGCATGGGAAAGAGTTGCTCAAGAATTAAATATGGACGTTTCGGAATTAGAAAAAAAAATCATGCCAATGACTGGCTTATATTCAATCGCAGAACATGCAAGAACTTTATTATTTGCAATTAATGATGGAAAATTACCTTCAAATGTAGGTGGAGGTTATAATCTAAGGGTAATTTTTAGAAGAGCCGTTTCTTTTATAGACCAATTTTATTGGGATATTGATATTGCAGATGTATGTGAATGGCATGCTGAAGAATTAAGAGAATTATTTCCAGAGGTCAGCGAACATTTAGATGAGTTAAGGCAAATACTAAATGTAGAAAAAGAGAAATATTATCAAACTAAAAAGAATGCAGGAAAAATCGTTAGAAATGAAATTAAAAAAGGAGAAATTTCAGAAGAAACCCTGCTTAAGTTATATGATTCTAACGGTATAAGCCCTGATATGGTTGTGGAAGAGGCAAAAAAACTAAGTATAAAAGTAAAAATTCCCGATGATTTTTATAGTAAAGTTGTTGCATTACACGAGAAAAAGGAACAAGTCTACGCTACTCAGAAAGAGATCGATATTGATTTAAGTAATATACCCGAAACTCAATCATTATATTTCGATAATTATGAAGATTATTCTAACAAGGCAAAAGTATTAAAAATAATAGATAAATATGTAATTCTTGACAAATCTGTGGCATACCCAACTTCTGGTGGCCAATTACATGATATTGGGACAATTAGTGGAGAAAAATTCTCTAACGTCATTAAAGAAGGAAAATATGTTATTCACGTAATGGATAAACCTCCTAAATTTAAAGAAGGTGATACAGTTGATATTATCCTTGATAAAAATTGGCGGAAACAAATAGCACAACATCACACTACAACCCACATTATAAATGCCGCAACAAGAGAAGTCTTGGGGGCTCATATCAACCAAGCAGGCGCAAAAAAGTCTCAAGAAAAAGCCCATCTCGATGTAACTCATTATAATGCAATTTCTGATGAGGATCTTAAAAAAATTGAAGCTCTATCAAATGAAATTGTTAAAAAGAATTTAAAAACAAATCTATCCTTTATGCCTCGTTCCGAAGCAGAAAATAAGTACGGAATGAGCATCTATCAAGGTGGTGCAGTTCCCGGTAAATTGATAAGAATTGTTGAAATACCTGATTTAGAAGTCGAAGCGTGTGGTGGAACTCATTTAAATAGAACAAGAGAAGCAGGTGAAATAAAAATTTTAAAATCTCAAAAAATACAAGATGGTATTGTCAGAATAACATTCACGGCTGGCGAGGCAACAAAAAAATTAAAACAAACGTATCAAAATATAATTCAAGAATTGGAATATGTACTACATGTATCCGCATCCCAAATACCCGCCAGAGTGCAAGAATTAATAAAAAAATGGAAATCAACCAGAAAATCTCTTACTTCAGGTCAAATTAATCCAGACGATCTAGTTTTAACTTCCACTGAAGAAAAAAAAGGAGATATCTTGGAAGAGGTTGCCAAAATTCTCAATTCACAAATTGAACTTATCGTAGAAAGAGTTAAAAAATTCTACGGTGAATGGGAAGAAAGTAAACAAAAATTAGAAAAAATAAATAATATTTTTGCGGATAACGCAATAGATAAATATATTGCGGAAGCGAAACAATTTGGAAAACTAAAGATCATTACTTACTCATTCGATGGTATTAACCAGAACGATATGAAGAATTTGTCAATTAAAATTTTTAAGAAAGCCTCCGAGGCAATCATAGTTTTTACCAGTAAAGAAAAGCAAGGAATAATTTTATTAGGGTTATTAGGATCAGAAGCTTCTCAAAAATCCAATCTCAATATGGGCAAAATAATAAAGACTTGTGTCCAAAATTTTGGAGGGAAAGGTGGAGGTAAAACCGATTATGGGCAAGGATTTATTTCTGATACATCAATTAAAGAGGAAATTATTTTTCGATACTGCATTGATTTAATAAAAAAATCTTAATTTTAATTTTTACTTAATGTTATTATTTTTATAACATCTCCATTGTTTATACAACTATTCTATCTGGATGTGTATAAATATTCATTTTGCGCCCCCTAACAAATCCTATTAAAGTAATATTGTAAATGAAGGCAATCCTTATTCCGGATTCAATAGCTGCTGAGATCGAGGCTAAAATTGGTATTTTACTCCTCGCGGCTTTTAAAGCAGAATCACATGTTAATCTTCCAGTAGAACAGATAATTGTCTTTTTAAAATCTGTATTTTTCATTAAAGCACTACCAATAACCTTATCTATAGCGTTATGTCTTCCAATATCTTCAAAAATATTTATCAATCCTCCATTTAAATCAAATAATGCAGACCCATGACATCCTCCCGTCTTTTTAAATAAGTTCGTTTTGCTTTGCATTTTAGATATGCTTTTAAATATTATTTCTTGTGAAACCTTGAAAACATTCGAAATAGGTTCAGATTTTTCGATAGAATCCAAAACAAAATCTCTCCAAATCGTAGGAATACTATAAATTTTTTTAATGATTTGGTTAAATGAGGAGATTTTGAAATCTTCAATTTTTTCCTGGATTTTTTCATTAATAAAAACATCAATTTCGTTTTCTAACTCATTTACTTCAATCTTATCAATCTTTTTAAACGAATCGATCAATCCCATCGTGTATAAAAAACCAATAGATAATTCTTTAAGATCCTTAGGAAGACAAATAATTTTAACGATCGGATTTCCATTTATCTTAATCGTTATTGGACTTTCTACAAGAATTTCATCGTCAATTTCTTGAATTACTCCCTTTTGGATCTTTTTAATTTTGAAAGTTCTTTTATACATCTCTGAGTCTAATTACTAATAATCTGCATTTTTTTTAAACTTTTTATGGGGGTTTTCCGACAGAAAATTACCAAAATAATGCCGACAAGAAAAAATAATTTACGATGCCTTCAATTATGAATTACTCGTAAATAATGAGAATATAGTTTTAATATAATAAATTTAACATAAGATATTGCCTTAATCCCTACAATATCCATAGAAACCTTATTCAATAATGCTACATTACCTAAAATCCATGATAAATTTGACTCATTAAAGTTCCAGGATCCAATAGGTCATAATCTGCTTAATTATTATTGTAAATTAATTTATAACCGAGACTTTAGCCGCCAATAAATTGTTCATAAATCTCATCTTTTATTTTTTCTTCCATAAAAGTCTCTTCCGAAAGATCCACCTATAAAATCTTACCGTAAAAGCCATATGAAATAATTATACCTTTTTTATTGAAATTTTAAATTTATGGTTAATTTTATAGATGAATGTCCAAATTTTATATTTTTTTAGACTTACTGTAGATCCGCTGTAAAGTTCATATTCAAATTTATGTTATATATATTCATAAAAAGTTATAAAATATAGATGAAAATTATTAATTTCTTAATTATCATCTATTCTAGAGGGAATAATTATATAAAGGTTGGATTTTTTTGAGTGTTAAATTGATATTTTCAGAACCATTTAATATAATTATGCAACGTTGGGACATGGAAATTAAATTAGATAAACCTATTTCACTTAGACAGTTGCTCTTTGATTTGATAGAGCAATTTGGAGAGCCTTTAAAAGAAGCTCTCTTTAAAGAAAATACAGAAGAAATGGTGGAGGATTTAATTTTAGCCATCAATGGTATTCATTTTAGGTTCCAAGGTGGGCTCGATACAGAATTGAAAGATAGTGATCGCCTAAATTTTATGTGGAACTATTATGGTGGTTAAAAATAATTATTTTTCTATAAATTTTTTTCCACATTTTCTTTCCATTCTTCAAAATAGAATAATTCAAAATGGTTATTGTCTTAAAAATATCAACTATTGTTTTTCAATCCATTAACTTCTATTATTTAGGTAATAAAAGACTATAATTTAACAAGATTTTTTATTAAAAATAAAAATAAACACACAACTAATTCTATAAATTAATTTCCGCTTAATAATTTTTTAAACCTAAAATTAGTCACTTTTAAGCAACCTTATCGTTGTTTTCTCGTTGTTGTAGATATTATTAACTACATATTACGATGTTTTAAATTTCGATCAAAATCTTTAATATTTGTAATTACGATCCAATATATATTTAAATTAAAGCGGATTTTCGCACAAATTGAGCTTGTAAAATAAACTTTGGAGAGTCGGGTTTTCGGATTGTCCGCATGAAGTAAAATATAATCACTAACTTTTACAAACGCCTAAAGAACAAATATATAAAAGTTCTTATGATTTTGATTTAACCTCCCGAAACTGGAAGAGATAGATAAATTTTATCATTATCACTTAATTTGGTTTTTTTCCCTTTTAAGAATCGTATATTTCTACCATTTAGAAGGATTATTATTAGGTCATTCACAAAATTTTGTTTTGTATTTAAAAAATCGGTTCCAATTTTATCTTTATATTCAGATACAAATTTTGAGATAAGGTGTTTGATATTATTAGATTCATATTCTAGAACTCGCTTTTTAACTCTTAAATAGAAGATATTTAGTAAATAGAGATGTACTTTAGCCATAATTCTTATTGAAAGAATTTTTAAAATTTCTGATATATAATATCCGTACGTAACGAGCTAAATGAATTATTATAATTTATATATTTTTTTTTTAAGCAGATCAACTATCACTACTGCATGTTCCGTAATATTTCTCAAGACATTATTTTACTTACATGATTTACAACCTCAATTAATTATATTTCCAAAATAATTTCCATAATTTTGAATAGACACAATTTATCACCCAAAATATGACGCATCTATGTATTTATCAGTACAAACGCCTAAGAGTGTAGCTAATTCCTTTATCAATAATATTTCAATTCTATTTAAATCAATTCATCTCTGACTTAACTCACTAACCATAATAGGAAGGATGTTGGTAATGGGAATTCTCTTAAGCATTATTTGAAGTTCGCCTAGTTTTCGCTCATAGTTGAAAGTAGTTGAAAATAAAAAAAATTATAGTGGAAAGCTGACAAAATAAGAGTGAATTTTTCATATATTTCTCTGCTAGAATTGCTGATTTAATTTATAAAGGCGTAAAAATAATATCAAAAGATCCATTACTAATTTAGCTGCTCAAAAATTTTTTATATCATATTTCTTTTAAAAAATTGAAGAGGATCAATGAAAAGAAACCAAAGATTTGAAGTAAAAATAGTCTTCGATAATAATGCCCTCCCTGGATTCCAATCGGGATGGGGATTTGGGGCAATTATTTTGAATAATTATTCAAATAACATTATACTTTTTGATACAGGCTCAGAATTTCCTAAATTAGCAAGAAATCTTGAAAAATTCAATATTAATATTGAAGAGATTCAAAAAGTAATTCTTTCTCATACGCATATGGACCATGCTGGGGGTTTAATGAGTCTTGTTACAATAAATCCTAATATCGAACTTTATCTCGCTTATTCAAAAAAAACTTATATGTCAAATCAAATGCCATCCGATGTTAGGGTTTATGGAATAAAAGATATAACTGAGATTGATGATAATATTTTTTGCTCAAAAGAATTGGGAACAGGAATACCCGAAATCTCTTTATTTTTAAAGTCGGAAAAAGGAATTGTGATAATTACAGGATGTGCCCACCCGGGATTAGAAAATATAATAGAAAATGCTAAGGATTTAGGAAAAATCCGCGCTGTATTGGGAGGTTTTCACGGATTCGATAAGTTATACGCCTTGGAAGGGATCGATTTAATTGCTCCCTGCCATTGCACATCAAAAACTAATAAAATTAGGAAAAATTTTCCCAATAATTTTGTAGAAATAAAAGCTGGAAGCACTTTAATATTTTAAATCCTCTCTAATGCTTCCATCAGGCAACATATTATCTGGATGAGGTATTCCAGCTTCTTCCTTTTGATATCTTATGCAATTTTTATTACTTACCCAACAATAATCCCTAACCCATTTTTCTTCTAGCTTGCCCTGTTCATAAAAATATTTCAATACACAGCAATTGTACCATTTACATTGCTTCGGAATAGCATTCCCTCCCGTTAATTTATTTTAATATTAAAATTTTTTAAATCTTTAATTAACTTCTCAGGATAATAAAAAATTATTGCATTTAGATTAAGAGATCGGGCAGTTTTAACGGCCTTACTACTATCATCAATTAATAAAGATTGATTTGGCTCACAATCGAGATGATTTAGCAATTCATTATAAAATTCTATTTCTTTTTTATTATGATGATAAATATAACTAAAAACATAATCATCAAAATATTTCAGAAAATCATACCTTTTATTAAGAAAATCTATCCTCGTCTTAACATTACCACTGAAAATTACTAATCTATAATTTTTCTTCAAATTTTTTATTAATTCGAGCATTCTAAAATGAGGAATATACGAATTAAACCAAATATTTTTTATGTGTTCTTTATCCTTATCTTCTAATTCTAGTTTTTCAATTGCATTATCTAAGAACTCTTCCATGGAGATCGTTCCGCTCCTTAATTTATAGCCCAATTTATGAGTTTTATCAAGAAATATTTCTGCGACTTTCCTATAATTAATTCCATAATTAGTTGCAATTTTTTTTATAGCTAATGTTGTCCCCGATGTGAATAATACACCACCTAAATCAAAAACAATAGTCTTGATATCGAGTTGATTCATCATCAAGAAAGCATAATTTTATATCTAATATAAAATTGCTCTAATGAATAATTTTAAAATATCTTGGCTTTTGATATAAATTATTAGAATAAATAATCAACAACTTAAAATTAAAAGGATGTAATTAATCAAAAAAGGCGATTAATT
>Ga0209986_10004911_pt1 | contig 11230 bp, 12 predicted proteins | sample BlataG_FD_183168 | JGI IMG/M metagenome (GOLD analysis project Ga0209986, IMG submission 183168) | Deep subsurface microbial communities from Black Sea to uncover new lineages of life (NeLLi) - Black_00105 metaG (SPAdes) (version 2) | ecosystem: Environmental > Aquatic > Marine > Oceanic >...
TCCACAATATATACATTTCTTTTCTGACTCGACGAATTGCCAATCTTCTCGAGTGATCTCTGACCAAGATTTAGCACCACTTTTTAACTCTCGGAATGTTTCTTTTATAAACCCGTAGTGCTGTCTTTTTGCTTCTTTACCATCAGATATGTCAAAAGCTCTTCTGGCGATGATTTTTGCATATTGGTAATATATCAAATCCAGGATTGTCTTTACATCCCTATCTGGCATTTTTTAAATCTCCTTCTATTGTTTGAATTTCGTCTAATGTTCCCGGTGTAAAAGAAGTTCATCAAAGCCGAATTTGGATGGAGTGAAGTGTAGTCTTTTACACCATGTTACGTGCTGTTGTGCCTGATATAATTTTCTTAAATAAACACTCAATAGGATTCATAATTACGGAATCAATTTTATCGTCAGGAATATTTGTGGGCCAAGTGGAGGACAAGGTAAAATATTGTTCACCAACCTTTTTATTGCTATCAGGAAACCCAGCCCAGTTTACTGAAGTCAATACCACCAAGAACGCCTTTGCATTTGGAAACTCAACTTTCAGTTTAGACTCTCTTTTTTTAAAATCTTCCTCCCATTTATCTCGATTCCATCCCAATTGTGTCTTGCACTCAATTATCGCAACAACTTTATTGTTTTTCCAAACCGAAATATCAGGTCTAATTGCTCCTCGTCTTGGTACTATTTGTCTTTCCGAGTGAACCTCAAAATCAATGCCTTCTTTATTGAAGATTAGTTTTAGATAAAAGGCTATCGCCTCAACAAAGAAGTCCGATGCAGCTGTCATATATCTCTTATTCAAAAACTCCTTGATTTTGCTTTGAGTATCATAGTAAGCCTTCATCCTGAGGAGAATTGCTTTTGTAATGTCCTTTTCTTCAAGAGAAATAGAAACATTGGATTTGATTTTTTCATAAAGACTTATCAATTGCTTCCACTGATTATCCAAGCTTTCCCGATATTTCTTTTCAAACTTCAGTAATGACATAGTCAATTCCTTTTAAGACACAATTGCACATAACTCGTTTTTATACAAAATGTTTTCATCAAAATATACTTTTCTTACATATTACATGAAAAAATTAAAAATTTATTTTTAAATTTTAAAGGATTTTATATAAAAGGTAATTTAAGATATGGGGAAAGTGATTATAAAAATTTAAGAATTTCAAGAATAAGTTAATGGTTTTATATAACGTTTATGGACTTTTCAAAGTATAAAGTATTTGGATAAATCTACTGAAGCAGAAGAGCGCCAAAGCTTATTGCTTATCAGAAGTTTTTAAAAATAATTCTATTGCTCAGACTGGGGACCAACACCATTTTGTTTTGGACACACCTACAACAACCTCTATTGTATTATTTTCAAATAATTTAATCCCCTTAAGAATACAATGGTAATAAATAGCAACTAACCGAGCTGTTCCTTCAGCAATTATATAGGGTCCCTTTTTATTCTTTGATATTAATGTTATACCTGTTGATTCTATGTTTCGATCTCTAGGCCTATTAATAATAGACTTTATCCGTTGGTCAACATCTAGATTCTTAATTAGATAATTCGCAGCATCACAAAACAGATAAGATCCACTTGAATATTTATTCCAACCATTATTGTCTTTTATTGTTCTAAGCTTATTAAATTCATCTTCAACAATAGGAAGAGATGCTAAAAACCATCTTGTATCCAATGGGATAGAATTGATAAAATGCCCTCGACATACATGATGTCTTTTTATCCCATTTTCTTCTTTAATTGGGTCCCCAGATTTCAACCATGCAAGAGTTTCTTCTCTCATAGTTTGATCTTTAAAACAAAAAAACTGTGAGTTAACCTCACCTATAGCCCAACGTCTAGTCATCTCATGGCGACTTATTTCTGAGATTATATTCATGGCTGTTTGAAAATTTTCAATAACTAGCTTTTATACGAAATATTTAATAGAATGGTTTTTAATATCATTTTAAAAAAGAAATAGGTTTTTATAGGTATTAACATCTAAAAATATTCCTTATTTTATTGTTTTTTATCATTCCAATTTTATCTTTATATAATCATCCAAATCTTTTCTTCTTATTCTCCTCAGGCTTCTTTTCCCTTCTCTTAGTCTAAATGCTTTTAAAAGACCTTCTTTTATAAGTCTCCAAACTTCATCTTTATTTATCTGCAATATTTTTGCTACATCTTGTGCAGTATATATAATTTTAGTTCTGCATGTATTGTTTGAGTTATATTTTTCATAAAGAATTAATTTTATTTCATTTTTTTAGAAATACCTTTTATACCCTTTAATATTTTTAATAAATCCTCATACATTTTTCTGTTATAAATTTATCTCCTCATTTTTTATTTTTGGTAATAAATCTAACAATCTTTTAGTTAACTCTGTTCTTATTGATTCTAATACATTGATATATGAATCAGCTCTTAAATATATAAACATGGGTATATCAGGTGTATTGGTATCTGGAAGAAGATCTTTAAGTCTAGCATCTTTGGTTAAAATTCCTTTTTGAGGATCAATATTAGGAATATTGGATTCAATTATAGAAACAGACCCTGGAATAGGAAGTTTTGTAGGGATAAAATTTTCTTTATCACTTCTCATATAATCAAAAATATTTGAGGAAATTCCTCCCCACCCGAAATATTGCAAATTTATTTTAGAAGCTGATATAAAAGCCTCAACTTGGCGATAAGTTGGATAATCATCTGGATATTTATCTACTTTTTCTTTTGTCCATCCTGCTAATTCATTTCTGCAAAAACGTTCCAGAGAAGGATTGTTTACTTTATGAGCAATCTCTAAAGACTCAGTAATACATTTTGATAAGGGAACTACTCTAGACTGTATTTTACCCAGTAAAGCTGAAATGTCTGAACTATAACTAGTTGATCTTATTTCTTCTAATTCTGGAACTTTTTTAATCACTGGACTAATAGTGCCCATTAGCTCAACTAAACCTATAGAATAGTTCTTTCTAAAGTCGGCATACTTTTTAGTTTTAAGAAGTGGAGGGATTTCGCAATCTTCGATAAGAACAGGTAGAACTAATGTTTTTTTTCGTTCTATTTCCTCCCAATACTTAGTTTTCCATTCTCTATCAACCCAGCCAGATTTTACTGAACTTGGCGAAAGAATAATTACAACATAGTCAGTTGTAGAAATACCATGCTCAATTCTAGATGGAATGCATTCTCCTACTTTGATTTTCCACTCATCTAACCATGGATTGTGTCCTAATTCAGATAAATCTGATGACAATTTTCTTGCAAATTCTTTATCCTTTGATGAATGTGATATGAATATTTTTGCCATAATTAGATCACCTCCTTTTTTATAAGAAATGTTTAGTCAAAATATACTTTTATTACATATTACATGAAAAAAGTAAGGTTTATTTTAAAATTTTAAAGGATTTTATACAAAAGAGGTTTTAAATCATAGAAAGTATGATTATTTAAAATTTGAGAATATTAGAAAAGTTAATGGTTTTATATAACTTTCCTTAAGCAAAATTTGCTTATCAGTAATCTCCTTATAATAAATTATTCTCTTATTCTTCCTTGAGCAAGTAGAGCTGCTTTAGTATAAAGGTCTTTGTTGCTCGCATTGAACTCGTGCTTAACCTGTATCAGTAACTTATCCAGAGTATAGATTTGCCAAGAAATTGGAATAAATGCTCTTCTATCTTCTCTTTCTATCATATCGAGTTCAAAACTAATTAAAAGATGGAAGGCATCCTTAGTAATCTTTGGGTCCTTAGATGGGGAAAAGTAAAATGTTCTAAATGTTTGATTCTTAGTAAGGGTGTTATAGGTCTTGCAATCTACATATATGGTTCTATTCCACTTATCTTCAATTTGAATGTCTGGATAACCTACTGCTTTCCTTTTCCCACTTTTAGCAATGGGTTTGTCTGCTTTTAGTCCTACTTGCCTAATGGCTTCAATAACAAAAGGTTCAATACGATTACCAGCCTCATTTGGTCTTGCAGTAAAAATACCTATCTGAAAGGCTTTTTGCCCACCTAGTTGAGTTGCCTTGCTTAGTTGCTCAAGTAATATCTTATTTTGTTCAAATGAAGAGTCAAAAGCCAGAACCTTAAAACCAGTAAGTGCCTTTATAGCTATCGGGAAAGGGATTCCCTTCATTGGCTCAAGAAATCTACTTATAGCTTGTTCAAGTTGTTTTATATATTTTTTTTGTTCATTCATATTCTCACCTAAAATCCTAATCTAATTTTATCTAAGCCTTCGACCTTTGGGAAAAGTGGAAATAGCTCCTCTTCTTTTATTTTTTCTCCTTTATCTGGACGATACTTTAACAAACATTGATAATGTACTTCTGTTGTGAAATTTTTGCTTTTCTCATCTTCAACTTTAATTTGGACCACTGCATCTTTACAGCTCTTAGCTTTTTGTTTTCCACACAAATTTACACAAGTTTGTTTGTAAGTAATTTTTTCTATGCTTTCTCCATCAGAAAACAACTCTATAAATTTATCACAAACAGTATATGACAATAAACATAAATTGCATTTATATCCAAAAATCCTATTTACTCTAAACTTAGAATTTTCAACTCTTGGGCTTACATATGCTGTAGGCAATCCAGATACAGAAGCAAAAGTTGATATTAAATCTGTTTTTCCTCTACCTAACTCAACTCCAATCACTCTACCCTTTTTTAATAATAAGAAATCTGGAGGAAAAAGGATATACTTTTCTATAGATGTTACTTTAAGAGTTTTTAAAACCTCTTTAAGGTCTGAAAATAATCGTTGATGTAAAAGCAACGGTATTAAATAACCAATATCTTCATTCATAAGAACCAAAAGAACTAAAAGTTCCCCTGAAAGACCAACATTTTTTATTAAAAACGATGGAGTTCTATATTTCATGAAAATTGAGGTCAATTTCTTCCAAAGTCTTGAATTTATTGACAATTTATTTAACCATTCTTTGAATTTTATTCTAATTTTTTTCTCTTCTAATCTCTTTGATATAATTTTAATGAGTTTATCTTTTCTTGTTTTAGCTTCCTCTTTTTTTAGCCCAAGTTTTAATCCTAATTCTCTTAGTTCATTTTTTTTAATATTAGAAAATAGGGTAGGTAAATATATTGAAATTGGTAAATTTAAAAAAATTTTTCTTACAATTACTTCTCTAATAACCAACTGTTTATCTTTATATTTGCCTGTACCAATGTCAAACTGATCAACATTTTTATTGGGTGCAAAAATGTTAGTTATAAGTAAATAATTTATAAAATTAAACCAAAACTTATAAAAATCTCGTATTTTTTTTGGGTTATTATCTTTTGCTATTTCTTTAAGAAATTCTTCCATAAGAAATGGTAGTCGTGAGGTAAAAAGATATTCTAACATATCCGCAGTGTGAGTAACACCAGCACCTTTTAAATCAAATAATCTTTCAAGTATATAACTATGCTGATTAATAGAACTTTTAATTTCTTCTACCCTTCTTATAACCTCTTCTTTAGGAGGAGAGGGTAATTCTTTGGATTGCCAAGCTTCATCAAATAATTCAAGGAATTTAGCTATGTCTTTTACTTTTTTAGATATTTTCTCAACCATTTTTTTCACAGCCTTTTCGAAAAATCAAAATATTTTCTTTTCGCATTACATTGTAAAGTCCAAAGATAATCTTATCCATATTCTTTATTAATTTGAATCCAATCTTTTCCGCATAGTCTATTATAAATTCAACAGTTTGTAATTCTTGGCCAAGATATTTTGCATTTCCAATAACTATAACAGCATGCTTTTTGAGCTTAAGGACTCTAAACATTTCTCTTAAACTCTTTTTCACATCTTCATTGTATAAAGCAACCCTTGTTTGTCTCTTACCTCTAACACCTATAAACCCCCCTCTAATTTCTGAGAGGTTATAACCCAGTTCTTCTAGGGCGTGAGCGTCATTTGAAACATAATCCAAAGCAATCGAGTAAGGAGGGGAAGTAATTATTCCGTCAATACTTTCATTACCTAAAGGTAATGCTCTTGAGTCTCCAGCCTTTATGTCTATCTTTCCTAATTTTAGGTTAAGTTTCTTAACAATTTGGATATAATCACCAACAGAAGAAATCATCAGTTCTAAGTTTTTTAAAAATGCTTTTCGAAATTTCCTATGCCTTCTAGTTTTATCACTTATAGCAACAAGTTTTGCCATGTTATAAAAATTCCTTACTTTTTCATTTTCAATAGAATTAATTGCATTGTTAAGAGTCTTGCCTTCAAGATTAAACAAAGACAGTTCTATTCCTTTTATTACATCTTTCTTACATTCTAAGATCTCTGGCAAGACTTTGATAGACTCTGTCTTCACCTTGCTCTGAAGCACACAAAGAGGGGATATATCAATACCAATACAGTTTATTCCTAAGAGTTGTGATTCAACAGCCGTTGTTCCACTTCCTATAAAAGGATCAAGAACAGTATCTCCAGTTTTAAGCCCAATGATATTTAGAAGTGCTCTTATCATTTGTGGGTGAAATTTACCTTTATATGGATAAATCCAATGAGTAAGGTATTGGTTTACCGAACGTGTTCTATTTTGCTGGATTATGTGAAAATAATCAGTATATTTTCCTTTTATAAACTTGAAATACGCTAATTTTTTTCTAAGCTTTTCTTTATCTTGTGTTTCTATCAACCTAAATTCTCTAAGCCCATTTGTTATTTCATATCTAACACCTAAGGATTGTAGCTCAAATTGAGCTAATGCTAACTCATAAATAAATTGAACATTGTCAAGAAGAACTAATTGCTTGTCCTCAGGCAATTGTTCTGTTTTATATGCCCAAAATGTATCTAACTCCTTAGTTCTTTCAAGCATTCTTTTTCCTTTGAAACTTTCTATTGTGTTTTTCATCATATCTCCTTCTTGTTAACGGTAAGTTCTTAACACTTTTAAATTTATTCTGCTTATAACCGTCAAGTAAAAGTTACCTAACGTTTTGAGTGTTTGCAGAGTGCTGAAGATATTTATATAAGTAAAGCGAACCGCAAACATTCTTTTAGACAAAGTAATCAAATGTTTTTCAAGTGTTTAATTCATCTATGATATCTGATCTTATAATATCATTTTTTGGAACTTCCCTAATTCCAAACCCTAATATTTCTCCATTGTCTCCAATTCTAAGATAGGGTCTTATTCTATTATTAAATATATGTTTACTTATCTGGTGACTTTTTAAAAATCCCCCAAAACTCCCTGCAATATAATCAGCTAATTGAATAACTACGCTATGATGAGAATATTCTATATTTAAACTGTCTTTTATGTGAGACTAATGTTCGATAAAATCTCCATTTTGATACAAACGAAAGTATATATTTCTAAAAATCTTATTTTTCTCTTTTGATATAGGATCAATGAATAAAACACATAGATTTTCCTCTTTATTTTGTAACTCCATTTCTATTCTTTGCATAATTTCTTGTATATACATTCTGTAAATCTCATTTTCTTTTATCCTTGGACAATCTCTATTTGAAGTAACGGTTATAATTATTTTTGTGTAATTTAGATCTGACAGAAGCATCAACAATGAATATACAAATCCAATCAGCTTATTAAATCCTATACCTTTCAAAAAATAAAAAGGTTCATTTTTACTGATATTTTTACCATCCTTTTGGTATTTAAATAGACTCTAGATATATGACCATTTAATTTCTTTTTCTAATGGCAAATTAAGGCGTTGTTTTTTTTCATAAATCCCATATTTAGCATTTTCCACTCAGAAGAGAGCATTAAAAAAGTAGATCTTATATAATAAGGGTGTGAAGTGATAAATTTTTGACTTCTATCCTGTTTATAATCGCCATTTTCATCGCTAAATGCAAAGTATACACTCATATCTATTGCCTACAAAGACTTATTCCGCCTAACTATTTTTTATACGAATTGTTTTGTTAAAATATTATTTTCTTTTCTTCTTATTCTTCAGGGACTCCTTATCCCATCCATTAGTCTAAGTGTATTTATATGCCTTTCTTTTATAAGTTCCTAGGCTTCATTAATTACTATTTGTAATATCTTTGTTTTATACTTTTTAGTATATATAGCTTTAGTGTTTTTTATATGGTCAGTGTTTGTTTTTTATATTAATTGATTCTTTATTTACTCCTATCAATCAAATTTTTCATACTAATAATAAATAATTATTTTATTTTGTTTTAATAATTTAAACAAATACATTATAACACAAATGTTTAAAAACTATCAACAGTCCGATATATTGAGATTTTATTCCATTAATAACTTATCTTAAATTTTTCTAATTATCTCATTGTTGATAAATACTATTGAACTTCGAATTTTATTTTTTCAATAAAGATCTTTGTAGGAATACAATAATGTTTTATTGATTTAGTCCCTACTCCTAAAACAATATAGACTTTATGTATTAATTTTTTTCTAATGCATTGTTTAGCCTTCTCATACTCTGCATTTGTAAACATACTAAATAAAACATCAGATAATTTACTTTTCGATGTTCCCTTTACTCCTATGAATCTTTTAGAATCTTTATAACGAAAATCAAAACCTATTTCTCCCTTATCTGGTTTTACTAATTCAATGTTTTCTTTGTGCCTGAAATATTGTTTTATATAATTTTCTGCTTCCCTTGCTATATTTATAATCTAACCTTAGCTTTATAAAAAATAATAATTTAAAAATAATTTTATCAGAAAAAATTGTTGGATAAAATTTTGGTTAGGAGATTTTTGATGTAGGTTTGAAGTGTTATAGCACATTTCTTATAGTCATCAATACTTTTACCGTATGGGTCATTTATATTCCATGAGACAATTTTGTTTGATTTAATTTGATAACCTTTTCTAATGATTGTGTCTATGTAAGAATCTATGGTAACTATATAATCGAAGTTGTTAAGTGACAGATATGTTATATCTTTTGGTTTATGTCCTGAGATATCAATACCAAATTCATTTTTCATAACCTCTATAGCTTCTTCTGAAGCATTGCTACCCCAAGCAGCAATACCAGCACTATCAACATAAGCTTTTCCTTTTAACATCTTCTTTGCAATGCCTTCAGCCATAGGGCTTCGGCATTTATTACCATAACATACAAAAAGAATTCTTAACCTTTGTTGACTATCTTTATTCATTTTTACTTTTACTTTATATAATTTTTTAATGGAAAAATGCAAAATAATTACAATCAAATAAAGCAAGCAAGTTTAAAAGGTGGGAACTTTTTTTCAAATTTGTTGAAATAGGAATTTATTAAATATAGATAACTTTATAATTGTTAATTATTTAGATGTCTTAAGGAATCTTCTTATTAACTATCAATTTGTTCCTTATTTTTTCTAATTATATTACTTCCTATTGTTGCTCTACTGCTAAACATAATATCCCTTCTAATTCTAGTTATATAGGAAGTTCTCCTTTTACTCTTCTTTAAAATATTTTCATTTATTTTAATATCCCTTTTTAAACTTGAAAATGATAATATTGGCTTATTTATCTTTTTTAAAATTCTTTCTATTCTTTTAATTTCATTTTTATCATCAATATCAAAGAGAGGTGGTATAAATTGTTTAGTTGGATTTAATAATGCCAATTGTCTGCTCTTCAACAATGAGTCAAATGTTGAATAAATTCTTTTTCTTGTGTCATCATAATATTTAAATATTTCATCAGTGCAGGTAACTGCATATGTTTTTACTCTTTTTGTCTTTTTGCTTTCAATTGCTCTAGCATAAAAATGAGAAGGTTTATATAGATCCTTTTTATCAAACATTCCTGTTACAATACTACAACCGTGTTTAAAAATATCATAAATTATTTTATGTCTGTTCCAAAAGCGTCCTATTATTTTCAGGTTTTTCTCATGAAATTTTATTGTCTTTTTTATAGCTATTCTTAATAATTTTAAATCTTCTCTATTTATTTTGAAACTAGATATATCTGGAAAATTGTAAATTTCTTTAATTTCTTTTTGATTTAAATTTTTTATTAAATGTTTAGCTTCTTTGTTCGCCCATTTAGTTTTATTTATTAGAATTTCCTTATAAATATTCTTAGTGTTTTTACGCATAAAACGATAGAAATATAGAAAATCTTCTATTACAAAGCATAATTTTGCAATAATATCCAACTGTAAAAAATGTAATTTACGAATAATATCTGCATTCCTTTTATATTTTAAAAGTTTGTCTGCTTCATCTAAAGATTTTTCTAAAATATATAATTTTCCACCCAAGTTTGTATCTGTATTAATTGAATAAAATATTTCAAGTTGTTTAGTTTTAGATAATTTCATTTTTAAATTAATATTTTGTTATATTTATTTTTTAAATTATCTTCTCTTTGCATTATAAAGTTTCTTTTTCAATCTTTTCAACCCCCTTCCACTAATAAAGCCCTTTTTCTGTGCACGTTTAAGAATCCATGTGGTGTTTTTGCAAATTACTCTTACTAGACTAAACATTATTACTTGTTGAGCATTCCAATCATCTGTTAGCAATGTATAACCTCTTGTAAGTGCTAAAGCTACACTAAACCTCTCTCCAGTATCTAAGGTTTTATCAAATTTACAGAGGATATCCTTAACTCTTTGGTCATAGAGATCTACTTTCTCAATTTGTAAAAAACCTCTCTTAATATCAGAAGAAACTTCATTATAAAAACCTTTTTTCTTAGCTGATTTGAGTAGTTCACTCTTTACTTCAGGTACTATTTTTAGTCCAGCTGGAAATAATAAGTAAAGTATATGGGAAGATTTGAGATCAGAATAAAAATAGACAAGTGTGCAATTATCCACCACATAAGTCTTGTTAATCACCTATACTCCTTACAAGGATACTTCTGCTATCTATCCAGTAAATAATCAACCTCGTCTAAATCGCTACCAATATATTCAGCTAATTTGCCTTTAGAAATTCTGCTCTCTTTAAATAAAGAAACAGCAAGATTCAAGTAATTTTTTGGTATACTCTCTAAAGGATGTTCCTCAGTAGGAACTATAAAGGGATTATCCAAATCTTCAGAGCCAATGCCTAATGATTTTGCAATAGAAACAGGACTAGCGATACTAAGTTCAGCTCTCTCTATTTCAGATATTAATCCAAGTGATTTCACTCGCCAAAGGGCAGACATATAGCTCACTTTATATTGCAAACAAATTTTAACTATTGTATTGGGGTTAATTATT
>Ga0209986_10004912_pt1 | contig 11227 bp, 9 predicted proteins | sample BlataG_FD_183168 | JGI IMG/M metagenome (GOLD analysis project Ga0209986, IMG submission 183168) | Deep subsurface microbial communities from Black Sea to uncover new lineages of life (NeLLi) - Black_00105 metaG (SPAdes) (version 2) | ecosystem: Environmental > Aquatic > Marine > Oceanic >...
TGGAAATCGCCTCTTCGGTGGTCCCGACGGTCGAGACGCTTGCGAAAGTGCCGTTGACCGTCCTATCCTTGTGACCGCCGCCGTTCCCGAGGCGTCCTGACGCAAGTCATCGAGGCAAATCGGCCCCATCCCCCCTCGTCGCACTGCGTTAGCGTGGATCAGAGCGAGCCACGTCCATAGGATCGAGCACTTCGATCCCCGTCTCAGGCGATGCCAGGCGGGCAAAGTGGGCGACGTTGAAGGTGAGCACGCCTTTCACACCGTGGACCTAGCAGACAGCGATCAATCGCGCGTCGTGAACCTGCTTTCCGACAACTTCAACGCTTTCGACCAGTGTCCGTCACGCTGGATAAACCGCTGGCGTCTCGTCAAGCATGGGAAACGTTGCCTCAAACACCGCGGCCACAGCACTCGCCTGAGCCGCAGTCATTCCCAAACCGTTCACCGCAATCGGTCTTGTGGAGAAGCTGCGGAACTCGACCAGATTCTGCGCCGTCACATGCAAGATCTCTCCCCGCCTGTGCAGACGCATAACCGCTGCCTGAGCCGCCGCATGCGAAATGTCCGTGCGGTTTGCGAGTCGGCCCAGCACGCTCGTATCGACGAGGATTCCCATCACTCATAGAGACCTTCGCTGCTCAGGACGGCATCTGGCACCGACACTCCGCAGTCAACTGCGGCGTTGATGAGTTTTTGCTCCCATTCATCGCGAGGTGTTGGGGCGGAGACCGCGAGCAACTGCCTCCTCAACAACTCCAACGCCAAGGCTTCGGGAGAGATACCATGTCGGCGGGCCTGCTCAGCCAACACGGACTCAAGTTGGGGGGGCAGAGTGAGAACCATCGCATTCTCCTTTACCTAGTCCGTCGAAGACCGCATTCCATTCTATCGCCTGCCGAGAAGGGATAGCCCGGTCAATGGCCCTTCCGCAACGGTCTTCGGGCTGACGGACTGTGCATCGAGCAGAAGGTGAAGGACCTGCTCTCCGCCCTTGAAGCTGATCACTGACGACCTGGGAACCGCCGCGGAAGCTTTTGTAACACACTCGCCAGGACCGCCGATGTCGTCGGCAACCGCGATGCGAAGATGCACCAGATGCCGCCAGAAACGTCCTTTAAGGGGCTGCCTTCGTGAGGCGGCAGAAAAAACGCCTTGCCGCGGGGGGTCCGCGACGAGATAATGAAGAGAGAGCGGTCACTGGAGTAGTTGATTCATGCGTGCGACCTGTTCCGTCATCATGCGGCTTGCGGTGATCGTGGCGGTTTTCGCCGCGGACAGCCGTGGTCTGCCGCAGGCGGTTTCCGCTGATGACGGGGCTCGTGCGACGCCGGTCAGCCTGGTGGTTGCAGACTGCTCGCATGCCAGCTGTTGCGGTGGGAGCGGCGAACAAGGCTCCTGCTGCTGCTGCGTGGAGCCGGAGGCCTCCGCGAGCACACCTCACCCCGAGGCCACATGCTGCAGTGACAAGCCCCTCGCGGGCCCCGCCGATGATGTCGCTGAGGCTGGTGGCTGCCGCTGCTCGGCACGCCGGCTGCCCGAGGTGCCGCGGCTGCCGGTCGCACCGGCAAACCCGCCACGCAGCAAGCATGACGCTGCCGCGAGCATGACGGCTCTTCCGTCGGCTCTGGCTGACGTGCCGATGGACGCAGGCGCTCTCAGCCGCCCCCGTGGCAAGGACCAGCACCCTCGGCCTCAGCCTCTTCTGCAGCATCTTGCTGCGCTGTGCTGCTGGCGAACGTAGCGGGCTTCCCGAGCCCGGCGTGTCTTGCGCACCGCGAGGTGCCTCTCGGCATCCACGGCTGCCTGCTCGCCGTCTGTCGTGTCAGGTAGCCGGCGATGCCGGCGGTCTGACCAGCCTGGCCAGTGCTTCTCGGCCTGCGTGGTGCCTGCAACGCCTCGCGTGGCCACACGCACGTGTTGATTCCCCGCGTTCCCCAAACCGAGCCGTGATCACAATGCCCGCCCACACAAACATGCCCGGCTCTCGACACGCGGCTGCGGCCTCCCCGGCCGCAGGCCGCCACCGCGAGGCCATCGGCTGGTGGCTCAAGCTTGTGCTGCAGCCGCTCCTGCTGCTGCTCTTCATCAGCATGGCCTTCGCCGGCCTGGGCGTTGTGCAACGCTTCGGCTGGCTCAGCAGCAACACGGCCGGCACTGCCGCCGAGGAACACACCGAGCACGCAGGAGCAGCCAGCTACATCTGCCCGATGATGTGCACACCGCCGAGCTCGAAACCGGGCCGCTGCCCGGTCTGCGGCATGGAGCTGGTGCCTGCGGCCAAACAGGCAGGCTCCACCGATGGCCGCTCGGTGGTGATCGATGCAGCCGCCCGCCGCGTGGCGGGGATCGAAACGGTCGCTGTCCGCAGCGCCGCTGCCAGGCGAACGATCGAAGGCATCGGCCGGCTCGACTACGACGAGGGCGGCCGCAAGACCCTCGCCGCCTACGTCGATGGACGCATCGAGAAGCTCTTTGCCGACTCCACCGGGGTTGTGGTCTCCAGGAGCGACACACTGGCAGTGCTCTACTCGCCCCAGCTCTACTCGGCGCAGGTCGAGCTGCTCCTGGCTCGCGAGGCCAGCATACAAAGCCGCGGCGGGTCGCTTCCTCGGGTGGCCTCGGTCAACGAGAGCCTCTCCCGCAGCTCCCGGCAGCGGCTGGTGGAGCTCGGCATGAGCGATCCGCAGATCGCCGCCTTGGAAGCGAGCGGCACGGCCGAGAGTCGGCTCGAGCTCGTGGCCCCGATGAGCGGCACGGTGATCAAAAAGGCTGTCGTGGAAGGCCAGTATGTTTCCGAAGGCGACACGATCTACGAGCTTGCCGATCTCTCCAGCGTGTGGCTGATGCTGGAGCTGTTTCCCGAGGATGCGGCCTTCCTGACCTACGGCGTGCGGGTGCAGGCGGAGGTGCAGTCGCTGCCGGGCAGGCTCTTTGACGGACGGGTGACCTTCGTTGATCCGGTCGTTGACCCGCGCACCCGCACCGTCGGCGTGCGGGTTGTGCTGCCCAACGACGAGGGCTCCCTGCGGATCGGCGACTTCGCCCGGGCTTCCCTCGAGGTGCCGCTCGGGGGCAGCGAGGCACTCTACGATCCAGAGCTGGCGGGGCGGTGGATCAGTCCACGCCATCCCCACATCACCGCCGCCGAGCCGGGCAGCTGCCCAATCTGTGGTGTGCAGATGGCCTCCGCCACATCGCTCGGCTTCACCGATAACCCGGCGCTCGCAGGCGAGGTGCTCGTCGTGCCCCGCGATGCGGTGCTGATGGCCGGCAGCAGCAGCGTCGTGTATGTCGAGACCGAACCTGGCCGCTTTGAGATCCGGTCGGTTGCGCTCGGGCCCGTTGTGGATGACGACGTCGTGGTCGCTGAGGGCCTTGCCGCTGGTGAGGCCGTGGCGAGGAAAGGCAACTTCCTGATCGACTCCCAGATGCAGCTGATGGGAAATGCATCGCTGATCGACCCCACTCGGGCCGAAGCAACAGCCAAGGCGGTGCAGCCCCCGGTCTTGATCGAGCTGGAGGACCTGCCGCCGATCGGGCCGATGCTGCTTGCGGAGCCCGCGGCCGACACCGCCGAGGGGCCAGCCCTCCCGCCTCCTGGTGCGATGCGGCTGGTCCCTGCTGCACCGCAGCCGCCCACGGCGACCGGGGAGTCCCCATGATCACCCGCCTGCTCGACTTCTGTCTCCGGGAACGGCTCGTCGTGCTGCTCGCTGCCGTGGCGGTGGCCGCCTATGGCTGGCATGCCATACAGACGGTGCCGCTCGATGCCATTCCCGACGTCGGGGAAAACCAGGTGATCGTGCTCAGCGAGTGGCCTGGTCGCTCGCCGAAAGACATGGAAGACCAGATCACCTATCCACTCTCGGTCGCCCTGCAGGCGGTGCCTGGCGCGAAGAGCGTCCGCGGTAAGAGCATGTTTGGCTTCAGCTTCGTGCAGGTGACCTTTGCCGACGAGATCGACTTCTACTGGGCCCGCTCCCGCGTGGCTGAGCAGCTCACCACCGTCACCGGCTCGCTGCCCCAAGGCGTCACGCCACAGCTCGCCCCAGATGCCACGGCCCTAGGGCAGATCTTCTTCTATGTGCTCGAGCCGCCGGCCGGCGTCGACCTCGCCGAGCTTCGCTCCCGCCAGGACTTCTTCGTTCGCTATGCCCTGGAGTCGGTTGAGGGTGTGGCCGAGGTGGCCTCAATCGGTGGCTACGTTCGGCAGTATCAGGTGGATGTCGACCCCGACCGGCTGCGGTTCCACCAGCTGACTCTCTCGGCCGTGGTGGAGGCGGTGCGGGCGGCCAACATCGATGTCGGCGCCAAGACCGTCGAGAGCGGCGGCATGGAGTTTCTCGTCCGCGGCCGGGGATTCATCGGCTCCGGCCGTTCCACGGCCGAAACGATTGGGCAGATCGAGACAACCGTGATCGCCACCCGCGACGGGATTCCCGTGCGGCTGCGAGACGTGGCGAGCGTGCAGCTGGGGCCCGCCTTTCGCCGGGGCGGCCTCGACCACAACGGCGCAGAGGCGGTCGGCGGTGTGGTGATCATGCGGTATGGGGCCAATCCGCGGGACGTGATCGAGCGGGTGCAGGCGAAGATCAGCTCGTTGGAGCCAGAGCTCGACGGCATCCGCATCGTCGGGGTCTACGACCGCACCGGGCTGATCGATGAAACGATCCACACGCTCACCGAGGCGCTCAGCCAGGAGACGATGATCACGATCGTCGTTGTGGCCCTGTTTCTCCTGCATCTGCAGGCAAGTCTGCTGATCGCGATCACCCTGCCCCTGGCGGTGCTGATGGCCTTCGCCGCGATGAAGCTCTTTGGTGTCGACGCCAACATCATGTCGCTGGCGGGCATCGCCATTGCCATCGGCACGATGGTCGACATGGGGATCATCGTGCTGGAAAACATCTACGACGCGCTCGCCGAATGGGAACAGAGCCCGCAGCGGCCCGAGGGCAGGCCGCGAGCCGCAGCGAGGCTCGCGGTGATCCGCAGGGCCGCCGCGGAGGTGGTGCCCGCGGTGATGACCGCGGTGACCACAACAGTGGTCAGTTTCCTGCCGGTGTTTTTCCTCACGGGCCGCGACGCGAAGCTCTTCACACCGCTGGCCTGGACAAAAACCTTCGCGCTGGTGGCCAGCCTGATCGTCGCGGTCACGGTCGTGCCGGTGCTGGCCAGACTCGTGCTGCGGTCGTCGCGGCCATCTCGGCTCGGCAGCCTGCTTGCCGCCAGCGGCGGTGCGGCGGTGATGGCTGTGCTCGGTGGGCTGGTGTGGCAGGAGCAGCTCACCGCAGCCACCGGGGCAGCCGGTCGGCTGGTGACGGCAGGGCTCGCGGCGATCGGTGGCCTGAGCGGCTGGTGGCTCAGCCGTGAGCGGCTGACACCGATGGATGGAAATCCTGCCAGTCGCTTCGTCCGCTGGCTCTACGCTGGCAGGCTCCGGCTCGCGCTCGACAACAAAGGGCTGATGCTTCTCTTCCCGGCCCTGCTCTTCGCGCTGGGCCTTGCCGCCTGGATCGGCCTGCCGACGCTGCTCGCTCCGCTGGAGCGGTTCGCCAGGGCCTGCGGAGCCGAACTCAACGATGTGCCCGGCTATGTCGACGCCAAGCACACCTTCACAGGGCTCTCAAGCGACGACTGGATCGCCCTCGACGAGGGCAGCTGGTTCTACATGCCGAGCCTCTACCCGGCAGCGAGCTTCACGCAGGCGATGGAGGTGCTGCAGACGCAGGACACGCTGATTGGCCAGATTCCCGAAGTGGCCGACGTGCTCGGCAAGATCGGCCGCATCGATTCCGCCCTCGATCCGGCCCCCGCGGCGATGATCGAAACCTACGTGATGCTCAAGCCCAGGGAGCAGTGGCGAGCCGGGATCACGGCGGGGGATATCTGGAACGAGATCAATGCCGTGGCCACGCTGCCGGGGGTTACGCCTGCCTCACCCCTGCAGCCGATCGAGGGCCGTGTGGTCATGCTGCAGGCGGGCATCAAGGCCTCAATGGCGATCCGCATCTACGGCGATTCACTTGAGGGGCTTGGCCAGGCGGCCCTGGCAGTGGCTCAACGGCTCCGCAGCAATCCACTGGTAGATGCCCGCACCGTGAACCCCGACATCGTGATGGGCAAGCCCTACCAAGAGTTTGACGTCGATCGCGAGGAGGCCGCGCGGCACGGCATGACCACGCTGATGGTCAACGAGCTGATCGCGGCAGGGCTTGGGGGCGTTGACGCGACCACGACGGTCGAGGGCCGCGAGCGGTATCCGATCCAGGTCCGGTTTTCACGGGATCGCCGTGAGCTGCTGGAAGACCTGCCCAAGCTCCCGGTGGTCACGCCCTCAGGGGATGTCGTGCCGCTGGCGCGACTGGCGAAGGCCACGACCACCTGGGGGCCGGGGGCGATTTCGAGCGAGGACTCGCGGCTGGTGGCGCACGTCATGTTCGCGCCTGCTGGCCGCGGCGCTCTGGAGACCGTCGACGGCGTGATGGCGGATCTTCGCCAGGCCCGAGCCGACGGCAGCCTTGTGTTTCCCGAAGGCAACTTCGAACTTGAGGCCGTGGGCTCGTTTCAAAACCAGATCGAGGCCAATCAGCGGCTGATGTGGATTCTTCCGACAGTTTTTCTGATCAATCTTCTGCTGCACTACCTCCATTTCCGCAACCTGCCGATTTCGCTCGTGGTCTTTTCGGGGATCCCGATCGCCTGTGCGGGAGGCATGCTGGCCGTGGCGATCAATGAAATCGAGCTCAACACCGCGGTCTGGGTGGGCTTCATCGCGCTCGCCGGGCTTGCCGCCGACGACGGGATTGTGATGGCGAGCTTCATCCACCAGCGGCTGCAGCAGCGGCGGATCGAGACGGTGCCGGAACTTCGTCAAGAGATCTACGAGGCGGGGCTCAAGCGGATCCGCCCCTGCGTGATGACCACGCTGACGACGATCGCAGCGCTCTTGCCGGTGCTTCTGTCCGAAGGCCGCGGCAGCGACGTGGCCCGGGCCATGGCCTGGCCCGTCTTCGGCGGCATGCTCGTCGAGCCATTCACGACGTTCGTTGTGCCGACGATCTACTGCGGCTACCTGGAACTGCGGCTGCGAGCCGGGCTTTCCGTCGACAACGAAGCGGCGGAGCACTGGCCCACACCCCCCAGCCTCCCTTGAGCCACTCAAGCTGTTTCCCTACCTTCCCTACCCCTCCGGAGGCTCTCTCATGATGTGTCATCTCTCTCGCGTGTTTCTTGTGGCAGCCCTGACGGTGCTCGCACCTGCGGGCTCTGCTGCGGAGCCAACCCCCGAGCAGCTGCACATTGGAGTGCAGCGGATCTGCCCCGTGTCGGGCTTGCCGCTTGGTGATCACGGTCCGCCGGTGAAGGTGCTGGTTGGCGAGCAGGAGGAGGAAATCTTCCTCTGCTGCAAAGCCTGCGCCACCCGACAGATCGATGCCGCCCACTGGAAGACGATCCACGCCAACATCGCCGCAGCCCAGCGAGTCTGTCCGGTGATGAAAAAGGACCTCCCGGCCAAGCCAGCCTGGGAGATCATTGGCGGCCGCGTGGTGTTTGTCTGCTGCCCACCATGCCTGAAGAAGATTGCAGCGGAGCCGGAGAGTCATCTTCAGCAGATCGATCAGCTGTATGCCGAGTCGCTGCAGACAGAGCGTGGTGTCCGCGAGGAGCGGTAGTCGTGCAGCGCTGTCACCTGTCAGAACCCCCCGACGCGGCCGCCGGCAGCCAGATGCTGTCGCCGCGAGAGGGCCGCGCCTTATGGCAGCGGGTGGCGCAGTGTGCGACCTGGACGACAGTCGTCGTTCTGGCCGTTGCAGGCTGCAGCGTGGGCCGCTCGCGGGATGGTGAGCTTGCCGGGCTGGCCGAGGCGAGCATGCGAAAGCTTTCCGATCAGGGGCAGCGCTTGGGAGCGGCTCGTCCTCGGGGGATGGCGATCGAGAGCGACATGACACCGCTGGCCCGCGTGCCGGCGCTTGAGGGCCCGCATCCGGTCGAAGACTACGTGCGGGTCGCCCTCGCGCAGAACCCCGACATCCTGGCTGCCCGCAAGCAGATTGAGGCGCTCGCCTTTCAGGTGCCTGTGGCCCGCAGCCTGCCCGACCCCTCGCTGACAACCGTTGCCCAGCCAGCGCCCGTGCAGACGGCGGCCGGCGAGTTTCAGTTCATTCTCAACGCCAACCAGAAGTTTCCCTGGATGGGCAAACGCGACACGCGGGCGTCACTGGCCGAGGCGGAGACGGGCGTGGCTCGGGCCGAACTCGCAGCAGTCGAGCTGGAGACGGTCGCCAAGGTGAAGAAGGCCTACCACGAGCTTGCGTATGTGCAGCGGACGATTGAGATCACCCAGGCCGAGCAGCAGCTCCTGAAAAGGCTCCGCAGTGTCGCCGACACCCGCTACCAGACTGGGCAGACGAGCCTGCAGGACGTGCTCCGGGCTGATCTTGAGATCTCTGCGATCGAGAACAGCCTGATTGATCTCAGGCAGCGAGAGACCGCCGAACAGGCCCGGCTCACGAGGCTCTTGCATGTGCCACCCGACACTCCCCTTGAGCCGCTCGCCGACCTGCCCGACGAGCAGCTCCCTGCCGATCTGACGAGCCTTCGCCAGCGGGCCGTGTCGGCCAGACCCCAGCTCCATGCGGCCCTCACGCAAAACACGCGGGAGCGGAGGGCGATCGAACTTGCCCGGCTCGACTCGAAGCCCGACGTCACCCTCGGCTTTGCCTGGATCGATGTCGCCGATGCCGGGCTCGCGGCAAGCTCCAACGGTCAGGATGCCCTGCTGCTGACCGCCGGCATGAACCTGCCGATTTACCGGAAACGGCTCGACGCTTCGGTGCGGTCGGCGGAAGCAGCCGCGGTTGCCTCCGCGCGGCGGTACGACTCGCTGCGAGACGCGACGCTTGAAGAGGTCACCGAGCTCTTTGCCCAGGCGGAAAGTCACTCCCAGATGCTCGCGCTCTTCAGCGAAGACATTCTGCCCAAGGCGGAGCAGACGCTTGAGGTGTCGAGCGAAGCCTATACAGTCGGCGATGTCGACTTTCTGCAGCTGCTCGACAACTGGCGGCAGCTGCTTCGCTACGAGATCGGCCGCGAGCGACTCAAAGCCGATCTTCATCAGACCCTCGCTGGCCTTGAGCAGGTGGTCGGCGGCTGGGGCGACATCCGCGCAGCCCAAAGCCCGCCCGACGCTCCAGCTGCCGAGGAGGTTGCGGTGCCAGCGGACCAGACCACCACCGAGCCACTCCCCGCGCCGGCTCCAGCAGATCCGCTCGACGCGGTTGTGCATCCCAGCGACGCCGCCAATCCCCGATGAGGTCAATCTCCGATCAGGCCCACCGCAGCCCTCAGGCATGCTGCTCGATCGCTCAGGCCTTTTCGATTCGCCTTCGCATCCAAAAGGCACTCGCTTCGGCGAGTGGAAATTTCCGCCGCATGGCGGCGATCTCCGGAAACATCCGGTGCATCAGCTCGGCATGCCGCAGCAGCATGAAGTTGCCGGGCCAGGTCACTTCAAAGTCGGCATTGCAGCAGAGAAATGCCTGCAGCAGATACTGCTCGTTCCAGTGAATGCCCTGCTCGTTGTAGACGCTGAGATAGCGGCGGGGCAGGCTGATGTCGTGGATGTGCACATGCACCCCCGGCTGCAGCGACGGCAGAATTTCCAGGTATTCATACTGGACATCTCCTCCCTCTCGGAGCACATGGGTGCTGTCGATGAAGAGCACGTCGCCCGCTTCGAGCGACTCAAACTCAGCAAGCGGCACGTCCTGCACCCGCTGCTCGAGCAGGGTCAGCTGCCCCTCCGCCGCAAGCCCCCGCACAAGTTCCGACGGATACGGCTTGATGGCCAGCAGGCTGGTGGCAGCCTGGCCGTCTGCAGCACACGCATCAGCTGCGTTTCGCTTCAAGGCTTCAGCCGCCACAACCGTCGACTGCCCCGAGCCCACCTCGATCAGGCGGCGGGGCTTGAGCTCGCGGAGCATGCCGTAGTAGACGTGCGCATCAACAGCCATGTAGACGCCATTGACCACAGAGAAGCCTGCCTGCTCCTCCACGGGCTCCACCGGGAAGCGGTCCCGAAACTCGGCCAGGAAAGGAGGCAGCGTGGCGGTGAGAAACGCAACCGCCTCCGCCTCCCGCATATCGATGCCCCGCAGCCGGCTCTCTTCATCCCAAAAGCCTCATGCCGTTCTCATGTGGTGCCGCATTGATTCGTTACTGATTCCATGGCAAGAGGATGGCCTGAGAATCCGAAATCAGCCGTCCTGCACATCCCCTCCACTATACCGGCTGGCCTGCAGGCGATCGATTGTCTCCTGCAGGTGGGCGATGTAGCCGTGCACGTCGAGGTGACCCGGTTCAGGCTCGCCGTGGGCGGTGTAGAGCCAGCCTCGCTCATAGGGATCCGAGTGGGTCAGGCAGGCTTCGCTCGTCAGCAGCGGGTTGCGGTCACCGAAGCTGCCGTCGATGACGGAGAATAGATCACTGACGGCCTTGAAGCCTTCGACCGTGCCAAGCCTGCTGCCGGGGCTAATGGCCTGCCCGGGTTCCACTTCGAGCACCATTTCGACGAGTTCGCCGAGCATGCGGGTGGCGAACTTGGTAAAGCCGATCCGCCAGAGGGTGCCCTGCCCTGTGGCAGCCTGACCCGCTGCCGCCTGTCGTGATGCCCCCTGTGCATCCGGCGACTGCTCGTCAGCTGCAGCTGGTGCTGGCAACAGCCAGAAGTGCGACGGCGTGTAGCGGTAATCAACCGGTAGCCGGGCGGTGAAGTGGGCGTGTCGAAAGCGAATGGTCTGCATGATCTGGTGGGTGCAGGCAGGCGGCGTTGACTGGTGAGCAGCCAAGGACAGTGGTGGCCGCAGCACACTTTTTCCTGCCATCAGCGTACCAGCGGAGGGCCCATGCCGTTGCCCCTCATGGCCCTGGTATCCGCTTTCAGAGTGGGGCAACTCTGAGAGCCGGGCATTGCCGTGGTTGCGGCCAGCCAGTTCACGCCATGCCAGCGATCGTCACCCGTCTCGTGGCGGCAGGGTCCACAGCCGCGGTATGCCCGTCGGCGGCCTGAGCGAACGTCGCTCTATCAGGTCGTCGCCCGGCATCTGGAGCGCTGGCTTGCTGAGCACGAGCAGCGCGGCCGGCCAATCAGGCGGCATGTTGAAGAAGAGTTCCGCCGCTACCTGACCTGCGGGTTGCTCTGTTTTGGGTTTGCGCGGGCGAAGTG
>Ga0209986_10004913_pt1 | contig 11226 bp, 10 predicted proteins | sample BlataG_FD_183168 | JGI IMG/M metagenome (GOLD analysis project Ga0209986, IMG submission 183168) | Deep subsurface microbial communities from Black Sea to uncover new lineages of life (NeLLi) - Black_00105 metaG (SPAdes) (version 2) | ecosystem: Environmental > Aquatic > Marine > Oceanic >...
ATCCTTCCCTAATATTATAACTAAATCTAAATTAGTCTGGGTTCGATATTCTTCAACAATCTCAAAATCGTTAAATAGTTTTTTAAATTCGTTATCTAAATTTACTTCTTTTGAATAAACTATAATTTTAGTTTTTTCATAATCAAAATTGTCGGCATTACCAACATTGACGATTTCAAATCCCTGCAATTCTAAATCTTTGGCTATTTTATGGGCAATACCCGACATAGCATTTCCATTTAAAACTTCTACTTTCATTCCACTATTTCTACCATAGATTAGCGACTTTACCCTTTGCTGCACTTCTTCCACATTAGGTTCTAAATAGCTAACCCCCTCAATGTAAACTGGCTTACTCTGAATAGTTTCAACTTTAAACTTCTCTTGATTTACACCTCTAAACAAATTAGCTAAGGCAATAGCATCTTGTGCTTCTATATTAGTCTCTATATATCCTTTCATCCCTTCGGATATCTGCGGAATCTTAGTTATAGAATCAAAGCTCATCATTTTTTTTATTACGGCTAAGGCTAATTTTTGTTGCCTTTTTATTCGGCCTAAATCTCCCAATTTATCATGCCTGAATCTTATGTATTGCAAGGCTTTTTCTCCATCTAATATTTGCTTCCCTGGGTAAAGATTTATTTCCACCCCTCCTGCTTTATCCACATAATGCATCTCTTTTTCTATATAAATCTCTACCCCGCCTAACTCATCAATAATATTAACAAATCCATTAAAATCTGCCACTGTATAAAAATGAATCGGCACATCTAAAAAGGAGCTGACAGTTTTAGATATTAATTTTTCTCCTCCAAAGGCATAGGCATGATTTATTTTGTCCATTCCTCTTCCTGGAATTTCCACCCGGGTATCTCTGGGAATGGACAGGATAAGGACATCTTTGGTCTTGGGAGAAATGCTTAAAAAAACAATAGTATCCGCACGTCCGTGATTTTCAATCTCATCACAGCCCACAATTAAAATATTTACTCGATTGTAAGACATTACGTCAGAGCTGAAGGGAAATATCCCAAAATATTTTAATAAAAAAATTAGGGCAACTAATAATAGGACAGAAAACATAATTAAGATTACTTTTTTTTCTTTTTTCTTTTTTAGCCCTCTCCCTTTGTTTCTTCTTATCCTTTCCCCTAAATTATTTTCATACATTAAACAAAAACCACCTTGCTTAGGATATTGTTCCTGGCTTCAATAGAAATTGGATGAATTAATAAATTTTTACTTATCAGATAGAGTAACCCTTTGTCCAGAGCCATTAAGACTGCTCTATCTAAATCAATTTCTGCCATTTTTCTTACTTCTTCCATTCCGTTCATATTCCTTAAAGGTTCAATCTTATCACTCAGATAAATTATCTTATCTAAAAGGGACATTTGAGCTGCACCGGTACTGTGTGCCTTTATTGCTTTTAAAATAACAGGATCTTGTATGTTAAATTCCTTTTTTGCAATAATTGCCCCTACCAAAGGGTGTAATAATTTAGGAATTTTCCGAACAATTTCATCAAGTTCGATATTATATTCTAAAACTATCTTTTCCAAAGTTTTATAATCTAAATCTTTGGCGCAATCATGTAATAATCCGGCAACTTCGGCTTTATCTGCATCATAATCATATTTTATAGCTAATTTACGGGCAACCTTAGAAGTATTAACCGAATGTTCCAATCTCTCTTCGCCCAGTATCTCTTTTAATCTTAATTTTATTAAATCGATATCCACTCTTGTCTCCTATCTCTTGTCTTAATAGGTTATGGAATAAAATGTAACATTTTGTGCCTGCACTAAATGTTACATTTTACGATATAATCCTTTTTTGTAGATATATTTTTCCACTTCTTGGGGGAGTAAATATTTTATGCTTTTCCCCTCTCTCACTCTTCTTCTGATATCAGTAGAAGATATAGATAAGGCGGGAATTTCCATAATTTTAATAATTTTTTTAAATTTTTTATCTAATTTATTCAAACCATATCCCGGCCGGGTTGCAGCTACAAACTGACAAAGCTTAATTAATTCCTCACTTTTATACCAGGAATCTACTTCTAAAAAAGCATCGGCCCCGGTGATAAAAAATATTTTAACCCCGTGGTTATATTTCTTTAAAAATTCTTTAACAGTGTCTATAGAATAAGAAGTTCCCGGCCTATTGAGTTCAACTTTAGATACCTCAAAAAATTGGTTATTACTAGTAGCCAGGACTGTCATTAAATATCTATCTTCAGGGTTAGATATATCATTTTCTCTTTTGTGGGCAGGCTGACGACAGGGTACAAATATTACTTTATCTAATTTAAATTCAACCCTTGCTTCTTCAGCTGTAAATAAATGTCCGCAATGTATGGGGTCAAATACTCCACCCATTATTCCTAAATGTTTGATGCTTGCTTTTTCCTTAAAAATTATTCTTCCTCCATCTTTTAGTCGTTAGCTCGTTACGGGCAGACACAAGGTCTGCCCCTACATATTTTACTTATTATTATGTTCTGTCCCCTACACGCTATACGCTAAACGCTATACGCTCTACGCTTATATACGAGATACTAATCATCTTTCTTCTCCGGTATCGGTATGCTTTCTTCAGTTTTTGTTTCTATTTCACTCTGTTCGGGCTCTTTCACTTTTTCGCCCTCTACTTCTCCATTGATTACTGTAAAAATGATATCCTTCTCCGGATAACTCCAGTTCTCTATCTTATCTCCATTTTTAAAGTTAACTTCTATCCGCGAAGGATAGCCAAAACCAAAATACCCTTTTCTTTCTAAAACCTGTTTATAGGGGAGAGATTTTGCTTTCTCCAGCTGAAGCCACAATTTTTCTTCTTTATCTTTCAACCCCAAAGAACGATATATTTTGGCTAATTGCACGTAAGAGCGCCAATATGGTGAAGGATGATCAAAGGATATTAGGTTAGCAACTTCCTCTATATTGATAACTTTTATATAGCTTTCCATAGCTAAAGGATTAAACTGGCGGGTACTCTTCTCTCCTAAAACTCGATAAGTTTCACCCATCCAGTAAAAAGCTTCCAATAAATTCGGTTTTATACTGGTTGCTCTTTTAAAATAAGGAATGGCACTCAATAAACTATTTACAGAAGGAGCACTCCCCTTAAAAAGATATTCTTCCGGATTTCCAATTATCTTAATTCCCTCATCCAAATAATCATTTGCCTTATCTGATTGAACCCGGGAGGTGCTCTTAAAACTGCCTATTAAATTCTGAAAGGCATATTGATTTCCAGGGTTAATTCTTAAAACTTCTTTCCATTGTTCTATAGCCTGACTATAAGCACCGGTCTGTTTATATACTTTCCCCAACCAGTAATGGGCATTCTCGAAATCAGGGTTCAGTTCTATAGCTTTTTTATAATATTGTTCGGCCATCTCATATTTCTCCTGAAGGAAATATTCATACCCGGTTTTATAGTAGGTCTGATAATCTTGGGCATAAATTATTGCACTGCCCAAAATTAAGATTAAAAATAGGACCAATAAGCTTAGACCGGTTTTGTTTAAATATTTTTCCATTATTCTTGCACCCTCCCCGCTTTTCTCTTGTTAATATTCATTAGCATAGACAAGCAGAACACCTTGTCCCACTAATTGGAATTATTTAATTGTGATATTAAGTAACCAGAAGTATCTTACGATTCTTTCAACTTCTCCACATAATTCATTCTTAAATTTGCCAGTAAATTTTCGATCCGCTTAAAATCTTCCGGGTTTAAATCATCTTTAATCTGATCATATAAAAATGCTACAGTATCTATAGCAATTTTAGCTTTTTTTAAATCTTTATTAATTTCTTTAGTCTCAGGATTCATAATGAGACCCAAATGCTCCCAGGCTTTTCCGCTCAACACACTTATAAACCAAACAAAAAGAACAGGTAAATCAGGTTCCTTAAAATGTTCTTCTTGTTTTTTTTCTTCTTCTTTAGCTTTTTCTTTTGTCTCTTCTTTTTCCTCTTTCTGCGCCTTTTTCTCTTTTATCTCTTCGTCTTTTTCTGTTTTATTATCTCTTGCTTCTTCTTCCTTTTTCATAATTACTATTCTTCTCCCCCCTTATAAAAATATTCAAAATTTATTCGTATTGTGTAATGCGTAAATAATTAGTTAATAACTTAGTTGATTAGCTAGTTAGCTAGTTAATGAATTGATATCAAACCAGTTAACTAGCAAATTAAAATAACTGGTAAACTGGATAACTAATATCCTATCCGCTAAACGCTATACGCTCTACGCTAATATACGAGATACGATTCACGAGATACTAGATACGAATTCAGTCTGTGTAATCATCTAAACTAACCACGCAATAAGAAGCAATACCTTCTCTTCTCCCAATAAAGCCCATCTTCTCAGTAGTTGTAGCTTTAATATTCACCTTTTCAGAAGATATTTTTAAAACTTGAGCTATATTATTTTTCATGCTTATAATAAAGGATGCAATTCGTGGTTCTTCTAATACTACAGAAACATCTATATTGTTTATGGTAAGTTTCTTTCTTTTTAATATTTCATAAGTATTTTCCAATAACTTTAGACTGGAAATATCTTTATATTGTTCATCATTATCCGGGAAATGCTGGCCGATATCTCCTTCTCCTGCTGCTCCTAATAAAGCATCTATTAGGGAATGAATTAAGACATCGGCATCTGAATGTCCATCCAAACCCTTTTGGTATGGAATAACTTCCCCTCCTAAAATTAATTTTCTCCCCAAAATTAAAGGATGAACATCATATCCAAAACCTACCCGCATGAATTTACCTCACTATTAGTTACTTAGTTAGTTGGTTAACTGGTTAATTAAAAAAATATCAGGATAACTGACGAACCAGCTAACTCTTTCCCCTTATTACTTATTACTGTTTCTCTATCCGCTCTACGCTTTTCTTCTTTGCTACATACTATATACTCGATACTGTTTTATCTTCTCTTTTCTTAACTAGCTAACCAGGTAACTAGTTAACTAACTAAATTGTATGCACTGCCCAGATTGATTTATATTCTGATTTTAATTTTTCGTAAATCTTTAAAGCCTGTTCTTTGTTTTGAGCTATTCCAAAAACAGTGGGACCACTGCCGGACATAAGGGCACCCAAAGCACCCTCTTCTATCAATCTGTCTTTGATTTTTCCAATTTCCGGGTGTTTTTTAATTATCAACTCTTCAAAGGAATTAAATAGATTTTTGGCAATTCTCTCAAGCCCTTCCTCTTTTAAGGCTTTAAGCATGGCTATAGTATTATTCTTCTCCCTTTTAATCAGGCCTAAATCAAGATTATTATAAGCCCATTTGGTAGGTATTTCAAACCCAGGATTTATTACTATAATCCACAGTGGTGGATTGATCGGAGGTAGAGGAGTTACTTTTTCTCCCCTATGATAAGCAAGAGCAGTGCCATTCTGTATGCAAAAAGGGACATCCATCCCTAATTCTTCTCCTATTTCCCTTAAATCCTTATTACTTAAATTCAAAGCAAAAAGTTTATTTATTCCTACTAAAATAGAGGCGGAATTAGCAGACCCCCCCGCCATCCCGCTGGCTAAAGGAATTTTTTTATCAATTTCTATCTTAACTCCCTTTTTTATTCTATATCTATTGAGAATCTTCTCTGCTGTCCGATAGGTTAAACTTTGGGTATCGACAGGTACCAGAGGATGACTGCATTTTATCTTTATCCCTTCTTTCTCTTCCTTAATAAATATTCTGTCAGCAAGATTAATAGATTGCATTATGGTCTCGATATCATGATATCCATCATGACGTTTTCCTAGTATATTTAAAGTTAGATTTATCTTGGAATAGCTATCTATTTCAATTTCTTTCATAATTTAAACTTAAATCTAAATCCTTTCTTTAAAAAATTCTCTGCTACAATTATATCAAAAGGAGTGGTTATTTTAATATTTTCCTCTGAACCTATTATTAATTTGACTTTATGACCATATCTTTCTACAATCGCAGCGTCGTCTGTGGCTAAATATTTATCTTTATAAGCCTGATGATAGGCAGGTAAAATTATATCATATTTAAAAGTTTGAGGGGTTTGAGCTCTCCATATCTCTTCTCGATTAAGAGTTTTATTTATAAAAAAATTATTTTCACTCTTTTTTACAGTATCTTTAATGGGAATAACGGCAATCGCTGCTCCATATTTCTGTGCTTTTTCAATTGAATCCCGGATGATAGTTTCTTCAACTAAAGGACGGGCACCATCGTGAATCACTACTATATCTGTATCCTTATCCAGCGCCTTAAGACCATTATATATTGAATCCTGCCTGGTCTCTCCTCCATTAACTAATTTTTGAACTTTAGAAAAATTGTATTTTAATATTATATTTTTATGACATATCTCCTTTTCTTCAGGGCTAATTATGAGATATATTTTATCAATTAATTTACATTTTTCAAATTTTTCAATAGTGTAGGCTAAAATGTGTTTGCCAGAAATAGGAATAAAGGGCTTGCTTATTCTGGCATTCATTCTTTTACCCTTGCCGGCCGCCGCAATTAAAGCTATTACTTTCATCTTTTTCCATCCGAATTTTTAATTGTAAAGGGAATCTCCAAATATCCTTCAATAACCATATCTGTTTCGATCTTAGAAATTAGTGAATTTTCTTTTTCTTTCTCTTTTATTAGATCACCGTTATTAATATTCTCTTCATAGGGTAGCTCATTAGAATATAAAATTACCTCTCCAATAATTTGATTACCTCTTGGTCTGTCAGAAATTTCCTTAAAGACCTCTTCTAAACTTTTATAATCCTGTTTATTGTTATTAATAATCTCTTCTTGTTGACTATCTAACTCTCCTCCTCCGTTTACCATTAATAAAGCTTCGCCCGGAGGTGTATCGAAAGGAATCTGAATAGTCAGCATCTTTTCGATTAACTCTCCCCGAAAAGGTCTAATCTTAATTTTTGCTTTAAGGTGATCTCCCGGCTTAATTGAGGAATCTTCTAGTACAACTTCCTCTACCCTGCCAATTTTCTTTTTATTATCTATTTTAATATTGATATTTATTGCCGTCAAATCAACTATTTCAAAATAGTTATTTACGATTAAATCTATAATTTCTGGTATTTCGGAAATCGCCTGTATAGCTATGTCATCTGAACTGTAATACATATTCTTCCGGAAAAGTTCTTGCTCCTCTTTCTTTCCTTTTATCTCTATATCTATCTGAGCAGTTCCTACTCCAATCCTATCCAGAGTATTATCTATGGCCTGCACGGTTATATTTGAAACCAGGGGCTCTAACAGATCGTAATCATTTATCATCTGGACTCCCATCTGGTAAGATAATCCTGAACTAACATCTGTTACCTGTATTCTAAGCGGAATCACCAGGGGATAAGAATTCAGTATGGCTAATATGCCTGCCTCTCTGTCCTGAACGACTTTCCCCACTAAATTTAAAGGAGAACCTAATTTAAAGGGCATAACTATATTGGGAAAACTATGATAAACATATATTGCAGAAAGAAGGAACGAAACCTTACCTTTCTTTAAAAAAGGGTGCCCTAAGGCCAAAATCTTATTTCCTTCTCGATAAGTTACTGTTCCGATAGAAGTAATATTGACATCTCCCCGAGTCAATTGTATTCCTATGGCAGAACCAGCTTCCATTTTATTGGAAGGTCTTTCTCCCACCTCTTGAAAGTTTATATCACTATTTTCGTTAAACCCGATTCCTTGAATAGATATGAGATTAAATTTTTTTAAAGAACTGCTTAATCTCTCTAAAGTTCTACCCTTAATGCCGTTTATAATAATCGGTGAAACTACGGGGTAAAAGATAATTTCCTCTCGGCCTGCTAATTCTTGAAAACTGTTATTTTTCACAATATTTTTTACTATTATTTTGTTTGTCTTTTCCTCTATAAAATACAAAGAACTATCAATTTTATATTCTTGTAATGCAGTCTGGTTGTTTTCATAAGGGAGATTAAGTATTTCTAACATTTCTTGAATAGGGGTGATTAGACAGAGGTTGTGTTCGCTCATTTCCCAGGTAGAAGATATAGCTCCAATAAGTTTGTCGTCTATATAGATCGGGCTTCCACTCATCCCTGCTGAGATACCGCCACCCTCTTCAATCTTATCTCCACTTAAATTTGCTAAAATAAAATGATTAATACCACCTTCGCCTTTCACTATATCAATAATATCCACTTGAAAGGTCTCTATCTGCGTTCCGTGAAAAACGGTTTTTCCTATCCCTTTCATCCCCGGACTTATCTCGGAAACTGGCATAAAAATAGTCTGGCTAAAGGCCAAATTTATCCCCGTACTAAATAAAATTAATAAAGTAAATATAATTGTTATACAAATATTTCTATTTAATTTTACCTTCATCTTTACCTTCCTTATGGTTAGCTAGTTAGTTGGTTAGTTGGTTAATAATATAGAAGTAAGTCGTTATTTTTAAATACAAGATAAAAGTTTATCTAATTAGTTGATTTGATATTAACCAGTTAACTAGGTAACTAAGTAACCAGGTAACCCAAGTAAATTGGCTGTTAGCCAATTTACTTGTACGAACTTACCAATCCACTCCTTAACACATGGATATTATCCAAAACCCTCCCCGCACCTAAGGCTACACAAGAAATTGGATTTTCTGACAAATAAGCAGGTATCCCGGTCACCTCAGTTAACAAGTCATCGAAATTTCTCAACAATGCTCCTCCGCCGGTGAGAATAATTCCTTTGTCGGCAATATCAGCAGCTAATTCAGGAGGAATTTTCTCCATAACTGTTTTAACCCCCTCTATTATCGTCTTCAATGAAGAAGAAATGGCTTTTAACACTTCATTAGAACTAATTGAAATACTCTTGGGCAATCCGGATACTAAATCTCTCCCTCTTATGTCGGTAAACAATTCTTCTTCTAATTCCATTGCAGTACCGATTTCAATCTTTAAAGTTTCAGCAGTTTTTTCGCCAATCATTAATCTGTATTTTTCTTTAACATATTTGATAATATCTTCATCAAAATCATTACCGGCTACTCTCAATGATTTACTTACCACGATTCCGCCTAAAGAGATAACGGCGATATCTGCAGTTCCTCCCCCCACGTCGATAAGCATATTGCCATAAGGTTCACTAATATCTAAGCCGGCCCCAATAGCTGCCGCCATCGGTTCTTCAATTAAATAAGCTTTCCTTGCTCCAGCCTGCATAGCTGCTTCTATCGCTGCTCTTTTTTCTACTTCTGTTCCCCCAGAAGGTACGCAAATTACTACCTGAGGACGGAATACCTTGCTGTTACCACATACTTTTCTGATAAAATAACTCAGCATCTTCTCTGTTATCTCATAATCAGCGATAACCCCGCTTTTCATGGGCTGAATAGCAATTATATTCCCCGGTGTCTTCCCTAACATTTGTTTGGCTTCTTCTCCCACAGCTAAAACTTTTCCGCTATCTCTTAAAATAGAGACTACCGAAGGTTCCTGAAGAACAATTCCTTTCCCCTTCTGATAGATTAAGACACTTACGGTACCCAAATCTATGCCCAGACTTCTGTCCATTCCTAGCATGTTTATCTTCTCCTCCTCTATTTAGTCGTTAGTGAATAGTCGTTAGTCGTTAGTTAAAATCCTTTGTAGAACTTATTAGTTATCTAATTTATAGTTGCACAATTTTTTGCTTTTATTTAATATTAACTAAATACTATTCACTAATGATTAGTTTAATTGGTCAATTGGTGAATCGGTCAATTGAATAATCTTGTATCTTGTATTAATACTAACGACTAATTCACTCTTTCACTCTCTTAATAGCTGCTCCTAAGGAAGTTAGTTTTTCCTCTAACTTCACATATCCTCTATCTAAATGATATATTCTGCTTAACTCAGTAGTTCCTTCTGCTACCAAACCTGCTAATACCAAAGCTGCTCCCCCTCTTAAATCTGAAGCCATTACTGGGGCAGCACTTAACTTTTTTACTCCTTTAATAATAGCACTGTGCCCTTCTACTTTAATGTCTGCTCCCATTCTTATCAAATCACCGGTATGAACGAATCTATTCTCAAATACAGTCTCGGTAATAACACTGGTACCTTTTGCTATACAGGATAAAGCCATAAACTGAGGTTGCATATCGGTGGGAAATCCAGGAAAAGGTAAAGTTTTAATATCCACTGCCTTAACTCTGCCTGGTCCTATCACTTTAATCAAGTTCTTTTCTAACTCAATCCGTATCCCTGCTTCTTCCAACTTTACTATCAAGGGTTTTAATAATAATGGATCAGCCTTTTCTATTAAAACATCTCCCCCTGTAATAGCAGCTGCAATCATATAGGTACCTGCTTCAATGCGGTCAGGAATTATAGTATAATCAATTCCGTGTAATTCTTTTACTCCTTCTATTTTTATTAAATCAGTCCCCAATCCCTCAACTTTAGCCCCCATCTTATTTAAGAAATGTCCTAATTCCACTACTTCAGGATCTTTGGCTGCATTTTCAATTGTAGTTATACCTTCCGCCAAACAAGCAGCCATCATTATATTTTCAGTTGCTCCTAAACTGGGAAAATCTAAGTATATGTCATCTCCTTTTAATTTATCAACTTTTGCTTCAATATAACCTTTTTCCACTTCAACTTGGGCACCTAAAGCCTCAAATCCCTTTATATGATAATCAACCGGACGAGCACCAATAGAACAACCACCGGGCAAAGATATCTTTGCTTTTTTTAAGCGAGCCAAAAGCGGCCCCATCACTAAAATCGAACCTCTCATCATTTTAACCAATTCATAAGGGGCTTCGTAATTATTAAAATCATCAGAATCAATATAGAGGGTATTATCTCCTCTCCACTCTACTTTAATCCCCAATTTCCTTATAACTGCCGCCATAGTATCCACATCGGTAAGACGAGGGACATTCCTTAAAATACAAACATCTTTAGTTAATAAGGTTGCTGCCATAATAGATAAAGCTGAATTTTTTGCTCCGTCAATTCTTACCGTACCTTGTAATCTGTTTTCTCCGGAAATAATAAGCTTTTCTGGATCCAATTTTCTCCTCCTCTATAAAATAAGTATATAGTAATGGGGGCATATGCCCCTAGGTCTCCCGTAATTATATAATAAAATTTAATTTTTTAACACATGTTCTTTGACAATTACAATATATTCATTAACCAGGTTCTCAGATAATGAGGTGATATAAGC
>Ga0209986_10004914_pt1 | contig 11224 bp, 1 predicted proteins | sample BlataG_FD_183168 | JGI IMG/M metagenome (GOLD analysis project Ga0209986, IMG submission 183168) | Deep subsurface microbial communities from Black Sea to uncover new lineages of life (NeLLi) - Black_00105 metaG (SPAdes) (version 2) | ecosystem: Environmental > Aquatic > Marine > Oceanic >...
TAAAACACTACGAAATTCTCGAGCAACTCGGGAAGGGAGGAATGGGCGAAGTCCACCTCGCCCAGGACACAGCCCTTGACCGAAAGGTTGCCATCAAATTCCTGCCAGAGGAAATGCAAAAAGATGCCAAAGCACGGGTGAGATTGTTGCGGGAAGCCAAAGCTGCCGCTTCCTTAGATCATCCATTCATCTGCAAAATATTTGAGACTGGGGAGATCAACAACAAAGCATATATCGTGATGGAGTACGTCGAAGGTAAGAATCTGAGAGATAGATTGGATGAAGGGCTTCCACCAATAAGAGATTCTCTTCAAATGGCTTTAGAAATCGCAGAGGCTTTAGAAGAGGCTCATAAAAAAGGCATCGTCCATCGCGACCTCAAGCCTGCTAACATCATGCTCACACCTCAGGGTCATGTCAAAGTCATGGATTTTGGTCTGGCCAAACAAATACTGCCCAAGGGTGAAGAGGCTATTACCAAAACTTTAACGCAGGCCTCGATCACAGATCAGGGCGCCATAGTGGGCACTTTGGCTTACATGTCTCCTGAACAGGCTAAGGGCGAAACAGTCGATGCTAGAAGTGATATTTTTTCTTTAGGAATCCTCCTCTATGAGATGACGTCGGGAAATCATCCTTTTTCGAAACCCAGTGCTATAGAGACTTTGAGCTCCATCCTCAGGGATGCCACGCCTCCTGTCAGCGTCAAACCGAAAATGATGAATCCAGTCCTTACTCCACTCCTGCGAAAAGCTCTTGCTAAAGAGCCATCGAATAGATACCAAAACATTAAAGATTTAATTTTAGATCTTCGAAAATTACAGAGGGAGTTTTACGGCGGTGTTCGCTTTGTTTTCCGTGGCTGGCCGATGATAGTTGGAGCAGTCTTAATCGTCGCTGTACTACTCACAGGTACATATTGGTTATTTCTTCGACCTAAGGCGGGTGCTCCAGGAAGCGGGCCAGAGCCCGTTTCAGTCCTCATTGCCGACTTCGAGAATAAAACTGGCGATCCAATTTTTGACGGTGCTCTAGAACCTGCTTTGGGAGTATATTTGGAAGGAGCCGCCTTTATTTCTGTCTATGATCGCACTCAAGCAAGGAAGCTGGCGGTTCAACTCGATCCAACCTCTGAAGGAAGACTCGATGTAGAGAGAGCACAAATCGTCAGCCGGAGAGAAGGAATCAATATCATCGTATCCGCCACGATAGAGCCGAGTGGTGAAGGGTTTGCCATAAATGCTTTGGCTTTAGATTCTGCAACCTTTAAAAAGATCGGTGAAGCTTCTATTCCGATAGAGACAAAAGCCGGATTTTTCAAGGCAGCAGACCGACTTGCTGCAGACTTGAGATCAGACTTGGGTGATATTTCCGCTGATACTGCTCAACCGGTAGTCAGAGAAACTGTTACTGCTTCTTCTCTGGAAGCTTGGAAACTCTATGTTCATGCCCAGGAGCTAGCCGCAGAGGGCAAAGATGATGAGGCCATCCAAGAGTTTCTTAAAGCCATCGATCTGGATCCGAAACTAGGACGTGCGTATGCAAATTTGGCAGTGGTTTATCGGAATCTTGGCAACATTGAAAAAGCAAAAGAATGTTATGAAAATGCTATGCCTCTTCTTGAGACTATGACTGAGAGGGAAAGATACAGAACCCGGGGGAGCTATTATTTCATAAACAGAAATTACAACAAAGCTATAGAAGAATATAGTCGGCTTTATGAGCAGTTTCCCATGGATTCAGCAGCGCAAATAAACCTGCCGCTCGCTTATTTTTACGCAAGGGATATGCAAAAAGCCTTCGAGATTGGAAAGCTGGCAGTGGAGCTCAATCCTGGAAACATAACTCCACTCTATAACCAAGTCTGGTATGCCATCGGGGTTGGAAAATTCGTTGTGGCAGAACAGGAAGCCCAAAAAGTATTGGAGCTTAATCCTAAATTCGGATGGGTTCATGCCTGTCTTGCCCTCATACAACTTGCTCAGGAGCGACCAGTGGAAGCAGTGGAGTCTTATCACAACATGGAGTCTTTTAATCCGCGCGCAGTATCATTGGCATCTGTAGGCCTGGCTGATTTTGCTCTCTATGAGGGGCGATTAAATGATGCAAAAGATATTCTGGAGAAAGGAATTGCTGAGGATCTTAAAAACGGTTTCAGCGAGGAAGCCATTCATAAGAGGACAATTCTTGCAGAAACGCTTATCCATCTGGGAAAGAATGCCCTTGCGGTGGAAGCTGCTGGGAAGGCAGTCGCCGGAAGCAAGAAAGAGAGCATATTGTTCACATCTGCGCTAGTCTATATGGAGGCTGGTATGGAAGATAAAGCGCAAGGCCTTTCCCAAGAGCTTAACAATCTTCTTCAGCCAGAACCCCAGGCTTATGCCAAGATAATTGAAGGAGAGCTAAGTCTTAAAAAAGGCAAATTAACTGAAGCAGTCAATACTTTTCAAGAAGCACAGGCTCTCGTGGATACATGGATTGGCCATCTAGCCTTAGGCCGAGCCTATCTTGATGCAAAAGCTTATATAGAAGCCCATTCGGAGTTTGAATTGTGTTTGAAGCGCATGGGCGAGGTTGCAGCAGTTTTCCTTGACGATTTTCCTTCCTTCAGGTATTTTCCCCCTGTTCATTACTACCTTGGGAAGGCTCAGGAAGGCCTGAAGAGCCCTGCCGCCTCTGAATCCTTCAGGAAATTCTTGAATATCATGAAAAACGCCGATGAGGGCGATCCGCTGGTTGAGGACGCCCGTAAGCGCCTCGAGTCTTTTTAATTAGCTATATTTCTAACAGAAACAATAGTTATTTGAGTTTCTCCTTAATAAGAAACTAGGCAGGACAAATCCCCTTTTCAGCATGTCTTTTTGTACTGAGTATGTCTAATTTACTGCAAGATAAATGCTTCAATATCAGTAGATGATTAAATATAACCTTAATTATCTTAAATTGATCACTTTTCGAGTTCGAAGATTATCTGGATCCACGATGTAAAGGTTTCCAGCAGAGTCAAATGCCAAACCTGCAGGCCAACTGAAGCTTGCGTCTAAAGCTAAGCCGCCATCACCAAGATCGTCTATTGGATCACCACCTTCACCGTCTATTGTACCTGTTCTTGTTCCGGTTCCAGCTACAGTCGTTATAATACCTGAGATGATATCGACTTTTCGGATGCGATGATTATTGTAATCAGCGATGAAAAGATTTCCAGAGGGGCTAAATGCCATATCATAAGCTTTATTTAAACTAGCGGTTGTAGCTAATCCCTCATCGCCAAGATCATCAGTGGGATCGCCGCCTTCACCATCTATTGAGCCAGTTTCAGTGCCATTTCCAGCAACGGTTGTAATAATTTCTGTTGAAAGATTCAGCTTACGGATGCGGTTGTTTTCAGTATCTGCTATGAGAAGATTACCAGCCTCGTCAAGCACTAAATCAGTGGGTCTATTCAAGCTGGCGGAAGTTGCAGATATGTTGTCACCATTGTATCCTGCAGTGCCAGTCCCTGCAATAGTAGTAATTATACCAGTTGTTGCATCAACACGACGGATTCGATGATTGTACGTATCAGCTATGAATATATTTCCATTTGTATCTATTAGTACCCCCAAAGGTCTATCTAATCGAGCATCTGTGGCTTGACCGCCATCACCGCTAAAGCCTTGGATGCCATTTCCAGCCACAGTAGTGATTATGCCAGTGTTTATGTCAACTTTTCGAATGCGTTGGTTGTGTATATCTGCGATGTAGAAATTCCCAGCTGCGTCGAATGCAACGTCATAAGGACGCCAAATACTAGCATTTGTAGCTTGAATATTGTCTCCATTATAAACAGTATTTCCATTGCCAGCCACAGTATTGATAACTCCAGTAGCAATATCTACCTTGCGGACGCGGTTATTTTGGGTATCTGCAATGAAAATATTTCCTGCAGAATCAACTCCTAAACCGAGTGGAACGTTTAATTGAGCATCTGTAGCTGGACCGCCATCACCGCCAAAGCCTTGGATTCCGTTCCCTGCTACAGTTTCTATCAGAGGACCAACCTCCACAACAAGCCAACCACTGGCTGGAAAACTAGTTACATCATGAGAAACCCCAGGTCCTGTGACAATGTGTAGATCAAATCTAATTCCCAGGAGATCGCCGGGCGAAAGAGAAAAGTCATGAGAACTATCCTGTGAATTCAGCGGGTGCGTGGCCTCATATGCAGTGAAGGTACCGTCATTACCCCAAGCACCCATTCCATTATTGTCTCCAGGTGGATCAAGGCCCGGATGGACGTCTCGCGGCGCACAATAGCCAGCGGGATGTCCTGATTCACACGGAGGCTCATTTGTCCTGAAGCTATCAGTGAAATATCCTGGATTGATCCCGATGACATCATCTCCGTTTTCTCTAGGACCTTCATCGCCATTATTGTCGAATTCAAATGTGAGGGATTCACCGATGTCACCGATTGATTGCGGATAACGCACAGCAAGGTAGAGATTCTTGTTATCTTTCATAACGAATAAAGTTCCAGGAGTTGTTCCTCCTTCTGGTGAGCCGTATGGGGGTAATTCCACATCAAAATCGATCTCCAAGGCGGAATCCCACTCACCCGGACTTATAACACCATCAATTATGACCTCGGGATGAGAGCATTTACCTGGAGAGGCTATTAGGTAATTATTTCTTACTTCTTCAGGCACAAGGGCTCTGTTGTAGATTTTGACCTCATCAAGAAGACCATTTAGATGAGCCTGTCCACCCAGCGAAACGCCACTTCCATCTAGGTATATACCGGATGTCGGGTTCTGACCAACTTCGTATCCATCAAGATACAGCCGCATGATATCGCCGTCATAAGTACCCGCAACATAATGAAAACATCCAGTCTGAAGAACGCTATCTACCCAAACATGATGTAGATTGTTATCGCTATTCCTCATGTAAAAATGGAGATAATGGTATCCCTGTCCACCGCTCCATCCATCATACCTTAGCACTGCTTTTTCACCATAAAGCTCCACGAAGACTGATCCAGGTATTGGATCCAAATCAGATGGAAAAGAGTTGGCTTTTACCCAGAATTCAACCGTAAATTCCTGCAAATCGTCGATGTTTGTTCCGGGAGCAGTAATATAATCATCTTCACCATCAAAACTGAACGCATCATCCACCATGCCGGCGTCGTATGTCGTACCATTCAACAGTTCTCCATGATTCCCACTAATATAATCAAAAGGATTTGAATTACCCGGCCACCAACTCGTTAAACCCGTAAGAGGCGCACTGGGAAGGACTATGACATGGAACATTTTTTGAACTGGCCCCCGCGGGGGAATGCTGGAATCTAAAACTTCGACAGGAAAGTCGTATATTCCCGCATCTGTAACTTCTGGGATCCCGCTAATAACTCCATTTACATCTATGCTCAACCAATCCGCTTCTACTATTGGATCAGCAGGAGCAAAATGGAGAGGTGGTATCCCACCTGTTGCGTTGAGAGTGACTGTGTAATAAGAACCTACCACTGCGGAGTGGAGCCATGAATCAGTAGTGATCTCCAGAGGCTCAGCAATGCGAATACTCATTTCCTGACTGGCAGTTCGAGGTCCTACTTCGTCCTCGACCTCAACGGTGAACGTGTAGGTGCCTGCAGTTGTGGGTGGACCGCTAATCACGCCAGTGGCCGAGCCGAGACTCAACCCGGGCGGAAGCCCACCGGATATTCTGTTCCAAGTAAGATCGCCTATCGCACAATCTGCTATTAGAGTGGCGCTGTATTCAGGATCCTGGCCTATGTATCCATCTGGTAAAGAAGCTGGTAAAGGAGGCTCTTGGGGAGGAGGGTAGCCAATACCAAGAACAGGAAGGTCAACCATGATACTGAGTGGTTTATCAGCAGTTTGTGCGGTCGAATCAGTAACTTGAACGATAAACAGGTATTCTTTTGGATATGTGGCACCTGACTCGTATTCAGGAAAGTCGATAATCTCGCCATCATTGGTTAGCGTCAATCCAGGTGGAAAGTCGCCTCCTGCTATGCTCCAAGTGTAGGGTGGATTCCCGCCTGTGACCTCAAGCCTAACCGGAGGATCAACTTCTGGATCGAGAGGTGGGTAGTACCCACAGCCCGAAACTCCATCTGCTATTCCGGGCGGAAGCTCTTCAGTGGTAATAGAAGGAGCTGGTATAATTACCGAAATCGGATGGCTGGTAGGATCTAAACCAGAGGGATTTTGATCAGTTGCAGTGATTGTATAATCTCCTTCCACTGTATCTTTGTAATAGAAAGTTGCACTGCTCGATTCTTCTTCTATGGTTACTTGAGTAGTCTCACTAGGTTCTCCGGAATCAGAGTAGAATGTAGCTCCTGCAGAAGTCGAAGTAAGGTTGAATACCGTGTCGTCTATGACTTCAGCAGGATTTCCATAACTATCTAGGCTTATTAAAGTATAGGCCTTAGAGATTTCCCCTGCCAGAACCCAGGTTGGTCCTGTCAGCCTGACTTGCGTTGGTGTCGTAGTTGTTGAAATCACATATAATTTTACTCGCACAAACTGAGGATTGTTGGATGCCTGGTAAGTCGGATTATAGATGGCGATATTACCCGTATAGGTCCCGGCTGAAAGGCCAGAGATATTGACTGAGACAGTGTGAGTTTCTGAATCGTTATAACCTAAAAGTCCAACGCTGGGGGAAACAGTTAACCAAGGAACATCGGTTGTTACATCATATGCCAAGGTTGTGCCTTCTGCTATATTCATTACTTGGAAGTCTTGAGGACCAGGCGCTCCTCCCACTTGAGCTGTAAATGACATGGATTCAGGCGAACGCCATATCTCGGGAAGAGGTTCAGGTGTTTCTTCTGGTCCATATCCAGGGGGGAAGCCTATTTCTGGTTCAGTTTCTCCTGTATCAGGCGCCTGCGCAGGCATCTCGATTGTGATATTGTTGGGACTAAAAACAACGCTATCGGTCGCGTCATCATCCCAAACCCGCACGGTGACATAGCCTGTTTGATTCGGCTCTAGGTAGAGCGTAGGCTCTGGGATTTGCCAATCCCCATCACTCTGGCTTGTTGCTCTGCTTGTTGGGGCGCTACCCTGAACGCGGGGGCCTTGGACGCGGGGATTGGTAATGTTAGTGACGAGTTCATCATAGTGTACCTGTTTCAGCTCACAACCATCAGAAACAGGGGAAGTGTGGACCTTATAGATGAGAACCTGGGCTATTAATTTTCCTTCATCAAAATCTTCGGGGAAAAGTGAACGGACATTGATACTGTAAGCTGAGGAGGTGTTGCCATCATTCACTATAGGATAGGTGACGTCAGTTAGAGCTGTGCCCTGAACGCGGGGGGCTTGGACGCGGGAATTAATAACATCCTGGTTTATGATATTGATACCTTGCACGCGGGGGCCTTGGACGCGGGGACCCCAGACTCGAGGACCTTGGACACGTGGGTTGAGGGGATCTTCGCCCTGGACGCGCGGGTTGATAAAACCTGTGTTGATAGGGGAAAAACCCTGAACGCGGGGGCCCTGGACGCGAGGGTTGATCTCGCTTGCATTTCCAAGGTCATAACCCCAAACGCGAGGGCCCTGAACCCGAGGATTATGGTATTCGTCACCTAAATATTGGGGAATAGTGGGGTCAGAATGATCGATTACATCAGGATTTGTGGGGTCAGGATTTAATAAAACATAGCCATAGAGACCACCTGTAATTGGACTTCCTGAGTCATCAATTTCGACAACATCGATCCTGATGGCAGTAGAATTTTCCCCAGTATATGGATCAACGTAGACCGTAACAGAAGCGGATGAAAAGGGTGCAATCGTCACATTCAACGTATGAACATTTGGTATTTTCTGCTCGAAAGATGCAGTCGCGGATCCAAGCTTAACGATCTTGAATTGAAAATATCTTTCCAGTTCAGTTGTATTATTTGCGTACACGACAAATGTGCGCTGAATGTCTGGGTCGAGTTGCTTTGTGTTCTGGGGTGAGCCGACGATTAATCCATCGCTGATGTTGGCAGTATAGATATTCTGGTTGCGCATTCCTGTATTGAGCTCATTCGAACAAGGTTCTTGCGGAGGGGTTTCGTCAGAATTTGGTGCGTTGTATAGGGGCCACTCCGGATAATTATCCCAACTTCCCCACCAGGAACCCCCAGGAGGATTCACATCCCGGTTATCAGTCCAGACCGTTTGAAAAGTTGTTGGCTGAAGCGGGTTTGTATTAAAGATCCATTGTCCGTCCGGTGTAGGCAAAATCCAGGGAGAGGGCGCAGCATCCATCCAGTCACCATTGAAAGGTGTTGTGCCCTGCTGGAAGAGTGGGAAATTGATTGGATTAAACTCAGCTTGGTCGATTTGCCAAAAGCCATTCTCCAAGATTGGCTCACCGTATTCGTCTACATACAATGTATAGAGGTATCGAGAAACCTGTCTTGAAGGGCTAAATGAGGGACTTAGACCTGGTGTGCTATAGGCGACGCGAACGTCGATGGTGTGGCGACATAGAAAGTCTTCAATGTAAGGAGTAAAAGCATCACCATATATATAATCCTGAGCAATATCATGGCGCTGGTCATACCAAGCCAGCATTAACTTGCCACCTGCAAAGGTTAAAGAAGGCATAAATTGATGACCTTTGACGTCTTCCACTTCATGATAATTTTCGACATAAATAGGATCATTCCATGTTAAGCCATCCCCTGAAGCTGCGATAACAAGCCGTGCAAATCCTTCTGGTCCATTCATCCTTTGTGCCCAGGCTAAATAGACAATTCCATTGCCGTCAACGGTTAAAGATGGATAGGCGTTTGTGCGGAAGGAAAAGTTGGATGATCCCTGATCGAAGGGATAGAAAGAAGTAACCTCAATGGCTTTAGTGAATTTTCGGCCTCTATCAGTGGATTTGAGGATAATGATTGCATGGGGCTGATTTATCTTCCCTTTTTTATTCGCCTTAGCAAACCGCCGGAAGGCGACATAAATTGTGTTACCTGTGGGATCACTCGGATCAATGGCGATTGTCGGTCGTTGAAGGATATGCTGGCTTTCGCTCAATTTGATGGGCTTGCTCCAGGTGGTACCACAATCGGTTGACCTAGCAAAAAGTATTTTACTACGAACGTTTTCCTTCGAATGCCCAGGAAAGAGGCTGTAAGCGATATAAACATTGCTTACAGGAATTTCTTGTCCTTTAATTGTAACCGTGCCACTGTCTCTTGGTACATCAACGGCTATATACGGCATATCTATGAATTGTCCCGAGTTTCCTTGATCGGGGATATTTGTATCGACGTATTCTATTGTATCCAGGAATTCACTGTTATTGTTGTCAATATAGCGAGCGACAAATACAACTCCAGCTCCGCGCTCTGCTCTGTCGGCAGCTATACCACTGTAATAGAAAAGGCCGTTGGCCCCCGCGCGAACGGTTGGATCACAGGCGAAGTCGTATCCGTATAGAGGTGATGATGTTCCTTCAGGAGAGGTATCCTGAGGATACCCGGGAAGAAGAGTGCTTATCCAGGATTCACCCCCGTTGAACGATTTGAATACACCCACCCAGGCATCGCGTATTTGCGCTAAATTTTCTTCCATTCCAGGTAGCACATCCTGATAAGGCACATCGATCGTGCGGTAGTCGTTTGCACCGGCGAGGAGATGCATCGGATTTCGAGTGGAGACAGCAACCGAAGGCTCATTCTGGCGCTGAAGGTATGGATCACCGTGAAGTGCTTTTGTGCCTGAGACCATGTTCACATTTCGTCCGACGATTACTCCATAGCTTTGAGTTGGGTCGCCATTTGAAGATGATGTTGTTGGCATACCGATGGCTGCGATTAACGCAGCAATGACAACAAAAAATAGAAATAATTTACGTTTTGACATGATTACCCCCTTCCTAATATGTATTTCTTATAGAATTTTTTCGTTGATTACCCTGGGAGATGGAAATACTTCCAGAGTTATTAAAAATTTGGAGGATTGGAGAAGAATCCTTTGGGATGCTTTGAAAACAGAGAACGTCTTTGAATTTTAGAGAAATAGGCTCTCTTATATTGATAACTTGCAATTTTTGCTGACCCACGGTCATATTCCTCCTTTTCCCCAAAAGGTGCTAAATTTATAGCATAGAAGAAAATTAAATGTCAAGTAAAAATATCAAATTGTCAATGCCATGCAATAATGTCCTATTCTCTGCCACGCAAAAATGTCCGGTTTTGTCATGGTCTAAACCCTCTCTAAATGCCAATAATGGTGAAGTGGACAATCATGTTTTCTCCGTGGATGAACAGAATGAGGAAAATGGGTGGATCTTAGCTTTAATGGGAAAAAAGAAATTTATGTCTTTGATAATTGAGGTTATCGGAGTGGAAAAGCCTTTATGGTCTTTATTATTTTTTTATTCTTTTAGCTCTTTTTCTTTCTTTTCCTCTTTCCCTTGTTTTTCTTCTTCCTCTGGTTTCCAGTCTTTGATGTCTTTGGGAAATTCTTCGAGAAAGGCTGAATCCACCCGGAAGAGATAATCGAATCTTGCGTTTTTCACGACAACCTTTTTTTCCTCTTTGTCTTCAGAGCCAATAAGAACTGTGATTTCTTTGACCTTTTCTTTATCCTCATCTTCCTCTATCCAAATTTTGACCTCACCCTGAGGATTGTCCAGGCCGTAATCTTTTAGATTTAAACTCAAAGGAGGGTCGATGAATTCTGTAGCCTCAAGGCTTTCTATTTTGCGGATAAATGTCTGGATTTTGCTCTTATTCGCTTCTTCTTTAAGGGGAGATTCGAAGTGCCAGTTATCCTCCTCATCTTTTATAAGCTCCCAATCTATCTCTCCCATTTTCAGATGAAGGCGGTTTACTTCCCAACTGTAGAAATTGGCAACCTCTTTTTCCCTTAGTTCCTCTGCCTCCTTTTCTAAATCAGAAAGAAGGGAGTCTTCTGCTTCAACAATTTTAGAGGATAGGGAAGTGGTGGCATAAAGTTTATCTTCTTCTTTATGGAGGGAAAATGTCACTTCCTGGTTTTTAAGAGGCATGCCCAGAGTGATTTCATATTTAGGGCGGTCAAGACCGTATTTTTTTACATCACCCTTATTCTTTTCTTCTGAGACAAACTCTTTTGCCTTCAAGCCAGATAGAGAGGAAAGAATATCATCGATTTTGCTAGATTTGGCAAGAGCCTTGACAGGATTTTTAAAGAACCATTCCTCTTCTTTT
>Ga0209986_10004915_pt1 | contig 11219 bp, 13 predicted proteins | sample BlataG_FD_183168 | JGI IMG/M metagenome (GOLD analysis project Ga0209986, IMG submission 183168) | Deep subsurface microbial communities from Black Sea to uncover new lineages of life (NeLLi) - Black_00105 metaG (SPAdes) (version 2) | ecosystem: Environmental > Aquatic > Marine > Oceanic >...
GATCCGTCGGCTGAATAAAAACCAGTCCGGCGCTGACCGTAGTCAACACCACCGCGAAGACAATCGCCCCAATCACCAGTCCGGCGGCAGCCTTGAAGCTTCGACCTCGCGCGGCGCGGGTCACTGCCAGCGCGATCACCGCCAGCACAACCAGCCATGAGACGGTGGCAAGACTTTGCAATACGACAGCAATATTCATCGACTTCTCCTTTTATGACCACTAAAGATTGTATTGAATAATCGAGGCGATTATAACATGCGCGTCCAGAGACATCCGACAGGTGGCTGACGTTGTCCTGTCATCAGGATCGGGAAGCATACGCTCGGGAACTGCAGGTGCAGTTGGATGCCGTTCTATGGACAGAGTCAGGGGTGATGCTGGGTGTGGTCACCTAGGTATTAAATAGACCCGCGGTGCCTGATGGTTAACCAACGGGGCGAAAGTAGGGGTGAAGCACATCTGTTCGTTATGTTTGATGTGATCTCACGAGGTAGAAATGTGTGCTTCGCCCTTACAATTTCATCAAGCAACCGGTTCCCTTTCGAGCAGGATCGTCACCGGCCCATCATTATCAATCTCAACCAGCATATGAGCGCCGAAGACCCCCATTTGGGTTGGAACCCCCTGAACGGTCAGGTGCTCGGCGAAGAGGGTCACGAGTGGTTCGGCTACCTCAGGCAACCCGGCATGGATGAAACTTGGCCGTCGTCCCTTGCGGGTGTCTGCGTAAAGCGTAAATTGTGAGACGACGATCGCCTCTCCCCCCACTTCTCGGATTGAGAGGTTGGTCTTTCCTTCAATATCCTCGAACACCCTCAGTCTGGCGCACTTCTCGGCCAGCCAGCACGCCTCGGTTTCGGTGTCATCATGGCCGACGCCAACCAAGAGCACCATACCATGTCCGATCTCGGCTATCGTGCTGCCATTAACCGACACACGACCATGGTTAACACGTTGTAAAACCACTCTCATGGAATTAGATCAACCTACCATGGCCCCATGATCTGACATCCACCGGGGCATGCTAAATGTGTTAGGGCAGACCTACAGCGGCTCGCACTTCGGCCATGGTTTGCTCAGCAATATGCTTCGCTCGCGCCGCGCCATCCTCCAATATATCCCAGACGAGTTTAGGATCACCAGCTAGGTCGGTTCGTCTGACGCGGAACGGTTCCAAATGGGCATTCAGGTTTTTTGCGAAGAGTTGCTTGCAATCCACACATCCGATCCCCGCCCGTCGACACTCGACGTTCACCATCTCTATTTCTTCGATATTTGAAAATATCTTGTGCATGGAGAACACATTACAAATATCTGGGTTCCCGGGATCGGAACGAAGCTTGCGTTGTGGGTCGGTGACCATCGTCATCACCCGTTGGGTGGTTTCCTTTGGTGTGGCGGCCAACTCAATATGGTTGTTGAGGCTCTTGCTCATCTTATGCTGGCCATCTGTGCCGAGCACCTTGGGTACCTCGGTGATCTTCATCTGGGGTTCGATTAGTACATCTGTTTTGAAGCGGAAGTTGAACGAGCGAACCAGCTCTCGGGAGAACTCGAGGTGTGGCGCCTGATCTACCCCGACTGGAACCAATCCTGCCTTATAAAGCGTAATATCAGCCGCCATCAATACTGGATATCCCACCAACCCATAATTAATGTTGTGAGGTTGCTGTCGAGCCTTCTCTTTAAAAGTCGGCAAGTCGGTAAGTTTTCCCAGACCGATGACCATCGAGAGGATGGTGTGTAACTCGGTGACCTCAGGGACATGAGACTGTACGAAGACGATCGTCTCTTGTGGACGAATACCAGCCGCCAACCAATCAAGGGTCATTTCGTAGGTGTTGTTGCGCAGGTCGTGAGTGGCCTCCATGGTCGTCAGAGCATGCAGGTCGACGATACAGTAAATGCATTGGTATTCATCCTGGAGCGCCACGTAGTTCTTGATCGCTCCCAGATAGTTGCCGAGATGCTGCCGCCCGGTCGGTCGAGCGCCTGAAAATACGCGCCCCTTTTTCTTTACCAACGACTACCCCTCCTTGAGAAGATCACCAAATAATTTCAACAACTCCCCAGGGTCGGCGTGACGCCCAGTCTGGAGTTTGGAATACACCATTTTGTCATTCACTTTCACCTCGAACTTACCACCATCCGATGGGAGCAAGCTGATTGAGGCTATTTCGAACTCATATTGCTTGAGAAGTTCGGCCATCGCACCGATGGCCCGATCGGCGTAGTGTCAAACTGCGCAATACTCGACAGAGATCTTTAACATGATATCCTCTCATATGGTTGTTGCCCGGCGTAAGAACAATCTGAGTACAACACCCTCAACCTTGAACCTGTGCCCAATGTATTTTACGGGTGTTGGTGATTGTGAGTATATCGCAGAACAGAGATGCCAGGCAACCGGGTTTGATACCTTGGCATGGCATGTGACCTTTCGGCAGCTAAATGACGCGTTTGGTCTCAGACGATATGTATGCGATAATGGTCTGGTAGGAGGTGAACCATGCGTCGTTTTACAACTTTTCTCGCCGGCACCCTCTGTGGTGCGCTGGTGGGTGCCGTCACTGCATTACTGCTGGCCCCCTACGCTGGGGAAGAGCTCAGAGTCCGAGCCAGGGAGCGGATAGAGGCATTCCGCGACGAGGTGCGCGAAGCCTATGCTACTCGTACGGCTCAGCTTGAAGCTGAGTTGGCTACTTTGCGAGGCAAAGCACCAGTTGAGGGTGAATAATTAAAAGGCAATTGGCCATCGTTGCCAAATCCTTTTCTTCCTGGGGATCCGCGTGCGGATCTCCTTTGTTTTTTTTACTCCAGATGAACTTTGATCCTCGACGGCAAGTTGCCATAGGCAGTATTTGACTCTAAAATCTATTATCGAAGGACTTAATCAAATAATCTGTAGATGGATCTCGCTGACGGTTGGTGATGTGGTTCCCGATTGGCCCGTAGTTGTGAGGGCGTTGGTTTCCATCTGATTAAACAAGGGATGAATTTCATGTTTAGGTTGATCGCACTCCTTCTATTGACTTTGCTCCTTGCAGCCTGCAACCTTCCTATGTTGACTTCGACTCCTACTCTAGATACAGCAGACTTGCCTACGGGAGTGGATATAACCACACCGGCCTCGGGTAGTGGGGATTGCGCGTGGGTGTGGAATAGTGAACCTCTTCCCGAGTTGTCTATTCAACTCCAATCAGCTATGGAGCAGGCAGGTCTGAGTGGCGCAGCGGGGAGAGCTATAGCCTTCGGAGAGGATTGTATTAGCGCTGATACTGGTGAGGTTAGTTACTTCGCCGTGAAGCAAACCGACTTCCGCTTTTCGCTACCGGTGAAGGATCTAACGGATCTGGATGCCCTGGGCGAACTGGTGGAGGGGGTGTTGAGGGTGATTGAGAAGTTTCCGCCAGACGACACGCCGGGACCGATGCCGGGGCAGGTTTTTATAACTTTCGTTACCGGGGACTCGGAACGCGGGTTTACCTTCATGCTTAATGATGCAAATACGACGCTGGCCGATGGTCATCGCGGAGCTGGGTTGCTAGAGGCACTCGGCTACCTACCTTAACTTCACGAAGGAAAGCCTCCGACATAATTTGTCGAGTTGGGCAGTGTATGTGACACTTGCTCAACTCGACCTTCATTTCGTCTGAGCATACGCTGGCGGGATTTGATCGATAACCCTAGAATGGAAAGGCATGCCCACCAGAGGACGTTTTCCGCCCCCTGGTGGGCCGCCTAGCAGCACAGATTAAGGTTGCAAGTCTTAGTCCAAACCGGTGGTTTTTTATTTAACCTGGTAAAGCAGACGAATGGGACCCTTGTGGGAAAGGCATCCCATCCTGCTTGAAATAATTACTTTCTGGCTTGGCATGAATTATGCATCAGGCATTGTTTGGCATTGACCGAGTGAGGTCATAATTTCTATGGCAGATGATCCTTATGTCGTTCTCGTCGTGGATGACGATACGTCGTTCTGTACCATCATGAGGGAATTCCTTAAGGCGGATGGTTTTGAAGTACACCTGGCTTATGACGTTCCGCATGCTCTTTCGTTGCTCGAGCGACTCACGCCAGATCTCATCCTTGCCGATATTATGATGCCGGACATCGATGGTCTGTGTCTAATTCGCAACTTACGATCTACGCCAGCATGGGAGCACATCCCAACGATCGTAGTGAGTGCACGTACAATGCCTGAAGAGCGTACTGCCGCCAAGGAAGCTGGCGCTGATGCCTTTGTGCCTAAGCCTTTCTCATTCAAGGATCTACGAACCACGATTAATGCTTTTTTGCCCTGTGGGGCGGGTTGATCGCGGATTATAATTCTCAATTGCTGAGTCTACTTAAAAAAGGGGCACTTGCGGGAAGGGGGATATCGTTGCCTTTCTCGTGCTAGGGCTTTTTTGTTGCAATCATCGCTAGGATTTGTGTCAAGGCTAATCGGGTAGTTCCGGATCATCACCAGCTTTATGTGGCTCTTCCAATATCTTATAGGGTCCCCTATCTGAGAAGCTTGTATATTTCATCAGGATCGAAGTCGACAGTGTAATAAGAGCAACAATGTTAGTCTTCGAACCAGTCATTTGCTAATTGCAGCACTGTGCTAGTATGGATTGATGCCTCCGAGATGCAAGTGAAATTTAATGGTTGAGCTGACAGTTGTTCATGAGTGAAATGATGTATTACAATTCCTGGAGTTTCACGGGAAAGCACCAGTGACGGTTGTACATGGAGTTGATGTCTAAGCTAGGTGCTAATTCCTGATCACATTATCTTAACGAAAGGAAAAGGAGAAAGGGAATATGAAAGTCTTGGTATTTGGAGGATCGGGAAAGATGGGGGCTGCGGTTGCGTGGGATTTGGTCAAGGAGGACGATGTTGATGTCGTGGGCCTTGTCGGGAGGCACGAAGACACTCTCCAACGGGTAAGCAATTGGGTCAACAGTCCCAAAGTAAAAACCCATATCCTTGATGTCGCCGATATAGACCACGCCATACAACTGATGCAGGGGTATGATGTCGGGGTGATTGCGCTGCCCGATAGGAGGACCAGCTATAAGATCATCCATACGGCAATCGAAGCCGGTTTGGATATTGTCGATATGCTAGAAGAGTATCATCGACGACCTGATCCATATGAAACTGAAGGTTTAGAAGTTCCGGATGGGATGAGCATCAACGAATACGGAGAATGGCTACATGAACAGGCGGTTGAGAAGGGGGTGACGTTCCTCGATGGTATCGGTTTTGCGCCCGGTATAAGCAATATCACAGTTGGCGAGGGTATCAGGAAACTAGATCATGCAGTGTCAGCTATCGCACGGGTTGGGGGCATACCTTCGAAAGCAGCGGCGAGCAGACATCCGCTAAGGTATATGATCACCTGGGCTTTTGACCATGTCTTGAGAGAGTACATGGTTAAACTGAATGTGATCAAGGATGGCAAGATTGTTGAAGTAGATGCAACCATTGATCGCGAGGGCTTCAGATTCAGCCAATTTGGCGTGGATGAAATGCTGGAGTGTGCCGTTACGCCGGGTATGCCCAGCTTCCTCTTTACCCGTCCAGATCTCCATGAATTCGCCGAGAAGACCGTCAGGTGGCCGGGGCATTGGCAAGGGGTAGAAACTATAAAAGAGAGTGGGATGCTTGACCTTGAGCCAGTGGATATTGCAGGTGTTAGCATCGCGCCACGCGATTTTTTGTTGAAGGTCATAGTCCCCAGGCTGCAGCCGATCGAGGGCGATACGGATGTGTGTGTGATGTGGAACACGGTGGATGGTACGAAGGATGGGCAAAAGGTTAGGATTAATTATTATCTGTGGGATGAAGCGGATACCGAAAATGGTATTTCCTCAATGGCCAGGGTAACCGGATTCTCCGCTGCAATCGGCGCGTTGTTTATTGGAAGAGGGTTGATATCAGATAAGGGTATCGTCCCTCCTGAAGATTGCATTGGAGGGGAAGTTTATGATATGTTCATTAGTGAGTTAGAGAAGAGGAACATTAATGTTCTTGAGGTGATGGAGACGATTGATTAATCAGTACGTATTGGTGGTTAGGTGATTGCTTGATTTGCCTCTCCGTGGACAAAGGATAACGGTGACGGAGCGAGGGACGAGCTAATCGGTAGTCTATGACTCAGCCCGATCCCATTCGAGGTCGGGCTGTTCTACCGATTTGCTATGGCGCTGAGCAATCTCAGAGAGGAGGAGGCATCATGACTGATCAAGACCAACCCGAAAAGGATGAAAAAGAACTGGGTATGGACGAGAAAGCCGACGAGAAGACCCACGAAAAGCAGGAGGAGAAGAGCTGGGAAGAAAAGCGGCGTCGCGATCCTCTAGGTAGCATAGCCTGGGCTGTGATACTCATCTGGGCAGGGGTGGTTTTTCTGGCGAGCAACATGAACCTGCTGGAGACGCTTGGTCCCTTTGGACTGATGGATGCTCGGTCGCTGGTCTTCACCGGGGCAGGGGTGATTATGATCGCGATGGTGTTCGTTCGCCTGCTCGTGCCCGAATACCGTGCCCACGTCGTCGGAACCCTGATCCTGGGCATGGTCTTCCTGGGTATTGGCTTAGGAGATACCTTTGGGTGGAATTTGATCTGGCCTATTGTGCTGATCGTCCTCGGCGCGGCTTTTCTCTTTGGTGGTATTTTCCGGCGGGGTTGATCAATCGGTGTTCACCATTTTAATCCGACCAGAGTGGCGCTGGTGACCGGATGGAGACTACAGCCGGCCCAAATTTAGGGACATGAACTCATGCCAGGCGTATAGCAAAGGCGTCCACCAGCGATCACGCCCGATACAGCGGAAATAGGGTGATCGCAGAGCTAGGATCAGGTCGCCTATCTGGTAGCGGGGCAAGATCGGTGTTGAAACGATCAAGCTGCCCATCTCGCCCGGTCGCATTTCGTAGAGCATTTTGATCCCGGAGCGGGTGGCGACTTCGAAGAAAAACAGGTCGTAGTTCGGCACCCATGCCCTCTGGTCGTCGCGCTGCTGGCCGAATATCCCCTCTGTCGTTCCATAAATCTCGCGGATGACAACCGGTCCATAGAGGGCAGTGAGCGCTGGCTGGTAGCGGGTGTTGATACCCGGCACACTACCCAAGGTCATGATCTGGGTTTTCCACAGGTACTTGGGGTAAAGACTGTGATTCCGGCGCAGGTAACGGGCAAAACGCAGCGAGGTAGGGGCTACACCGCCCACTAGGGTAACGTTTTCATCCTTGCACTTCTGGTAAGCCAACTCGAAACGCGCTTCCCAATCGCGCTTGGTCTTGCCACCGCCCAAGGCGTCGATCTCATCCTGCGTTGGCAGGGAGCGGATTGGGGTGAAGGTCGAGACGTGTTTGGTGTAAATTCCCGAGCTGTAACCATAATCGACTTCTCGATCCCCAACCTTAATCGTGCCGACAACCGAGGGAAAATTCAGATTCAGGTTGACCCCGGCGAATAAATCGTAGCGGCCGGTGTTGGCGACGAAGTTCATCATCGCTCGGCCGGCGCTGACCCGTAGGCGCAGGTCGGTTGGGGTCATAGGGATGAACTTTGACTCACCGCCCGTCGTACCGCGAGTGATGGCCCAGCCGATAGGCTCCTCATCCAAGAGAGTGTCTACTTCGCCTGCCATCACCCGCTCGATGAGGGGCTTGAAGTCATCGTAGGTGGCGACCGGAAAAGCATGCCGGTAGTCCTCGGTGGAGGCGACTTTGGCGGCGCCATGCTCTGTGCCGTAGGTTGTCTGGGCGTAGTCGGCGAGCAGGCGAGATAATACTTGCTTTTGAGCACCAACCGGGTCGGCAATCGCGTCGTGCCAGGGTTGGAGCTGAGCGGTGAGCATCTCTTGGGGGTCGCCGGTTATCATGGAGTGCCTCCCGACGGGCATGTTGAATAAGGGATAGTCTACACTAATTGGTTCAAACGCGGGTCTACCGCTGCGTAAGATTAGTCTGGAGATAATGTTAGGACGTTCATTGATGTCGACTTTTTGATAGGGAAACAGCCCTGATTTATTGCATGGCTTTGATTTTTAGGTGAGGAGAGCTCAACCATCAATTGCGCTCAGAGGGGGAATCGCCGTAAACTTGCCAGGCTGCTTATTTTATAGATGGTGGAACGACCCGGAGGGTTTGGATGACTGCTGGAAGGGCAATGTGCTGTCTCTCGCTTTTCCTACTTGGGTTTTCAATCGCTGCCTGTGCTCCCTCTACGGAATCGCCCACAATACCCACGGAGGCAGTCGCGCCACCAACTCATACATCCACGCCCATATTCGCTGCATCGCCCACACTAACGTTGATCCCTACTTTCACCGACGCTCCAACTGCTACATATACTCCAAGACCAACAGCAACATCGACCGGTACGCCACCTCCTAGGGGTTACGTCGTTGTCCCGGAGGTTGTTGGTATGGATTATATGGAAGCACGACAAGTGCTCCTCGATAGTGGCTTCACATATATCTACCATGACGTGTTCGACCTGGAGCAACCGGTTGGAATGGTAATAGGTCAGGACCCGGCTCCGGGAATTGTAAAAAAAGTCGGCGAGGCCGTCTTTCTGTATAGAGCCTTTCGTGCGTCGGCGATTGGGGTAGGTGGTCGTTGCAGGTCATTACGACTTTCCTCCACAACCGGGAAACTCTTGTACTCGGTTTATTTAAACGAGGATGAACGCTATGAAATCAGGACTGACTTTCCATATGGTCACACCACGATTTTTGAATATCGAATGATCATAGTCGCTTCGTTCGATAACCAACGGTCGAATTACGTTACCTTCACGCCGGCCTGGACTGGCTGGTACGTCATAAGCCTTGGCCCATATCAAATTTCTCAACAAGAGTTAGATAAGTATCCGGGCGGAGTCCCTGCCGGATGTTTGTGGGTCTATCCACCTGAATGGTGAAAAAAGACCCACGCTCCCTTTTTCCCTGCTCCCGCCTGTTTTGTGACCCGGCGAATAAAAATTCGGTATCATCAATGAGGGGCATGAACGCACGTTGTGTAATCATTAACTGATGTGTCCTGCTCCCGCCGGGTCTATATTTGGGTCATATGACCCCTAGCAACGGGGGAGTAAGAAGAGGTTGATTTTTCTGGCACCTCCGAATTATGGTCTAGGATCTCAGGGTGATACTCCCGGATGATGTCAACGTAGGCGTTCACGAGGCGCTTGCCGATAGACAAGATAGCCGCGATCTCATTGGGTGTAAAGCCACGTTCCAGCAGTTTGATCATGTTCTTGTAAGTTTGGGCATAATTCTCGACCGAGCGCAGATCATGAACGGGGGATAACATGCGACTGATTTCAGGCTCCAGATAACCTGCTTCCAGCAATCGAGCCACTTCAACTTTGTGGCTGAGAGTAGCGCCTACGTCGTGGACCGAGCCTCGGTAGGGCAGGAGACGGCCCTTGGCCTTCTGGAAGTGAGCAATGGCGCGGCCCACCCAAGTTGGGCTGGTGAGCGTGATGGCGGCCAGATCGCTCTGGGCTAGCACCCCGCCCTGGGCGAAGGCTTGCTCCAGAAGCCGAGCACAGCGGCGCCGACGGAGCGCCTGATAGTCCTCGCCCTCGGCCAGAGCCTGCAATTCCTCGTCGATCACCAAGTCCAGGATGATCGATTCTTGCGGCGTCTCTTTCATCGGCTTATGGGCATGTTTACGCCCATCGTTAGCCACAGCCATCCAGAGCATTTGTCCGGGCTTGAGCCATGCAACTGGTTTCATGAAAGCCTCAACGGTCTCTAGAATCCGTTCGATCATGGCTTCGGCAAAGAGCGCTTTATTCTCATAGCCGAACTCGCTGACGAACAGATGGCGCAGCACGTTGAACATCGTCTTGTCTCGCAGCGGCAGGAAGTCTTCCTGACGATGGGTCCGTCTTCTCATGGCTGCCCCCCTTTTCCCGGCGCAGCGGGCTGAGGGGGCGTGTAGGGCTCCGGGGCGGGACGCAAAACGACCTGCTTGAGACGCTCCAAGGTGCGGGTGTACTCCGGAACGTCCAACTCGGCGTAGAGCGCCCGATATTGCTCGATCAGGTTCTCCGAGATGCCAATCACGCTTTGCATCTGCGCCGGGCTTAGCCCGCGGTCTTCCAGGATCATCACCAGGGCAAAATGACGCAGGTAGCGTGCCATACTGAAGATGCCGTGCTTGCCCAGCTCCCGCGAGATACGCGAAAAGCTCAAATCCTGCACATACTTGCAGATGATTGGTACCTTGTGCGATACCCCCCGACCCATATCCTGAATCTCACCCCGAGAAGGAAGCGGCTGCCCCTGCTGGCGAAAGAAAGCAAAGATCCGCTTGATGGTCTTCAGGCTCACACCCAGGACACAGGCCAGATCCTCTTGGCTCAGGGCGCCCCCTTGCAGTAAGGCCTCGTAGACCAGACGGTGAACCCGCAGGCGGCGCAACACTTCCGGCCCCTCCCCGGCCCACACTTGAGCGTCCCCCTCGGCCAGGAGGCTCAAATGCACCGGCACTTTCCGACATTCCCGCAGGGATTTGCCGGGCGGTTCGTCTATTGCAATTGATTGGTAGGTGATCTGTCCCTGTTGGCGTGCAAATCCCGTCTGCTCGTCCACCAATTGCTGCAGGCGGTTTGCCAGAACCTGAGCTTCTACAGGCGACAGGTTGTAGCCTTGCTGCAATTCGACTTGGATGGTGTTTAGGCTCGTCTTCTCAATTAGCCGCTCGGCACTCCGCTGGGACTCCATGCTCGCCTCCTGGACCATATTGGACTACATCAGTATATTATCCAGGGGTCATTTGTCCCAATCTACGACCCGCCGCATTGTCTATTATATAGTACTGTGGTACTAGTACTAACATCAGTGTAGCAGAGAGGTAGATATTGAGGTGCCCGGCACTTTAAACATTCCTTTGGAAAGCTGAAATCATTGTTTTCAATACATCCTTGATGCATTGATGCCCTCATTTGCAAGTGCCGGGCACCTTTTGATCTCCAGCTTGATGTTTCCACCAACGTAATTGAAGCTAGTGGTTTGTCCATCCTGAATGGTATCGTTGGCCATCCTTCGACTTCGGTCTGAGCTTCGCTCAGCTCCCGGAGTTTATCCCTTCGGCAAGCTCAGTACAATGCCTGAGCAAGGTCGAAGGGCTCAGGATGCCGATATAAAGGGGTAGTACCCTTAGCTAGGCTCAAGCCTCCGCTTAAGATGCAAATACAAAGCACGGCT
>Ga0209986_10004917_pt1 | contig 11215 bp, 14 predicted proteins | sample BlataG_FD_183168 | JGI IMG/M metagenome (GOLD analysis project Ga0209986, IMG submission 183168) | Deep subsurface microbial communities from Black Sea to uncover new lineages of life (NeLLi) - Black_00105 metaG (SPAdes) (version 2) | ecosystem: Environmental > Aquatic > Marine > Oceanic >...
GCACCTTCACATCTGAGCAGAAGGCCGCGTGGAATGGCGATTTCAGAAAGATTCCATTTGGAATGCCTGGCGTTGAAACCATGGTCCCCCTGATGTACACAGAGGGAGTCGGCAAACGAGGACTTACGGTGAACCAGCTGGTGGCCCTCATCAGCACGAATCCTGCGAAGCTATTCGGCATGCACCCTGACAAGGGGACCATTGCTGTTGGTAGTGACGCAGATTTGGTTGTCTTCGATCCTGAGAAGAAGTTGACACTTCGAGCCGCTGACCTGCAGACTAACTGTGATTGGAGCCCATTCGAAGGATGGAAGCTCGTTGGGTACCCCTCGATAACCATATCAAGGGGTGCAGTAGTTGCACAAGAGGGCAAGTTCGTTGGAGAGGTGGGCCACGGCAAGTTCTTACAACGAAGACCCTTTGGGAAGCTCTAGGACCTGAATAAGAAGGAGTGTTGGTTTCATGGATGCAGAAAGGCTGGAATTTGGAGTTGGACAGGATAAATCGGAGGATGGAACACTTGCGAATCTATGGAAGTATTTCGTACACGGGCTTGTATTCTCACTACTCATGTTGGGATTCCCGTTCTTTATGGGTGTAATCTTTCTGGGGGCGATTTATGGCGGTTCGTTGAGTGCTTTGCTCGGAGGGCTGGTTCTTGTCTTTATCATGCTACTGTTTGGTGTTGGCTTCTTCAATAGTCACCTAGCACGCCACCTATGGAACCTCAACCCCAAAAGGACTGTAACAAGCTGGTTGGGACAGGGCATCTTAGTCCTCTTAATGCTACCACTATTCGGTTTCACCTACTTCATGATAAGCATGCTTGCGTGGGGGTTTACCTCACCTCCAGCAATACTGTCAGCGATCGTTCTCTTCTTTCTGGATGCAATTGCAAGTGGCTACATCGGCAGGCATGTTGCTGCAGAGTTTGAGGAACAACGAGAGGGAGTGGAGGAACTAGCATCGGTTGCGGATCGCCATATACCATGTCCTCACTGTGGTGCTCTCTTCATATGCAGAAGCTCCATGATTGGTCCTAATAGAAACGCAACCTGTCCACATTGTCAAAGAGCAGTGGTTGTGCCAGTCGAAGGCCCTCGGCCAGAGTATTCGAATTGGGAACGGAAACCTAAGCGTAGCGACTGGTGAGCATGTTCGTGTGCATATGAACACAATCCTCAGCTCCAATCATTTATTAACATAAGAAATCGGGCTGTGGTTGAGGCTATATGCTGTGACGATAGACGACGGAATCGGTGGAGGACGCCGAAACTTCAAAGTTGTGCAAAAACTGGCTGCATTGCGACCAGTTTACGAGATTTATGATGAGCAAACCGGCGAGAGGCTTGCCACAGGAAAACAGTCATGGATGAGTTTCCTTAGATCTACTATTCATTTCGAAGATGAACAGGGAAATAGGATACTCACAGCTAAGGGAGGCTTCTTTGACAAGACCTTCTATCTACTCGATGAAAGTGGAGAGAAGATTGCGAAGCTTACACGCCCGTGGATTGCATTGCGCAAGAACTTCACAATGCACTACCGCGATGATCTTATCAAAGCGCAAGCAGGATTCTTGCCATGGGGTTTTGAGGCTCTGAGCAGCGACGGCACATTTGCATTCAGACTAGACAAGAAGATAATTGCAATAAGGGACCAGTCCAGAGTTTCTGTTGGAGACTACATGAACTGGCTTCACGCTGTTGCATCTGCAACTGTTGTGGACCGGATCTTCTTCAAGAGTAAGGGCTGTGGTGCGAGCCTAATCTGCTGTCTGCTACCCTTCGTGATACTCTTCGGATTGGCAATGGTTCTGGTCATGTTGGGTCTTATATAAACCGAGTAAGCCTAGTTGCCGAGAATTCGGCATCAGTGAAAACGTGAGCGGGTACTTTGGAAACCGAGTCGCAATTACCAACAGCAAATGCGCTGCGACTGCTCCAAATCCTACCCGCTCCGTTGTTTGTTTTACTACATAGGTGCTGCTCAAGCACTGCTTTTGGTCTACATACATCAGCCATTAATGGTAGCGAGCAGAGCTCTTGACTATTAACGAAAAAGAGCTTAGCCTGTTGAATCATTCACAATCGATGTTGGCAGTTCGACCACAACTTGCTTGAGCCCCGCGCTCTTCATTCTTCTCTCCAAATCATTGACGTTCCTTCTCATACCTAATTCATAGAAAGCGTATACAACCGAAATGGGACCCATTGCCAAGAGCGGTGCGATAAAGATGACTACAACTGGGAGAAGAAAGAACCAAAGAGGAACTTCAATGGTACCAGGCAATGACATGAACCATTCGTAAGTCTGCAGTGCAATGAGGAAGTAGGTTGCGATAGTCGAAATCCCTGCAAACCCCTTGAGCAGCGCAAGGTAGTAGTTTCCGACTCCCTCTACGTCCGCCGTGAATCGTGTGCCCTCTGTTTTCCGTTCATAGATAACTCCAGTGTCTTCGAGAAGCCAAGCCGGGGCAAAGAGGATGACAATGAAGCAAGAAATCAGAAGTAGAAGGAAGAAGAGGGGCATAGTTTCCGCAATGCCACGAGCCGATGGTGCAAGGGTGTCAAAACTCTCCGTCACGAATAGGAGATCAGCAATGCTCGAATTGCTAGCGAGTGTTGACGCAAGTCCCAATGAAACGAAAGCAGGGATGATAAGCCTCCTGACGTGACTCGCGTGGCCAGCCCTTGGATCCAATGCTTGCATATGATAGTTGCAGTTTCTGCCTGTGATAAGACAGTGCAGTTTCCATTGGAGCAGCGACAGATATCGCGAGGTCAGGTACACAACTATGCCTATGGCCAATGAGATAACATATAGCCATACGAAATCGACTAGTACGTCTCCCGGCAGGAGTCGATAGAGTCCAAGGGGACTAGTGAATGGAAAAACTTCAGCGTAGCTGAACACTACCGTGAGGGCCATACTAATAATGGCGACTATGTGCAAAGGCACCACGAATCTCCAGGGGATTGATGGGGCCAGAGCGTCAGTATCCTTCAAACCAGAGTGCTGTACGTCTGTATCGTGCTCTGCCATTGACTCAACCTCTTCAGATGGACAACTGACCTTCTGATATAGTGGTCTTCATCGCACCGGCTTTTAGCAGTATTTCGTAGGTTCGTAACTCCTTTTCCTTGATAACTCTAGGTATAATGCAAGTACCGCCGTTGATTTCTATTGAACAACGCAATAATGGTGGCAAGACACATAGTTGCATGCTGTAGATAGGATTCCGATGCGAGGTGTTAATAGCATACGAGACAGTATGCGTGAGTTGGAGGTATTCGCCAAATGGAGGTCATAGCAGGACACTTGTATACTGCCTTACAAGCAGACACGTCAAACCCCATGTTTTGGCTGGCCATCTTCTTTGTCACTGGTCTGGCGATGATGATCATACTCGCCCTTGGAATTGGCATTGTTGTCAGCATGAAGTACAAGGCAATCCGCAAAAAGGCTGAACAAGCGGACGTGCAAGTGGATTTGGGTTCGGGCAGCACAGGAATCGATGCTCAAGGCATTGAGGGTTGTGGGTATTGTATCGTCTGTAGCATTGTTCTGATTTGCGGAGCGTTAGGCATCTCGCTTCCGATTGTACTGACTCAGCAAACAGAAGATCTAATCCTCGCCATTGTCATGGCTGTTTTCGGAGCACTCTGCTGGGCTGTATCTATTTGGGGGATTCCTTATTCAATTCGAGACCTCAAGAAGAAACATCGCGCTCTAGATGATGCTATAGCTGCTAAGGCGGGCAAGGAGCCCGAAACAACCTAGTTGCAGAGGTTCTGAATCTCTAGGTAATGCGCAAATGCCGCCCTTGATTTCAATTGAACAACACAATAATGGTGACAAGACACCCAACTGCATGCCATAGACAGGATTCCGATGCGCGGTATTAATAGCACACACGGGGTAGTATGAGTGAGTTGGAGGCATTCGCCAAATGGAGGTCATGGCAGTACTCTTGTACACTGCTTCACAAGTAGACACTTCAAACCCCACGTTTTGGCCAGCCGTCTTCTTTTCCACTGGGGTGGTGGCGATGGCCATAATCGCCCTTTCAATAGCCATTGTTGACAGCATAAAGAAAGGAACAATCCGCAATAAAATAGAGCAAATGGATTGGCAGGCGGATTTGAGTTCTGATATCATAGAAATGGATGTTGAAAGCCTTGAAGATGGGATGTATTGTCTCGTCTGCATCGAAATTCTGCTTGTGGGAGCGTTATACATCCCAATTATAATCATGATGATGCATCTAATAGAGGATCCAGTCATTGCCAGTGTCATGGTTGTTTTCGGAGTACTCTGTTGGGTAGTTATTGCGATGACTCCTTTAATCATTCGCGACCTTAGGAAACAGTATCGCGCTCTAGACGACGCCCTAGCTGCTGCTAAAGCAGGTACGGAGCCCGAAGCGACGTAGTTGAAGAGGTTTCGCGATTCCGAAATAATGACAGCTCTATGTACTATGCGAAAACCGCTTCTAGTCTGCACACATTGTACATTGATGGCAGTGAGCTGAATGCGACGCAGAGGTTTGATATTCGTTCGAAACGTTGACATAATGAGGCTGAATACACAAAATTGAAGACCAGTTGGTCATATTCCGATAGCAGGATGTGGTGACATGACGCTTCAAATAGAACTTCCGCACAGACAGAAGATCTCCAAGTTTTGCATACGTCACCGCATTCGGAAGCTCTCCATATTTGGCTCAGCTCTAAGAAAGGATTTCAATCCCGAGAGTGATATCGACATCTTGGTTGAGTTCGAGGAGGACTCTGTACCAGGACTTCTTGCGCTTGTCAAGATGGAAGAAGAACTCTCTCGATTGTTTGGCCGAACGGTTGACATCAGAACCCCAGGAGACCTCAGCAGGTATTTCCGTAATGAAGTGCTTGAGAGAGCGGAGGTTCAGTATGTTGCAGGATAACGAGGTTCGTTTGCGACACATGCTGGATGCTGTTGTCGAGGCACTTGAGTTCACAGAGGGGAAAAAACGCGATGATCTTGACGAGAACCGAATGCTTAGTCATGCCCTTGTGAGGTTGCTAGAGATTATTGGTGAAGCGGCCACTCGAGTATCTGATGAGTTTCGCAAGGTGCATCCCGGCCTACCGTGGAAACAGATGATTGGAATGCGCAACCGACTTATCCACGGCTATTTTGACATGGACCTCGACATTCTCTGGCAGACTGTTGTGATTGATTTGCCTGCGTTGAGAAAGCAATTGGAAGCAATCCTTGAGGAAATAGCATAGACAATTCGATGAATGGAGGTTATTAACTCATAACCTTGACGACTCTAGGTACCGCGAGAAACAAGCCACACCCTTATGGATCAGCAGATTCGCTCGATTGTATTCGCCACCAAGTCCACAGTGAGTAGATACTGAGCGCAGCACCAAGAGGGATGAGCAATAGCCATATAGTTCCAACAATAGGTGGTATGCGGAAGGGATATCCCTGCGGATCAAGCGGAGGCTGGGGATGCGTCACAATCCAGATGGTGATTGAGTTGAGAATGTATCCAGTCAGCATGAGAACAAGCCCAACAACGAGATGCTTCTTGTGCATACCAGACCCCTCGTATTGTCGTACACTAATGCACGCAAATAGACTTGAATCTAGCTCTAGAACTGGATTTGTTAATATGCAATAAGTACCTATTATTGACCGGTCCAGTAGTGAGAAAAATGGCTGATGACTTAGTCTACAGGGCGCTCTTTGTTGGGGCATATGCGCTATTCCTTGGAGTACGTGGATACTATAGGTTTGTGAAACTAAGAAAAGGCCAGAGAGATCAGGAAGAGTCTGAAGCAGAACGAAAGAGTTTTGGAAGAGCAGAGTCAGCCATTGTCATTTTCATTCTTGGTTACCTTGTTTCCACCATTCTGTATCTCATAGGCATCCCTTGGATTGATTGGTCCCAGATTCCCAGCTATCCTGTCTGGTTACGCTTGCTTGGAATCCTTCTAGCCCTGACCATGATTCCTCCTCTTGCCTGGATTCACCGAACACTAGATAGGCAGTACTCGCCCTGTCTGCAGATTAAGAGTGGTCATCAGTTGATAAGGACGGGTCCTTATGCAAGGATACGTCATCCGATGTACACAGTACTCAATTTCTTCTCGGTGGGGCTTGCTCTTCTGACTGGGAATCTGCTAGTTATTACTTTCTCACTGATGCTGATGTTCTCGTTCCCATGGGTGGCTAAGAAAGAGGAACAGATGATGATTGAAACATTCGGTGATGAGTATCGGGAGTACATGACAAGGACAGGTCGATTCTTCCCAAAGATTTGACTCACCGCATCCGAAATCTGCACATCATCAGGATGAGGACGACCATAGTGATATCGATGAATCAAATTGTGGCTGATTTCGATATCGTAATAGCTGCAGATCATCTCCTTGATAAATCAGCGTACGCCTAGGTCATACTCTTTCTAGCGAATATGAAAAAAAGATCGCTTGCAGGGGATGGAGGTTATAGTTTGTACATCTTTACCTTGACAACTCTAGGTACTGTGCGAAAACCGCTTTTAGTCTGCACGCCTTGGACATTAGTAGCGGTGAGCTGAACACCTCGCCGAAGCTTGGTGCTTACACCCCCGCCCTATTTACCTTGTCTTCTACAAGAGTCCTCGTTTCTAGACTCAACGTTACTGTCACCAGTCCCGCTGCCCCTCGGAGGGGCCGTCTAGCAAGTGGATACCTATTTTTTGGTCCGGCTTCACGCTTAGATGCATTCAGCGTTTATCCGTTACGGCTTAGCTACTCGACATTGCCTTGTCAGACAATCGATACACCATAGGCCGCGACGATGCGTTCCTCTCGTACCGGCATCATCTTGCCATCAGGTATCCAACAGCGCCAATAGATAGAAACCAACCTGTCTCGCAACGGTCTAAACCCAGCTCACGTTCGGTTTTAATCGGTGAGCACCCGCACCCTTCGGGCCTTATGCAACCCGAGGATACCAAGAGCCGACATCGAGGAAGCAAGCCGCGTGGTCGATATGAACTCTTGCACGCGACAACTCTGTTACCCCTGGGGTAAGTTTTTTGTCATCTCCACCACTCACAATTGGCCAGTGAAGGTTCGCTAGGCCAGTGTTTCCACCCAGGACCCGTTGCTTTTCGGGGTCCTGTCAGCCGAACTTATGCCCTTGATCTCAACGAGACGTTTCCATCGCCTCTGAGTTCAGCATTGGTCAGGGCTGATCTCTTGTCAGCCCTGTGCCGCCCCAGCCCAACTGCCTATCTGCCAGTGTCCCTAGACTCGCTTGGTCTAGGTTAGCCATCCCCAACAACATAGTCAGTATTACACGGTCGCATTCCCACACCCCGGAGAGTGTGGTTCAACGCTCCTGACTATACTCTGTATGATGCCAGAAATGGCAATGACAGACTGCGTAGTAAACCTCCGCAGGGACTTCTCTTCCCATTGGCGCTACGTACACTGTTCGGTACGGTGTAGGTTCACCGGAGCCCTCCTGGGGACAGTGGGGACCTCATTGCTCCCTTCATGCACGTCGGCATTTAACCGACAAGGCATTTGGCTACCTTAAGAGACTCATAGTTAGTCCCGGCGTTAACCTGTGCTTCGACCCGTTCCCGAGCTTTAACAGACAGGCACAGACCAGGATTCACTGACTGTACTAACGCTTACGCGCTCGCAGTCAGCTATGTTTGTATTAAACAGTTGGGACCCCTTAGTTGCTAAGACCTAGGAAAGCTTGCACTAACCCAGGCACGGCATATCCCGAAGTTACGCCGCTAATTGGCCGATTTCCCTCAGGCAGGGTTGACTCCGATACACCTTGGCCTTCTCAGCCAGGGAACCTGTGTCAGATCTGGGTACGGACACGGAAGATCCTTCCAAATTCGTTTTTCAAGGTCACCGGGAATAGGCCAAACGGATGTCCGACCACCCGCTATTCCACCTTTCGCCTGCTTCTCACAATTACGGTACTCAGCACGCTTATAGTGTTAAACACAGCGACAGCTGTGCTTGGCTTGTCCGAATGAGTTACAAATTTGGCTTTGCGTTGCCGCAAATCGTACTTCCGTGGTTCAGGAATATTAACCTGATTCCCTTTCGTGACGCTCGAATTACGACGCCACTTAGGATCGACTAAGCTTCGGCTGATGACGCATCGCCGAAGAACCCTTTCCCTTTCGGTGACATGGATTCTCACCATGCTTCGCTGTTACTACTACCAGGATCATCAAACCCGACCGGTCCATGGGACCTCACAGCCCCACTTCTACCCAATCGGGTCGCTCCGCTACCGGATCACACAGTGTTACCCGTGTGCCGTATGGTCTCGGTGGCCAGATTTAGCCCCGTCCATTTTCAAGGCCGAGAGCCTCGGTCTGTGAGCTGTTACGCTTTCGTTCGGGGATAGCTGCTTCTAAGCTCACCCCCAGACTGTCTTGGGCTCTCGACGCCCTTCTTCACCGCACTTATCTGGCACTTAGGGACCTTAACCACACTCTCGGTTCTCCCCATCTCGGCCTGCCGGGCTTACCCCGGGCACCCGTCTCCCGCCGTCTACAGTTCATGCAGCTTCGGAGTTTTCAGGATGGTGAAGGACTTGACGTCCCCCGGGCGCATCCGAAAGTGCTCTACACCACATGATACCTCAAGCAGGGCTTGGCTACGACCAACTTCGCGGAGAACGAGCAATCACCAGTCTAGATAAGCCTTTTACCCCTTCGCGCAGATCAACGGAACGAGTTGCACGTCAGAACCCTATCGGGCCTCCACCGAGCTTTCGCCCGGCTTCACCCTGTCCACGCCAAGATCGACTGGTTTCTCGTGTCACGGGAGTGACTTCACGCGCTTTCACACGTCGCCCCTCACCCTTACGGGCTGCGGGCTTATTGGTTTCCCTTCGTTTACGGCTTAATGCCTTATCCTTGCCACGCCCATGAACTCCCTGGTCCGTGTTTCTAGACGGATGATGCTGAGTCGATCCACTCGAGTCCTACTACAGAATCACTTCTGGCTCGTTCCCCGAGTATCTACTCTTTTACTCAGCATCCTTTGTGTAGATTGCTGGTTTCAGGTGCTTTTCACCCCGCTCCCGCGGCGCTTTTCAACTTTCGCTCGCGCTACATAGTTTACTATCGGTTTGGCTGAGTATTTAGGCTTCGCAAATTGTGCTTGCGACGTTCACGCGAGAGTTCCAACCCGCGCTACTCTGGAACCATGAACTTGCCTGCGTGTTGCGCCTACGGGGGTGTCACCCTCTACGCCACATCGTTCCAGACGACTTCGGCTTTCACGCATAGGCAATAAGTTCTTGGCCCGTACACCACATCCCCCAGTACTCTTCGCACTGGGATTCGGTTTGGCCTTTTCCCCTTTCGCTCGCTGTTACTCAGGGAATCACTGTTGTTTTCTTTTCCTGCCCGTACTAAGATGCTTCAGTTCCGAGCGTTCCCAATCCGGGAATGACCCCGGATCCATGCGGATTATTAGCCCACATGAGGAAGTCCCATTAGGAAATCTGCGGATCAACGGCTTCGTGCGCCTACCCGCAGCATATCGCTGCTTGCCACGTCCTTCATCGGCTAGCCAACCAAGTCATCCTCCAGCAACCGTTTAGCGAATCGCGGACCTACTTACGATTTCAGCAACAGTATTACCCGTTGCCAAGGTAAGTAAATTTCTAGTCATTTCATGTACGATATTAATTTTCGTCAACCACATATTGATATGATCGATGAACCTATACCTCCATCCTCTGCAATCGTTACACACTGCTTCTTCCATAGATGATGGTGGAGTACGACTCCAAAGCAGATGCATCGACGGTCCTCCATCGGGAATGGCACCAATCGCATCGCCTGGTCCTGATGAACCTTCATCCGAGCACGACCCCGGATTCTGGACCTGCTTCATGCGCACTACTATGTCGTGTGTGCGCCCGACGAGCCAATTTGACTCGTGATTTAAAGCTTGCTGTGCGTCGAGATGCAAATATGCACTCGCAGTTGCCAGAACAGCCCTACAACGGTCACGTTGCATAAGACCTTCTCTACTCGACGGTAGCAGATTAACACGTTTGCATTGATAAATAAACGTTACGTCTTGACTCAATTGGAAGCCGTTGTAGGCAGGTGCTATGCATCTGTGGAATCAGGTCGAAACCTGTCTAAGAGCGATCAAGCGCTTCTTTCTGCTTCTCGATTAGCTCTCTGATACCCTTCACTGAACTATCTGTCATCGCGTCAAGGCTCCCACGGTCGAATGTCGCGCCTTCAGCTGTGCCCTGCACCTCAACAAACTGATCGTCGCGCATGACTATATTCATGTCCACATCCGCAGTTGAGTCTTCAAGGTAGCAGAGGTCAAGTAGGCATTCTCCTTGAACAATGCCCACACTCACTGCGGCAACGTATCCATTCAGAGGAATCTCAGATATCATATCCATATCGACCATGAATTGAAGAGCGTCCATTAGCGCTACGAAGGCGCCGGTTATCGATGCGGTTCTAGTCCCGCCGTCCGCTTGGATTACGTCACAGTCAATCTTGATTGTGTGCTCACCCAGACGATTGAGGTCTACAGCAGCTCGCAATGACCGACTGATTAAACGTTGAATCTCCTGATTGCGACCGCTTACTCTGTGACGATTTGAGCGGGTATCAGTTGCCCTAGGGAGTATTCCATATTCAGCTGTAACCCAGCCTTTCCCTTGATTGTTGAGCCAACCGGGTGTGCTATCCTCAACGGTTGCAGTGCAGATTACGCGAGTGTCTCCTGTTGAGATGAGAACAGATCCTTCAGGATGCTTCAGGAAGTTGCGTATAATCTCAACCGGCCGCAACTCGCTATTCACTCTACCATCGGAACGCGTCATTCAATCAGCTCCGATTTCCAAGGCGCTAGCCCGGCTATTAATCTCTGTCGTGAAGCAGTCGGGCATAGATTTATCCAGATTGCCGCGTAGTAGTCCATCTGGGCGCAACCGGTCGCAGCCACCTATGAGGTGCCACACCAAGATGAATCTCCGTAGTAGATTTGACTCTGCACTACGTGACACTGTGAAAGAGTGGAAGAAACAAAAGAATGTGAAAGGTATCTTTGTATTTGGATCCTATGTTAGAGGTACGTTGACCGCCAACTCAGACTTAGATATCGGTGTGATATGGGATGGCGACGAGGCACCGGTGCAGCTACTGACTAAG
>Ga0209986_10004918_pt1 | contig 11214 bp, 15 predicted proteins | sample BlataG_FD_183168 | JGI IMG/M metagenome (GOLD analysis project Ga0209986, IMG submission 183168) | Deep subsurface microbial communities from Black Sea to uncover new lineages of life (NeLLi) - Black_00105 metaG (SPAdes) (version 2) | ecosystem: Environmental > Aquatic > Marine > Oceanic >...
AAACCCAATAAAAGCTTTCATGCCAGTAGCGAACTACCATCTGAGACAGGTGAATACAGTTTTAGGTGATATCGAAGGTAAGCTGCCAGGTGAAGTCCCGGAAGATATCCAAAATCTCTTAGATAATGCACAGGAACACATAAACAACGCAAATACAACTGGAAACTCTATTTACGCTAACAATGAGCTTTTGAAAGCTTTAGAACTTTTGAACGAAGCTTTAAGTAAGCTTTAATTTTTTTATTTTTCTATATTATGAAGAGATAGTATTTAAGATGCATCTAAAATTAACAAGGTGATTCTATTAGTTTTTTTCATTTTCTCGTCTTCAAATTTTGTTTCAGTTATTTTGCTCTTAGTATATTGCCCATAGGAAATAGAAAATTTTATTAAGGGGAACTGCTAAAGGAATAAGAGGCGATCACAATGGTAAATACCTTCGATTGGATTGAAATAAAAACGAGAGATATAAAGAGAGCGGCTAACTTCTATGAAAACTTGTTCGGCTGGAAAGTACTCCAGAAGATAGATGCAGAAGGGTCTGATTACTGGATTTTTGATACGGGCGATAGGCCGCGTGTGGAAAATCTCCGGAGAGGAGCAATGTGGCTGAGGCCAGGTAGTGAAAACATTGGCATAGTAGTTTACATTGAAGTGGATGACATCGATGCAACTTTAAAGAAGGTAACGGAACTGGGTGGAAAGATCATCACTCCAAAGACATTAGTTGATCCTCATAGATATAGAGCGTGTTTTACTGATCCTGACGGCAACTTGCTTGCACTATGGGAGGAGTCTCTGAACAGGGGATAACAGTTGTTGCTACTTTAAAGGAAATGAATATCCCAAAAATCCTACTATTCTTATGAAAAATGACCTGTTAATAAAGGAGGGATTTGACAATAACAAAGAAATTCTTAGAATTTATTTTTTATATATTTATAAAGTTCAATCAGTACAAGAATTGGTAACATCATAATTCCCACTAGATACTGGTGAAAAGCAGGAATTTCGATAGGATCTTCTCCTTTTTTAAGATATCTAAAATTTAAAAGAGAAAAAATTCCTCCAAAACCTATTAGTAGAAAGTAAAAGAAAGAAAAATATATTTTTAGAGAAAGATCACTAGGAAAAGCGGGGTGAAGGGATATCCACATTCCATACATTGCGGATAAAAAAAACATAAGGTATATAGGAGCTACATATAGATACAAACACATCAAATTTATTCTTTCACGCCCGTATTCTGAGATTACAGAATTATATTTTGAGGTGTGGAATAATCTGTTGGTGAGAAAATTACAAATGGGATTTAAAGTTTTTTTTGGAATTTGAGGGAACCAAAAAGATAAAAGAAGAAATCCTACAAACACGTTAAGTATTTTTTCATAATCTTTAATTATCGCAAAAAAATATATTTCTAAAATAAGATACAAAGGAACAAAGAAAAATAATCCATGGAGAGATATATATCTCCACACATTGTCTTCAAAAACAACAGCAATAAACCTAAGAAAAGTGAATAAAAAGATTAACACCGCAAGGGGAAATATGAGCATAAATAAAAATTCTTCATTGAATTTGTTAATTTGATATAAAAAATATGTTAGAGATACAGCTACTGCCAAGCCTGAAAGCAAGAAAGTAAAATAAATTCGATCTTCGTGCCTCAATTCCTCATCACATATCATATATGTTTTTTTGTAACTTTTTATATAAATCTTACTAGTAAAAATATCTCCCATTTTACCCATCCTCCCTCCAAAACCCCCGTTACTTTTCTCTAACCTTTTTTAAATGAAAATAAGACTTTTTCTATATTTTTCTTCTTCTCCTATAATAGTTTTTTTCTTTTTTCGATAAACCATTTTTTCTTTTAAAATGAAAATAATACTTTTTTCTATATCTCCCTTTCTTTATAGATAATCTATTTTTTTCTTTTGGATAAACCGTTTTCTTTTTTTCTAAAAAAGAAAAGGGTTAGGGCCAGGGCCGGGATTTGAACCCGAGTCAAAGGATCCACAGTCCTTTAGGATAACCGCTACCCTACCCTAGCCATAATAAAATTTTTGTAACGTTTACTTTTAAAGTTTTGCTATCTATAAAAGGATTTATAAAAACAATTGTCATAAAATAAGATGATAAAAATGAGAAGTGAGTTAGAGCTTAAAAGGAAATACAGTCAATTCAAGCATCATGCATGGGCGGGTCTTAGTTTTCTTTCGGTATTTTTAGCAGTAACACGTCTTTTCTCAGTTCCAAATTTTATATCCATACCAATAACTTTGATATTGGTGTTCTATATAGTTATTTCGTTAATTTTTACATATAAGTATAGAGGAGGAGTATCTTCAAAAGAAGATGTTACTTTAACTGAAAAAGGAATTATAGAAGAAGAGAAATTAAAATTGGAAAAGAAAAAGGCAAAAAATGAAGTAAAAATACAAAAGAAAAAACTAAAATCTGAATTAAAAACTAAAAAGGAATAATGAACTATGTGAAGAACGTTTCCATTCATTCTTTAAACAATCATATTTAAATAATTCTATACATACTATATATTATGGAAGGAGACGAGTACGTATACTTGGCTTTGCTCTTGGTGATCCTTTTTTGGCTTAGAGATCTGACTAAAAGGGTCTGGAGTATAGAAAAGGGGATGAAGGAAAAGCCCTCGTAGTTTAGTGGATAGGACAGTGGCCTGCGGAGCCGCAAACCCGGGTTCGAGCCCCGGCGGGGGCATAATTCTTTTTATATCAAGAATGCGTAGATGAGATTGCAGAGAAGAAGGATCAAAAGGAGAGGAAGAAATAGTTTGTAAACTTTTCCAAGGTTCGAGTTATAGTATTCGTTTGTGACTATCAAACATAGATGTAAAGGAGATAATAGATACCCCAGAACGCATGACACATAGAGGATAGAAACATGGACTGGAGAAGTTGTCAGGGGGAGAAGCAGGGGAAATGTAATTCCTATTGCAGCCATGCTAAGACCCGTAGCCAGTCCCATTATCCATGGAATGATCACTATAAGAAGCTCCATAGGAAGCCAGTCGATCAAGAAACTTTCTATTAGCCCTGTTTTTTCTACCGTGAATCTAAAGAACATTATCCCAAAAATCGCGATTACAAGATTGTACGAAAATCCTTTTAATATCATCTTAAAATTCTTACTTTTATTCTGTATAAAAACAAGGATTATAGCTATAATCAAGCCATAAATAAAATCCAAGCCTAAAAATATATTCAATACGATTACCAGGATTATGGGTAAAAAATACCAGATGAAGAGGATGCTTAGATCTTTATTTTTATTTTCATTTTTTATACCCCTTATCTTCCATAATCCAAGAAAAATGGCCAGGAAAAAGAAAGGGATCTGGTACAGTATTATTCTATAGACACTCAAGTTCCCTAACTCGGAAGCAAGAATTATAGCGCCACTTAAAGGAAAAATAAAGAATATAACGTGTCTGAACCAGAAATTTATAAATGTTTTATATTCTTGAGATATATCTAACTTAGAAGCTTCAGGATCTATTATTGGGGCGGAAACAAGAGCACCTCCTGGCATTGGCATAAGACCGAAAACTGCAGGAATCAGGATTAGGATATTCTTAGATCCTAGAAATCTCAGATTTTCAAGTGCTTTATCTACCTGCCCCAAATCTCTCAATAAATAACCCAGGATGTTTATCATTGAAACGATACATATCAATCTCAAAGTAGAGTACTCTAAAGCGCTTTTTTGGAGTATATAAGAGAAATCAGAAAGATCAAATCTATTAATGAGCCCAATTGCAATACCTCCAAGTATCATTGAGAGGCCATAATTTACTTTTTTCCTTATTAAAATTACTATAACTGCAAATCCGATTATAAGATCAAGCATCGATCACCATAAGCAAAAATCTTTATAATCGTTACGCAATCTTTTTAAGTCTGAACTGAGATATAAGGTCTTATGGGCAATTCAAATGAGAAGGAAAAAAAACCCCATAGAGAGTGGGGAATCTATATACTCATAATTTTAGGAGTAATTTTTATGTTTTCAACTATACTTTATGTAATCAACAGTGAGAAACCTGTAGAAACGTATCCTCCTACGACTATTCCCCCGACCACACCGCCTATAACTACCCCTCCGCCTCCTCCTACTACTTTACCTCCTACTACTTTACCTCCTACTACTTTACCTCCTACTACTTTACCTCCCACTACAACGCCGCCGGAAACGAAGCCAAAAATAGAGTGGGTAAAGAATCTGATCGAAGCTGAGATCGAAGAATATACTACCGATAATAGGATTGGAGTTAAAGTATTAAAGACATATAATCCCATAGGGACTGCAAGCACAGCTGTTGAAGTTCTATTCGAAAATAAAACAGAAGTTCCACAACCTTTTGAGTTAGAAAAGATTTTCCTTTTTGACAAAGGAGGAGAAAAATATAAAGTTCAGTGGACACATTTGATAATGATCTCTTTTGAAGCTGAAAGTTTTGAATCTATAAAAGAGATACCCCCCAAAAACGGATTAAGAGTTATTTTCCACTTCAACAGACTTAGAAGACTGCCAGATTATATAACATTTGAAAATTATTACTACGAAGACCTTGAATCCTCAGAATGGATAATCAAGGTGAGATATTGATCGCTGTTCTGCGAATGGGACACAGACCACAGAGAGACAAGAGAATTACAACACATGTTTGCTTGGTCGCGAGAGCTTTCGGAGCCGATGGAATTTTTATATGGAGAAAGGACAAAAAGATAAAAGAAAACCTGGATAAGTTGGTAAAAGCCTGGGGAGGAAGTTTTTTCATAAATTTTAAAAATTATAAAAAGATTTTAGATGAATGGAAAGGTATAATAGTTCACCTGACAATGTACGGAGAAAAAATAGATAAAATTAAGGAAATTAGGGAAAAAAGTAAGGACAAAGATGTGCTTTTAGTCGTAGGGGCTGAAAAAGTTCCTCCAGAAGTTTATGAAAAAGCAGATTACAATATTTCTGTAGGATCGCAACCACATTCCGAAGTGGCTGCGTTAGCTGTTTTCCTTGACAGATTTTTTAAAGGAAAAAATCTCTATAAAGAATTTGAAGATGCAGAGATGGAGATACTACCATCTGCAAAAGGAAAAATTGTAATAGAAAAAGATTTTAAAACACAGAGATCATAAAATTAAAAGGCGAGAAAATGGCGTTAGAAGTTTTAGGAGAAGCGTTGAATAAAGCGCTGAAGAAGCTGACAAGAGGAGTAGTTGATGAAAAGCTCATAAAAGAGATAGTTAGAGATATTCAGAGAGCTTTGATAGCTGCGGATGTCAATATAGAGTTAGTTTTCCAGTTATCCAAAAATATAGAGAAAAGAGCACTGGAAGAAAAACTTCCAAAGGGTGTTTCCAGGAAGGAACATATAATAAGAATCGTTTATGATGAACTGACTAAAATTCTTGGAGAAGAGCCAGAAAAGATCATTTTAAAACCTTCAGAATCCACGATCTTTTTAATGATCGGGATTCAGGGAAGTGGAAAAACAACTACTACAGGAAAATTAGCAAGATTTTTCCAGAAAAGAGGTTTTAAAGTTGGAGTCGTCTGTTCAGATACGTGGAGACCAGGGGCGTACCAGCAGTTGCAACAGTACTGTTCGCCGCATAATATAGATGTCTTTGGAGATCCCGAAGAAAAAAATGCGATTAAACTTGCAAAGAATGGAGTGAAACATTTCAGGAAGAAAAAGAATGATATAATCATGGTAGATACCGCTGGAAGACATAAGGAGGAAAAAGAACTTATAGAAGAGATGAAAAAAATATCAAAAGCGGTAAAACCAGATGAAGTGATCTTGGTCATTGACGGTACAATAGGCCAGCAGGCGATGGCACAGGCAAAAGCGTTTAGCGAAGCAACACCTGTGGGCTCTATCATAGTTACAAAACTCGACGGGTCTGCTAAAGGAGGCGGTGCATTGTCTTCTGCAGCCACGACAAGAGCAAAGATAAAGTTTATCGGTGAAGGAGAAAAGATAGATGATTTTGAGGAGTTTGATCCTAAAAAATTCGTTTCAAGACTTTTAGGTCTTGGGGATCTTGAAACATTACTTAAAAAAGTTAAGGAAGCTGCAACAGAAGAAATCGATGAAAAATATGCTGAAAAATTTATGACAGGAAAATTCAATCTGAGAGATATGTATAAACAGCTGGAAACTGTCTCCAACATGGGATCACTCCAAAAAATAATGCAGATGATACCTGGGATGGGATTTAATTTGTCTGAGGATGTTTTGGAGACGAGTGAAGAAAAATTAAAGATCTATAAGATAGTTATGGATTCCATGACAGAAAAAGAGCTTGAAAAACCAAAAATAATCAATTACTCGAGGATTAAAAGGATATCAAAAGGATCGGGTAGAAATGAAAAAGATGTCAGGGAATTACTGAATCAGTACAACATGATGAAAAAGATGTTCAAACAGTTCGGAAAGAAGAGACTTCCCAAAATGGGAATGTTCAAAGGAATGAAAATGTGATTTTATATCCATTCTTTCTTTTTTATCCATCTATAAGCAAAGAGTAAAAAAACTACTTCAATAAAAAGCAGAATAGAAAAGTTCCTTAAAATATTATCAAAATCCTTGAATTTATAAAGGATGATCGCATCTAAAGGAATAAATATCCATATCAGGAATATCCAGACAAATTTTGTCATGTCGTCTATATCATCCCATTTCATCTGATCACTCTTTATTTTTATCTTCAGTAAACCTGTTTTTTTGTAACCCAGAGATATAGAACAAGAACTATCATAGCAAAGGCAATTAAATACATATAGATGCCGCACTCTTTAAAATCGTCCAAAGAAGCTAGATATATTATGAACAATGCGATTACTATAGCTATTATCTTTCCTTTAAATGTTCTTTCTATTATCGTAATAAGCAAGGGTACGCTACTCATTTCTATCATTTTTATATTATATATGTGGTAAATCACTTAAATCTTTCTCATCTTATCATACTACTGTTTCATATACTCGTGCCTGAAAATTTTTATTTTTGCGATTTTTTCTACTGCGAATGAGAGGAGGATAAGGTACGCTGCTGCAAAAAATGCAAAAGATACGTAACAGAGGAGATCTGCAGAAGAACAATATCCTCCGCAATAACTCATTAAACATAGAGCTAAGAGTTCGCTGAGAAGAACAAAAAATACTATGCTTATTAAATCTTCCTTTAGGTTTTTGGATCTTCGCAGGAGATAAATCAGGACAAAACTAGGAATGAGATTCCAGAAAGACCATTCTACATAAAGAGCATATAAATATAAGCATGATAGTGTATAATACGTATAAATATTAACTACCAGAGAAGGAATAAAAAATCCCAAGATAAATGTTTCATATTTTCTCTTATAGATAAATATTATATACGGTGTAAACGTCGATCCGAATATCAGCCAGAATGAGAATTCTCCAAAATTTGATGGGATTATTATAGGAAAGCTTATTTCTTTTGCTATTTCAGTTTTTGAAAATGTAGATAATAACGGGCTACGAACATAGTATAGGAAAATAATAGACAAAAAAAGAAAAATAAGGCTATATCTTATATTTTCTTTAGACAACAAATTTTTTCTGTAGTATTGTTCCATTTAGTGAGCCCCAAGGATTTTTTTTGTATGCTTATAGATAATAATTTTATTTATATCTATACTTTATGCACCATGCCTGAAAATCTTTATTTTTGCGATTTTCTCAACTGCGAACGAGAGGAAGATTAGATATATTGCTGCAGAAAGTACAAAGAATATAAGAGAGACAATAACGACAATAACAACAGAAGGATATTCAAATCCGTAATAGAATCTCCAAGATATAATATGTGTGATTCTACTGAGAAAAACAAAAAATACTATGCTTATTAATTCTTCTTTTAAGGTTTTGGATATTCGCAGAAGATAAACCAGGATAAAAGCAGGAATAAGATTCAAGAAAAACCATTCTATATAGAAAGGATCTAAGGAGAAGTTATCTGTTGTGCAGTAGGTGTAAATATTAATTATCAAAGAAGGAATAAAGAATCCTAGAATAAATATTTCATATTTTCTCTTATAGATAAATATTATATACGGTGTAAATGTCAATGTAAGTATTAGCCAGAATAAGAATTCTCCAAGATTTGATGGGATTATTATAGGAGAATTTATTTCTTTTGCAATTTCGGTCTTTAAAAATGAGTCTAACAATGGACCACGAACATAATATAGGAAAATAATAGACAATAAAATAAAAATAAAGCTATATTTTATGTTTTCTTTAGAAAACAAATTTTCCATTATACTTTTTTGTTTGTTCATAGGATTCCCTCATATTAGTGGTCATTTACTGATATTTGGAATTCTTTTATGGACAAGTGCATTTTATGTCTGTATGAGCTGAAGTTTCTTTTCCAGATCTTATCACTTCACCCAGGTATTCTTCGTACATTACCTGATGTGTGCAATTATCGTACCATACTCTATATTTATCGCATAGCTGTGACCAGGTTCGCTCACATTTAACATAGAATTCATAAGTAGGCCATTCGGCAATATTAACGCACCTAATTACTTTCCAATTGGTATATTCTTTTGGAGTACACCTGTACTCAATCCATGTTCGCATACATTCCCCTAAAGGCTGTATATTGCCTCTTGTATTTTCTATTTCTTTTATCTTACTGACTGGAGGCTGAGGATTGCAAGGACATCCCCCGTTATCTGCGAAAACTACACCTAACGCAACAACTGTCATCATCGAAATGACGACCAAACTCATTATTTTCTTGTTCACTTTTTTCACCCCTTTTAATTAGTTGAGAGTTTTGTCAACTCCCACTAATATATATATATGTATATAATACACCTTTATTTATAAACTTTTCGATCATTATCTATATATAAAAATATTTAAAATTTAGAATATGTACATCTTCAATAAACCTGTTTTTTTGTAACCCAGAGATACAAAACAAAAATTATCACAACAAAGGCAATTAAATACATATAGGTGCAGTATTCTTTAAAATCGTCCAAAGAAGCTAGATATATTACGAACAATGTGATTACTATAGCCATTATCTTTCCTTTAAATGTTCTTTCTATTATAGTGATAAGCAAGGGTACATTACTCATTTTACCATCTTTATGTTGTATATGCGGTAAATCACTTAAATCTTTCTCATCTTATCATACTACTGTTTCATATACTCGTGCCTGAAAATCTTTATTTTTGCGATTTTCTCTATTGCGAATGAGAGGAGGATTAAGTACGCTGCTGCAAAAAGTGAGAAAGATACGTAACAGAAAAGATCTACTATAGAAGAACAATATCCAGTGCAATAAATTAGTGAACATAGAGATAAGAGTTTGCTGAGAAGAACAAAAAATACTATGCTTATTAAATCTTCCTTTAGGTTTTTGGATCTTCGCAGGAGATAAATCAGGACAAAACTAGGAATGAGATTCCAGAAAGACCATTCTATATAAAGAGCATCTAAATGCAAGCCTACTAGAGAATATGTATAGATATTGATTATCAGAGAAGGAATAAAGAATCCCAGAATAAATATTTCATATTTTCTCTTATAGATAAAGATTATATACGGTGTAAACGTCGATGCGAATATCAGCCAAAATAGGATTCCCTCAAGATTTAACGGGATTATGAAAAAGTGTATTTCTTTTGCAATTTCGGTCTTTGAAAATGAATTTAATAATGGATCACGAACAAAATATAAGAAAATAATAGACAAAAAAAGAAAAATAAGGCTATATTTTATATTTTCTTTAGACAACAAATTTTTTCTGTAGTATTGTTCCATTTAGTGAGCCCCAAGGATTTTTTTTGTATGCTTATAGATAATAATTTTATTTATATCTATACTTTATGCACCATGTCTGAAAATCTTTATTTTTGCGATTTTCTCAACTGCGAACGAGAGGAGGATTAGATATACTGCTGCAAAAAATGTGAAAGATATTAGTGTAGGAATATAAAGCTCAAGTCCACCATAATACGTCATTGACCATCGAAAGAAAATGCCTCTGAGAAAAACAAAGAATGTGATACTTAATAAATCCCCTTTAATAGTTTTTGATCTTCTCAAGAGACAAATTAAAATAAAAGGAGGGACAAGATTTAGGAAAAGCCATTCTATATATAAAGGATTTAAAGAAAAAAAATTGCCTGTGGTGCAGTAAGTGTAAATGTTAACTATTAAAGAAGGAATAAAGAATCCTAGAATAAATGGTTCATATTTTCTCTTATAGACAAAGACAAGAAAAGGTATCCATGTAGATGCAAATATCAACCAATATAAGAACTCTCCAACATTTGATGGGATTATTATAGGAGAGCTTATTTCTTTTGCTATTTCAGTTTTTGAAAATGAATTTACTATTGGTCCATCTACATAATAAAAGAAAATAATGGATAAAAGAAGAAAAATAAGGCTATATTTTATATTTTCTCTGGAGAACAAATTTCTTGTTATATTTTTTTGGGAGGTTATAGAAATCACCATCTATGGACAACTACAGTCCCAAGATTCATGCCAATAACTTTTAGTTCCTGTTCTTGTTACTGTCCCCAGATAATCTTCGTACAATTTTTGATGTATGCAAATATCGTACCATACCCCATATTTATCACATTGCTGTGTCCAAGTTCCTCTACAGTGAGCTCTTACGGTCATTCCCCAATCAGATGTAATGACTACGCAATCAAGCACCTCCCAAGTCCATTGTTTTGGAGTACAGTTCCTGTATTCTATATAATATCTCATGCACCTTCCTAAAGGCTGTACATTTCCTTTTGTATTTTCTATTTCTTTTATCTTACTGACTGGAGGCTGAGGATTACACGGACATCCCCCGTTATCTGCGAAAACTACACCAAGTGCAACAATCGTCATCATCGAAATGATGATCAGGCTCATTATTTTCTTGTTCACTTTTTTCACCCCTTTTTAATTAGTTGAGAGTTTTGTCAACTCCCACTAATGTTTATATCCCCTCCTTTATTTATAAACTTTTTGGTTATTATAAATTTGTGTTCTATCCCCCCACATGTGTCCCATTTATAATGGTAAATGAAAACACACATATGGTGGAATCATGGAACGAGAACTGAAGCGGAGAAGGTGGATCGTACATAAGAAGATCCAGGGATGGG
>Ga0209986_10004922_pt1 | contig 11206 bp, 8 predicted proteins | sample BlataG_FD_183168 | JGI IMG/M metagenome (GOLD analysis project Ga0209986, IMG submission 183168) | Deep subsurface microbial communities from Black Sea to uncover new lineages of life (NeLLi) - Black_00105 metaG (SPAdes) (version 2) | ecosystem: Environmental > Aquatic > Marine > Oceanic >...
AAAGTGGCTTCCTGAAAAAAATGCTGAACCGGCAGCAGATATGGAGACATGGAGGTCGGAATTTAAGTATTGATTTAGAAATTATTACGAGATATATAAGAACATAACTTTGTAAACTAATTGAAAAACAGTAGATATGAAAGTTCAAAGTTCAAAGTTCAAAGTTCAAAGTTCAAAACTCAATACCGATAGCTATCGGGGCGATCTCATGAACGAAGTGAATAATAAATTCCGATACTATAAACTAATGTTGTCTGTTATTACAGTATTCATAATTATCTCCTGCAGTAAAACAGATAATTATGTTAAAGTATCATTGCATCAGATGCAGGTGCCTGTCCTGAAATTTAAGAAAAACAATCCGGTATTACAGATAAAAATGATTACTTCTGAAGATGCCATATCACATAATGTCACATCCGTAAAGGTAACCACGGAAGGTACTGAGGATGTATCTGATATTAAGACAGTAAAACTTTTTTATCTGGGAAAAGATTCCTTGTGGACAAAAAAATCAAAACCTGTGCAATGCCAGGTTTTGGTATTAAACAGACTTCACAATTTATTATATCAAAAAGTGTTGATGACGGTAAGACCTGGGGTGAACCGGTCAACCTGACCAGGATGTGTAAGAAACGTGAATGGTGGTTATGGGCACCTGCACCGGGCCGGGGTATTACTCTGGACGATCATACAATTGTTTTTCCAACACAAGGCAGGGATGCTGAAGGTAGAACATTTTCAAATATTACCTATAGTTCAGACGGGGGGATAAACTGGAAAACCAGCAATATAGCATACCATAATACAACAGAGTGTGCGGTTGTTCAATTAAACGATGGTTCACTTATGCTCAATATGCGAGATAACCGGAACCGGACAACAAAGGGAGAGCAAAATGGTCGTGGGGTAGCCATAACCAAAGATTTGGGTGAAACCTGGACTGAACATCCAACTTCTCACAATGCGCTGAAAGAACCGGTATGCATGGCATCTTTACACAAACATGTATATACTGAGGGAGGCGAAAAAAAATCTATTCTTTTATTTTCAAATCCCAATATTCAGGAAAGACCCAGGAGAAAAACTACGATCAAAGTAAGTTTTGATGATGGCATGACCTGGCCGGAAAAATACTGGCTGCTTCTGGATGAAGGTTATAACAGGGGATATTCCTGCCTGACATCGATAGATGAAAATACCATAGGTATTTTTTATGAAGGGAGCCAGGCAGATATGACTTTTGAGAGTATACCTCTCGATGAACTCATCAATAATTAATTTGAAGATTATCATTTAATGTACATAAAAATTATGGTTCATCAGGAAAATGCGTAGGTTAATGATAGTGATATTTATGAAACTATGTCTATCTATTGTCTTGTTGGTGTATAAAACTGGTTTAAGTCAAAATAAATTTTTTATTGAAAATTGCCCGTAGGGCATTAATTATTGTAGAAGAAAAAATTGAAATGATAACTATTCCCTGTAGGGGATTAATAATCAAGGTTATAAATTAATCAGGAAATATTTACAAAATACTTTTATCAATCGTCTACAACGAATATGTCCATAGTGTTAATCATATACTACAATAATAAAACCGCTACGCGGTATTTTTGAAAGATAAAGGAGATAAGTTTTTAAAATAAAAACTACGCATCTTCCGTAAGAACCAAAATTATTTTAAAAATGAAAGAATTTCAAATAGGTTTCATAAGAAAATGCCTGGCTGTAATGCTGGTCATTCCGTTACTGGTATCTGATTGTGCACCACCGGATGCTAAAAAAGATAACCGGCAAAAGTTTAATGTCTTATTTATCGCGGTGGATGACCTTAGACCCGATCTGGGCTGCTACGGCGACCCGGTGGCTGTAACACCAAATATTGATCAACTGGCGTCTAATGGCATGGTGTTTTCAAGAGCTTATTGCCAGCAGGCCGTTTGTGCTCCTTCCAGGGCTTCAATTATGACCGGTTTACGACCCGATCAGATTGGCGTATGGGATCTTCAAACTCATTTCAGGGAAAACATACCGGATGTGGTTACATTGCCCCAATACTTTAAAAAACATGGTTATTATGCCCGCTCGGTTGGCAAAATTTACCATGATCCCCTGAAGGCAAAAGACCCCCAGTCGTGGTCGGCTCCATCCAGATTACATGTTACACAGAACGCCCGTGGGCATAAATATGTCCTTGATGAGAATTGTACCGGAAAAATGAAGGCAGCTGCAACTGAAATGGCGGATGTTCCCGATACTTCTTATATCGATGGTAAGGTATGTCAGGCAGCCATTGAAATATTAAATGAAATTAAGGATTCGATATTTTTCCTTGCAGTGGGTTTTCGCCGCCCCCACCTGCCTTTTAGCTCCCCTAAAAAATACTGGGATTTGTATAAGCAGGAAAAAATCCCGCCAATATTAAATCCTGTTCCGCCGGATGGAGTGCCTGAAATAGCATTGCATAACTGGAAAGAACTGAGAGGTTATACCGATATGCCAAATATCGGGGATGTTGGTCCGGAAAAAGCCACTCAACTAAGATGGGGCTATTATGCTGCTGTAAGCTTTATAGATGCACAAATAGGTAAGCTGATACATGAACTAAAACGGCTAAATCTTGATAATAATACAGTAATCGTGCTTTGGGCCGATCACGGTTATCATCTTGGCGAACATAACCTCTGGTGTAAAACATCCAACTTTGAGCTCGATGCCCGTGTACCTCTAATCATCAGTGTGCCAGGACAAAAGACTAAAGGTATTCATACTCAAAGCCTAGCGGAGCTGGTAGATTTATATCCCACACTGGCTGAGCTTTGTGGTTTGGAAATACCCGACAGCCTGGATGGTAAATCATTGGTACCTGTTCTTATGAACCCGGAAATGAAGATTAAAGAAACAGCTTTTACACAGCATCCTCGCCCCTCCTACGGTACCTGGAACATCATGGGTTACAGCATGAGAACAGAACGGTACAGGTATACCGAATGGATTGAATGGGAAAGTGGGGAAATTATAGCAAGGGAGCTTTACGATCATAAGACCGACCCGGAAGAAATGTTGAATATTGCCAGAAATGAAGAATTGGGATCCCTTATACAACAACTCTCCCAAGACATGAAAAATTATGTTAAAAAAACTAAATAAATAAAAATATGAAAAAAAGGTTTTGGCTAATACCCTTGATGTTATTTGTGGTATTAGCGGGTGGCTGCAAAAAAACATTGGTATTTATTAAGGACGGTGAAGCAACTGACCTTCAGAGAAAGCATCATCTAAATACCAGGGATGGATACCTTGCTTACCAACAAGCCGGAAGCAAAATTCCACTTTATGCCGGAAAAATGATTACTTCCGGTAACTACAGGATTTCCACCGAATTAAATTTTATGCCTGTAAAGGAAGATATTCAAAAGCCTACTCAAGCAACTTTTGTTCTTGATCAAAACTATATCATTCTTGACGGAGAAGAACACAAGATCGTATCAGGTGGTAAAAATTTTGGAAAAAATGAATTGGGTGAAATGAGCGATTTTATTGAATATGGTAAGGATTTTTTCCTGGATGTTGAAAAGAAAGCCCAGAAATTCAGTTTTTACATTAATCACATTAAGATTGCTGAACTTGACTTTGAATCAGATAAAAATGCCTTGCCATTAAAATTTGGATTCCAACCAAACAACGCTATATTAAACATAAGGGAGTTCACCGCTCGTGCAGGCAAGTTTACTGATATTGAGTTACTCACGTTTACCATTCCACAGATTGATCTTAATAACAATACTGATCTGCAATTTATTGTAGATAAAGATCCTGTTGAATACTACGGTCATCCAAGTTCGGTCCTGCTGGATGACGGGAAAACCATTACGATGATGTATTTAAATGGCCATGCTTATGGTGAGTTACGTTGGCAACGCAGTTACGATGGTGGATTGACCTGGACAGGACACCTTCCTGTTCCTGTTCAGTGGAACGACACACCTGAATATGACGATCCGGCTTTTAGAAAGAACACACCATTCTCTGAAGTCCCTACTTTATACAGGTTCCCAAATGTCTCGTCTGTCAACAGGGTTTGTATGTATACCGGCCGTTATCCCAGCAGGTACACTGTCTCCGATAATGGTGGAGCTTCCTGGTCAGAATTGCGCCCCTTGCTTTTTGACGGAAAGCAAATTAAATATGCAACTGTGATGTTTTCCGATATGATTCAGTTAAAAGATGGTTCGTACATGGCAACTTTTCACCGGAAGGAGGGTCAGACCCCGACCGTATTTAAAGCCATTACAAAGGATGGATTATCCTTCAGTAAACCTGAACCGATCGCTAAACACGCGAATGCAAATCTTTGTGAAGGCGAGTTTATCCGTTCTTCTGATGGGAAAAAAATTGCATTGCTTATGAGGGAGAATTCAAGGCAATATCAATCCTTTATAACCTTTAGCGAAGACGAGGGCGAAACATGGACAACTCCAAGGGAAATGCCTCCTGCGTTAACAGGTGACCGGCATAAATCCTTATATACTGCAGATGGCAGGTTGATTATCTCCTTCAGAGACAGTGGACATGATAGTCCTACCCGTGGTAGCTGGGTAGCCTGGGTTGGTACATTCCATGACCTGGAAGATGGTAACGAAGGACAATTTAGGATTTTTCTGAAAAAGAATTATAAAGGTGGTGATTGTGCTTATCCAACCATGCATTTGCTACCGGACGGTACAATATTCCTGGCAACTTATGGCCAATGGAGACATGACCAGCCGAACTATATTTTAAGTTTCCGTTTAAAAATGGAAGAACTGGACCGGTTGTTCTATGAAATTAACAAAAATTAGATTTTTTCAACAATTAAGGATTCATTATGACTAATTTTAAAAAATTAAACATGCTCCTACCGGCATCTGTACTGGGTCTTTCACTGGCTTCCTGTTCATCTTCCGGGGAAAAGCAAGAATCTAAAAAACCAAACTTCCTTTTTATTGTTTCTGAAGACCATGGACCACAGTTGGGTTGCTATGGTGATCCGTATGTTAAAACCCCCAACATCGATAAACTGGCAAATGACGGAGTAAGATTTAGCCATGCCTATGTAACACAAGCAGGATGCAGTCCTTCCAGGGCCAGTATCTTAACAGGGCTGTATCCGCACCAGAACGGGCAGATTGGCCTTGCAACACATAAATACCGGATGTACAACCCTGACACCCCGAATATGCCCGGTATCCTAAAACAAAACGGATACAGAACCGGGTGCATTGGTAAGATCCATGTGAATCCTGAGTATGCCTTTGATTATGATTTTCTTATTACAGGTAAATTTACATCGTTTAACGGACGTGACATAAAACGAATTGCAGAGGTTGCAGATACTTTTATCCGGGAGTCCACAAAGCCTTTTTTTCTCTGGATCAGTTATCCTGATGCACACACTCCATTCATCAGGCAAAAAGACAGTATTCCTGCTAATCCTCTCGAACCTCAACAAATTAGCGCCCTTCCGCATTTGGGTTTGAATACTCCTGAAACACTTGAGACCGTAGCAAACTATTATAGCTGTATCGAAAGGCTGGATACAGGGATTGGTATGCTTATGGAAGTTTTGAGAAAATCAGATAAGGCTAGTAATACTCTTGTAATATTTTTGAGCGATCATGGTATGCAATCGCCTCGCGGGAAAAGGACATGTTACGAAGGTGGTGTGAAAATCCCGATGATCATGTACTGGCCTGACAGGATACCGGAAGGAAATGTAATGGACGAACTGGTTTCCACTATTGACCTTATGCCTACTATTCTGGACTTTGCCGGTGTAAAAGAAAAACCTGAAACACCCGGACGATCATTACTTCCTGTTTTACAAAGAAAAAAAATCGAAAGGAGAAAATATCTTTTCACCGAGTACAATGTACACTGGCCCGAAAACCTCTATCCTCAAAGAACGGTACGGGATGACCAATATAAATTAATTCAAAATCTTTTTTATGACAGGGAAAACCCAAGCTACAAACAATACCTGATCGACAGAAACCCCCAAACGATAACACCTGAAGATCTTGTTGATGCACCGGATTCAGTAAAGTATACTTATAAGATTTTTCAGCATCCGCCGGAATTTGAATTATACGATCTTCAGTCTGACGAATGGGAATATCATAATCTATCAGAAAATCCGGAATACACAGAAGTGCTGGACCGCTTAAAAGAGGCTTTAAAAGATTGGAGGGAAAAAACCAATGATCCTCTTCTACATAAAGATATTCTGCATAAATTTGATCTTGAAAATAAATCCACCTTCGTCAATGGAAAATATGTCCATGTCAGAGCCAACAAAGATTTTGAATGGAAATATCCGGAATATTTCTTTCCTGTAAAACACAAATTTTAAAACCATATAATTATGAGAACGAAAAAACTATTGTAGTTATTTATTGTAGTTTATCATTTTCAAAAGTGATTGATGAACATTTTATTTATATCAATACACTGAGGACGGCATTGAATGATGATGCTAAAGAGCCTGGTGCGGCAATTAATATTCAGGATATACTTGTTGCGAAGATTATTAATAAAGCCGCCGGACATATTCTTTTTTATCCGATCAATATACCTGCCAAAGAGATAAATTGTGTTTCCCTTTCATTAGGTCCCATGGCAGTTTTACCAGCTTACCAGAATAAAGGAATAGGGAAAATCTATGATTGAAACAGGCCTGACCAGGGTTAAACAGTTAGGCTTTAAATCGGTTATTGTCTTGGGTCATCCTTTATCCTTTTATAAACAATCCTGCCTCCAACAATGGTATAATCCACCTTTGTTTTCATGATCTGGTCTTCAGGGAGGGTTAGCAGATCCTGGTTTAGGATCACAACATCCGCTAAATATCCTTCCTGGATTTTTCCTTTCCTGTTTTCCATAAATTGGGCATAAGCAGAGCCAAGGGTATAAAGTTCAATGGCTTCTTCCATGGTTAGTTTTTGTTCAGGGAACCAGCCCTGTCCCTCCTCTCCCATCCGGTCTTTCCGGGTAACGGCAGCATACAGTCCTTCCATAGGATCAAGCGGTTCTACGGAATAATCGGTTCCAAAAGCAATCTTTGCACCGGCATCCATCAGACTTCTCCAGGCATAAGCATATTTGCTTCTCTCTTTTCCGATTCGTTTTTCACAGAACCGTTTATCGGTAATACAATGCGTTGGTTGCATGGATGCTATTACACCAAGTTCAGCAAACCGGGGAATATCCTTTTCAATAAGTATCTGGGCATGTTCGCTCCGGTGACGGCTATCACGCTTTCCATTAACCTCAATAGCTTTCTCATATGCATTCAATATCCATGTGTTTGCTTTAGGCCCAATGGCATGTATTCCAATCTGGAAACCCATTGAATCACAGGGCAAAACTTTCCGTTCAAGCTCTTCATACGGCATTTGAGGCAATCCTGTTTTATCCGGTTCATCCACAAAAGGTTCATAAACCATCATAGTGGCAGAACCAAGTGTGCCATCCATAAATCCTTTGAGATAGCCAAACCTGATCCAATTTCCTTTCCCGGGATATTTTATTCGCAATTCATCGTATTTCTTCAATTGTTCTGACTTGTCAGTTAATCTTCCTGCAACATCGATACGGACCGTCAGTTTTCCTTCGTCCATAAATTGTTGAAACAGGTTTGCATCTCCACCCCCGGGATATTGTATACTGGTAACTCCCAGTCGTGCTGCCATATCCAATGCAGCCTGCCAACCTTTCAAAAGTATTTCTTTTTGCTCCTCCGGTGTTCTTTCTATTTTAATGGCTCCTGTTTTGATCAATCCCTGAGCCGACTCTTTCAGAATACCGGTTGGTTCACCGGTTACAGTGTCTTTCTGTATCTCCCCTCCAAACGGATCAGGTGTGTCTTTTGTAATTCCGGAAGCTTTTAGGATATAACTATTCACCAATACAGAATGCCCATCAGTCCGGCTTAACATTACGGGATTATCGGGTGCAACCGGATCGATGAGTTCTTTTGTCGGCCATTGTCTGTTGTAAAACATTTCATGTTCCCAGTGTCCGCCCCTGATCAGTTCGCCGGGCTGAACCTGTGCCACTCTCTCTTTTACCTTCCCGGTGATGATCTTCGGGTCGGTAATATACCGTAATTCAATATAATCCGGGTTAACCGGACCAAAATGAGCATGGGCGTCATTAAATCCCGGGATAACAAGTCTCCCTTGTGCATCAATCACCCGGGTTGAATCTTTTTTGATGTATTTTTCGATCGACTTACCGGACCCGACTGCAATAATCATTTCCCCTTTGATGGCTATTGCTTCCGCCCGGGGATTATCCTTATCTATTGTAACAATGTTGGCGTTTTTAATTACCATATCCGCAGCTTCTCCTTTTTGTGATTCCCCACATTGGGTAAACATGAAAAATGAAATTACAAACAGACAGAATCCGATTGGCTTTCTTTGTGTTTTCATTATAATTGAATTAGTATATGTGTTTAGGTCGTATATTTAATTATTTGAATAAAAACGTATTGGATTGTTTGCTACCATCCTTTTTAGTAGGGTATTGAAGATTAGCCCTGTATTTTAAATAATAAATGTCGAATGTGATGACGCTTTGGTCACACCCTGACTAAAACGTCAGGGTTAAATAAAAAATGTTAAAGTTTTTTTTGCGTTACAACCGTCTTGTTCCGTTCTGCTGTTTCAATTGATTTTACAAAGATGGAAACTAATTCACCACATTCTTTAAGCAAACGCTCAACTTCTTTTTGAGATTTCGCAATTTTTAAACGATGAATCATTTTTAGACCGACCTGAGTTTCCCGCAATTCTTTTAAGCAGATCTTCATTTTATGGATAAAATCACGTCTTGATTCTGCACTTTGTGCTTCCCCATAATTGAATGCAGGAGATGTTCCTGAGCGAAGAACCTGTCCTCCAATGTGATTTGCAGACTTTGTGTTTGGAAGAGATTCAACAAGAAGGATGATATCTATCGCAAAATCTATCAATCGTTCCTGTAAATCATACTTAACTTTATTATTTATCATTTGATATTCGAAATTTGAAATTTATTTCTGAAAATTATTTTCTTACCGAAACTATCAATCCGTCAGCTGACGGAAACTATAAAACAATCACACCAATTTACAAGGTTAGATTTAATTATTGAATTTGTTCGCTCTAAACTCCTATACATATAATTGAATTATAAATATTTGTGAATCACGGTTAACCGGATAAGTGATTTTCCGGTTTAGTTATTTGCAAAACGAATGTACAAAAGTTGATCTTCATTTCCAATATAATCATAATAGAACACGGATTCCGATACCCGATAGCTATCGGGTATCGGAATCCGTGTTCTATGGTGTTCTTTTCAAGTAATTAAAGTTATGTTATTTATCAATTTACCCTGTGAAATATTGCTTTGCAATAAATCTTCGATTTATTTCACAGGGTGAATTATTATCATCTTCCAATTATAATGCATTTGCTTTTTTAACTACGCATTTCTCGGATGAACCTTAAAAATTTTGCCATATCATTAACTGCCGGATGGAAACATCCGACAGCATAGTAATAAGATAAAAATATCTTATTTTTGTAAAAAAATTTAATCACAGTTTAAAATGAGTGAGTTAATCAATGATTCAAAAAAGAGGAAAGAGCTTCTGAAACACATGATCTTGCAATTACATGAAGGAAAAGCGCCTGATCTGGTTAAGAAAAAATTGGTCCGGCTTTTAAAAAAAATACCGTATAGAGAAGTAGTTGAAGTTGAACAGGAATTAATAAATGAAGGCCTTCCTGAAGAAGAAGTTCTACAGTTTTGTGATATACATACCCGGGTTTTAGATGGAAGCATTGACCAGTCGGGGGCAAAACCCATACCTCCCGGACATCCTGTGGATACTTTTTTGAAAGAGAATCAGGAATTGTTAATCGTCGTAGAAGAATTAAAAAAGCTTTACGAAAAAGCAAAGACCCTGTCAAATCAGGAGATTCAATCTTATTTCCTGAAGCTCAAAGAAAAATTCAACATCCTGACGGATGTTGACAAACATTATCAAAGAAAAGAAAACCTCTTGTTTCCGTATCTTGAAAAATATGGCATCACAGGGCCACCAAAAGTAATGTGGGGAAAACATGATGAAGCACGGGAGTTATTAAAAACAGCCATTGAAGCGATTAGTGTTTCTGGAGATATAACAACAGATGAGGTGGAAACATTGATCGGGATGGTTCTGAAACCGGCATCCGATTCAGTTGCCGACATGACTATGAAGGAAGAACAGATCCTTTTTCCCATATGCATGGACAAACTCTCTGAAACAGAGTGGTATGAGATCTACAAACAAACCATTGAAATTGGTTTTTGTTTGTACGACCCTACAGATGAATGGAAACCGGAAGGGATAGAAGAAGTCGCTGTTGAATCTGCCGATGGATCCGATATTCAGCTTCCAAGCGGGAACCTTAGCCAAACAGAATTGTTAGCCATTCTTAACACCCTCCCAATTGATATGACTTTTGTGAACCGAAATGATAAGGTCAGATATTTTTCACAAGGCAAACACAGGATATTCCATCGCAACAGGGCAATACTTAACCGGGATGTCAGAATGTGTCATCCTCCATCAAGTGTAGACGTTGTCGAACAGATATTAAACGATTTCAAAAGCGGTAAGGAAGACCGAGCTCCTTTCTGGATCCAAATGGGAGAAAAATTCGTTCATATTGAATATTTTGCCCTGCGGGATGAAAAAGGGAATTATCTTGGAACACTTGAAGTTTCACAAGATATTGCTGATGTAAGAAAATTGAAAGGCGAGCAAAGGTTACTATCGTATTCTAAACCTAAGGATGATGACTAAGGGAAAATTTCTCATCACACACAAAACCAAAATGTATCAACAGCCGTGTCACGGTTCTCCCTCCCGTGACACGGCTACTCAAAAACCCCGACAGGGTTTCAACCATTTCGTAAACAAAGTGAACGAAATGTCTCACGAGCAGGATTAGGCTAGGCTTGTGGGAGTGAGTAAACCCTGTCGGGGTTAATTAAATAACTCTTTTTTTCCAATAAAGATTTTGGAAAACAAATCTGATTTTTCGCTTTTGAAGAAAGATCGCGGATTAAGGCTGGAATTAATGATGAACTCATTTTCAGCCTTCCTGAATGCCTGTATAAC
>Ga0209986_10004924_pt1 | contig 11194 bp, 13 predicted proteins | sample BlataG_FD_183168 | JGI IMG/M metagenome (GOLD analysis project Ga0209986, IMG submission 183168) | Deep subsurface microbial communities from Black Sea to uncover new lineages of life (NeLLi) - Black_00105 metaG (SPAdes) (version 2) | ecosystem: Environmental > Aquatic > Marine > Oceanic >...
ATTTTAAATTTATCTTGATCTAAAATACCTCCTATAGGTAAATAATTAGAAGCGTGGTTAGTACGAAAAACGCAATTTGCGTTAGGATTATTCTTAAAATTAATATTTTCAATAAATTGATATAATTCTTCTATAATATCTAAAGTTCCCATCTCGTGAAATTCATTTTTCACTTTTTTTTTAAAAAGTTCAGTACCGGGAGGTACCATAAGAGTCAAACAAGCAATATACCAAAGTGTGTCATCATCTGGGCAGATCTTATTTACTAAATCCGCAGAATGAATGGCAGAGAGTTCAGATAAATCTTTATTATCACCCCCTAACCCTAATATTAATGTTGCAGAAAGAGTGATACCTGATTTCATTAATTTTTTACTCGCTAAAATTAGCTCTTCCTTAGTTGTATGCTTATTCATCATTTTAAGTAATTTGTCGGACCCAGACTCGAATCCAACATAGGCAATTCCCAAACCTGCCTTATTTAATTCTCTCAATTCCTCATCAGACTTCTTAAGAATATCTTTTGCGTGAGCGTAAACTCCACATCTTACAAAGGGAAATAACCTTCTTGCATACTTAGTTATTTCTAATAATCCTTCCGTGGGCATTACCAATCCATTTCCATCCAAGAAGAAAATCTTTTTTACATTGGGTCCATGAATTTTTCTTCCAACATCCAAATCTTTCTTTATATCTTTAGTGTCTCTGATCACGAATTTCTTACGTAAGTTTGACATACAGAAAGTACACCGAAATGAACAGCCTTCAGTTGCTTGAATCAAAAGAGAATATGCTTCTGAAGGAGGTCTAAAGACTGGATGGCAGTAATAAATACTCTCTTGATTAGACATCTTAATCTTTAAAATTTATTTTTTATTGACTTTTGATGAAATGGAGATTTATATTGTAAGTTTACTTCTTTGGAGCTTTTTTACATTTATGCCTGCTTAATCTCAAAAAAGTTTTCCCACAATAAGGACATACATCCCCTTTCTGTTCATCTTTTGGTTTTTCAGTTGGAGGTTTGGGTTTTCTTCCTCTAGTTTTTATCATCTTACTTTTAGAAGGAGCAAATTCACAAATAGCCTTATGAGCAGATAGATCTTCAAAAAGTTCGCCGCAATAAGGGCACTCCGATGTAAGCATCTCACTAAATTCTTTTTTACTTACTTTTGAAGTTCCTTTTGAGCGTTTTTTAAATTTAATTGTCTTCGACTCCTCATCCTCCTCTTCTTCGAATTCACTTACATCCAAATCAATATCTTCTAATAATTCAACTTCTAACTCTTTAATTTCTATTTCTTTTACTATTGGAATTTTTTTCTCAGCAATCTTTTTGCTTTTTTTATATACTTCATTGAATGTTACATTTGAATTCGGGTCATAATATTCACATACCTGACATACATATGCACCTGAAGAACCATGAGAACCTAGCATTAAATCTCTTGTTGAACAAATACATAATGGTTGTAAGCAATTAGACACATCTCCTGCTGGTTCAAGATTGATACAAGCAATCTTTCTCTTAAACATTATTTTTGTTTTTCTTCTAGGAATTGGAATCACAAAGAATTAGTTTGTTTAAATAAAAAAATACTTTAAATTAAAACAATTAACCATTAAATTTAATTTTTTTTAAATGAAAAATGGCTATCTCATAAAATAATTATTCGAAATTTTTTAGATCTGATTCAATTTTACTTTTAACATTTTGGTCGATTATCTTTTTTAGATTTTTTTTAATAGTTTCTTTTAGATTATTAATTCTTTCCTTAATGTGTTTTGGACTATCCCAAACTGTTATTCTTAATGGATGAATCTTTTCAAGAGCTTTATTAAAATTTTTTATTGCTTCAAGAAAAAATAAAGAAGCCCTATCAATATCTTTTAGATGAGTAGAATAAATTGCCGCAATTTTTTGATTGCATAAACCTGTTCCATAAAAATCCATAGTATTTTCATAGAATATAGCAGCTTGTTGGATGTCTTCTAATCCTTCCTTTATGGAATCTTTTATTATTTTAATAAACCCAATTATATATTTAGATCCTGCCATATAGAATAAAGATCCACTAGATTCAGCAATTTTAAATAGTTCTTCAGAATTTTGTTCAGCTAATGGATAATGATTATTATGTAAACAATTTTCACTTAATTTGCTTAAATATTCCATTACCTTGTCAATTTTATTTATATCTTTAAGAATTTTCAAACCTTTTTTATATTTTTCAACTCCTTCAAATGAATTTTTTTGTCTGAATGCTTGATTCCCCTCAAAAAATAATTCATCAGCCATTTTCAATTTTTGAGAGTTGTCATGTTTCTCTGACTGCATAATTTCAGAGGTGTCACGAAAAATATCTTTCATTTCAAATTCTTCGTCTATCTCTAAAGGAATTTCGTTTAATTCAGGCATAGTTTCTTGAGAAATATTTTTGCGATTAATATCTGATTCTTTATTTAAATATTCATGGACTTTTTCTGGATGATGAGTGAATTGTGGTGTATAACTGGAAACATTTTCTCCATATGCTGATTGTAATGGTTTTCCGCTTGTAACTAAAGCTGAAAGTTCAGTCATCACATTCGCAAAAAAGAATTTATTCAATCCGTCAATAAAATAATCTACTTTATGATAATTATTTTCAAATCCTGGATCATTGATATCCATATTTACATCATTCATTCGATATATTTCAAACCCGGTATCATATTTAGTAATCATATATTCTGAATCTGCAACTTTTTCTCTCTTTTTTTTTCCCAACAAAGTATGATCAAAAACCAAACCACAAGCATCTCTATTTTTCCCTTGAAAGCCGATGTGATTTATTAAATCAACATATGAATAAAACAGTCCTAAACCAGGATGGCTATGAAACCAACCCACAATAAAACGACCTTGGTTTTCTTCATATAATTTATTTTCAATAGATTCAATAAAACCATAATGTCTTTCATCTAATTGAACATCGGTGCTATGCCCAAATGTGAGAGCTTCAGCTCTTTCAACAATAACTACAGCATCAGTAATATGCCCAATTAAAATTCCATAGATCTCTTTCCATTGGGCTGGAGGTATTGCTTTGTTAGCATACCTGCTTGCATATAATATAATCGTTTTATAAGCTTCTGCTTTAACTACAATTGGTTTTTCGCTTTCTTCCTCCTCCTTTATGGGCACTATTTCTTTTTTTTCATCCTCATTTTCGTTATTTTTCATAGGTTCTTCTGCTTTCTTACTCATAACAAATCTTCCATGAAAGAATCTTTTATTCTAATAAAATAATACAAATTTGTTATTATAAATAAAATTATTTAAAGGTATTTTAGATTCAGTTCTATTTTTCAGTTTCTTATATTTAATTAATCGATTAGGAATAAATTTAAGCAATCCAGTACCAAAAGAAATAATGACCGGTGAATTATTTGCAATTTTTGCTGTACTTACTTTTGTAATATCTAACATTCTATTTAGAAAAACTGAACATGAAGCATCTCCTTCTTTTATAAATTTTTTTCGCACGGGGATTGGAACTCTAACATTTATCATTTTAGCTTTAGTATTTGAAGTATTTTTTCATATCTTTTTGCTCCCTTGGACTTTATGGTTCATATTAATCTTGAGTTTTATTTTCGGGCAAGTCATAGGTGATACATCATATTTTAAAGCTCAAAAAGAGTTGGGTACCGCAAAAGCTTTATCTATTTCAATGACATTTCCACTATTTACATTTATTATGTCAATGATATTTCTTAACTATCCATTTGATATTAGAATTATTATATCAATTCTTTTCATTGGGATTGGGGTTGTAATTATTGCGACCTCTAAAATTAATCTGGAGGATGTTAATGTTTCTAATGGGGATCAAGTTTCAAGTTCCAAGGATTTCAGCAATATTGAAATCAATTCACGAACATTTTCACCAACGATTATTTTTGGTTTAATAGCATCATTAGGTTGGGCAATTGGTGCTGTATTAATTGATTACGCTTTGAATGAAATTGACCGCATCCTACAAATAGAGGCATTCAGCTCGATTATTGGAAATGTAATCCGATTTCCATTCGTTTTTTTGATTTTATCTATAGTAGTATGGAGAGAAGAGCATATTCAGACCAAAATTAAATCATCCCATCGAAAAAATAAGTCTACCCAAATGTGGTATTGGCTAATTATTGGTTCTATTATAGGTACTTCAATAGGTGCTTTTCTATATACTGAAGCTGTTCGAACAGCAGGAGCTACTTTTATAGCCATAATAGCAAGTGCAAGTCCTTTATTCGCACTTCCACTAGATTATTTAATTAATGGTGAAAAAATTTCAAAAAAAGGGTTTTTAGGTGTTATATTGACAATAGTAGGAGTAATCGTGATTCTACTATAAATTTTCAAGATATTCAAATTTGATTGGCTAACCTCTTGAATAATAAACTTACTTTAATTGATGAAATCTTTTTAATTATTTAATATTTCAACAAATTTACATTCTTATAAATAACCTAAATTGAGAAAACATAAAAATTATAAATTTTAAATATTAAATATCATGACTTTACCTTTAGATGGGATTAGGGTTTTAGACCTAACTAGAATGCTCCCAGGACCTTATTGTACAATGATTTTAGCTGATCTAGGAGCAGAAGTTATCCGTGTTGAAGACCCTAATTATGCATATTCAAACCCTCCTCCATTTCATCAAAAAGGAAGATATCGGGAAAGCGCTTTTAATTCTATATTAATGCGTAATAAAAAATCGATAACTCTTAATTTGAAAAAAGAAAAAGCAAAGGAAATCTTCTATGAGTTAGTAAAACGGGCAGATGTTATTTTAGAAACTTTTAGACCAAAGGTAACAAATAAATTAAAAATTGATTATGATACTTTATCTTCAATTAACCCATCAATTATATATTGCTCATTAACTGGTTATGGTCAGAATGGCCCTTATGAACAACTCGCGGGGCATGATTTAAATTATATTAGCATTTGTGGTATCTTAGATTTAAATAAAGAAAGAAAAATCGAAAATCAGTCTAATCAAGAAAGAAAGCCGATGGTTCCAGGAGTTCAAGCTGCAGATATTGGAGGTGGTTTAATATCAACTATAGGTATCTTATCAGCAATCATTGAAAGAGCAAATAATTCAGAAAAAAAAGGTCAATATATTGATATTTCGATGTTAGATTGTGTCTTTTCTTTTATGCCAATGCCAGCAGCATATCATTTTTCTCAAGATTTAACAACTACATCCCCAATACACGGTGAATTTCCATTTTATTCAGTATATAAAACTAAAGATAATAAATATTTATCTATAGGAGCAATTGAAATGAAGTTCTGGAATAACTTATGTGAAGGATTAGAGTTATATGATTTAAAACTTAAACAGTTCCCTCAAGGTCTGGAAAAAGAAGAAGTATTTAACAAAATCCAAGAAAAGTTTCTAACAAAAACTCAAGAAGAATGGTTAGAACATTTTAAAAATTTTGATACATGTATTATGCCCGTAAAAAATTTTGCTGAAGCATGTGATGACTCTCAGATTATCGCTCGAAATATGGTGGTCGAATTAGACCATCCAAAATTAGGAAAAATTAAAAATGTTGCTTCTCCAATAAAATTATCGAGAACACCCCTTAAAATAAGAACTTTAGCTCCTAAAGTAGGACAACATACAAAAGAAGTTCTTAAAACATTAAATTATTCTGAGGAAGAGATACGTAATTTCAAAAGAAATGGACTAATCTAAAATTCGATTTTTTTTTAACTATATTTCTATTAACCGGGCATCCATTATCTCTAAATCCACGATAACAAAGGTGGCTTTTCCAGTCAAATATCCACATAATTCTCCTGGATTTATAACTAACGTATTATTTATTTTCTTGATATTATGATCGTGAGTATGTCCTGTACAAATAATATCGAATTCACCAGATTTTGCTAAACTTTTAATAACTAAAGGATCTGGACCATGAGAAACATATATTTTTTTCCCAGCTAAATCTAAAATTGTTTCATTACTGCTCAGTTTACAAATCTTTCCTAACCTTTCTATTAAATATAAAAGATCTCCATCATTATTACCAAATACTCCGAAAAAATTACCATTTTTTACATTCTCATTCAAATTCTCGAAAACTCTTATAACAAAAGGAGAAATAATATCTCCACAGTGTATCAAGAAATCTATATTTTCTTTATTCAAAACATTTACTGCTTTTTTAATCATGTTTAAATTATCATGTGAATCAGAAATAACTCCCAATTTCATATTATCAAACACCTTCTCTTATTAAAAATATAATATTTATTAATTATTATATAATTTAAATGTCATTTCAATAAAAAAGTGATTCCATTTTAATTTTTGACAAATAATTCAAAATTTATTGAAAATAATTCTTCAAGGTAGGAGGAAATAAATAAATTAAAGAATTTTTATTATTTTATAAAAGGATTAAGAGCCTATATTTTAATTAATACGAAAAAATTTAATTAATAATTATTTAAGTAAGAGTTTAGAGATGAGCAAATCACAAAACTTTTTAGAACAATATTTTAAAGAAGAAAAAAATAAAGTTGATTTAGAATTAGAAAATTATTTCTTAGATTTATTAAAATCAGAATCAATTCAAAACACATTACTATATGATTTCATTAAAAAAGTAAAAGATTACATATTACCCCCAAATAAAAAACCAAAAAGATTACATCCTATAATTTTAATTGCATCATTTTTAGGAATAGCAAATCCTCACTATATAGAAGAAATGGCAGATAAAATTTTATCTGTCGCGCTCTCTGTTGAATTTCTTCATAATGCAAAAATTATACATGATGATCTTATTGACAAGGATATAACACGAAGAGGATTTCCTTCTTTTCATGTTAGGTGGGCAAATCAACTATTAGAAACATATACTGATAAAGACTTTCCTAATAAAGAAGAATCTGCTCGAGAATTCGGAGCTGATATGGCAATTTTAGGAGGGAACATAACCTATTTTTTGGGTTCCCAGATTATTTTTAATTCAAAGTTTGAGAATAAAATAAAATTCAAGGCACTTGCTGAGTATAATGAAGCATTTAATTCAATCAATAAAGGATTTATTATTGAAGAATATATGTTTTGGAATAAAATCACTATGACTTTAGAACAGTATTTAAATATCGCAGAGTTAAAAACTGCAAGCTTGTTTGAAAAATCGGCAAAAATCGGTGCAATTCTTGCAAAAGGTAATTTAAATTATCAAATTAATCCATTATCAGATTTTATGTTGAAATTAGGTCAAGTTCATTCTATTAGAGACGATATTTTAGACCTTGAGAAAGACATAATGCATGGCGAGAAAAAATTTCCATATATTATAGCAATCCAGAATACAACAGAAGCCCAACAAAAAATTTTAAATGAATTATATGGGAAACCTGATTTAAATAAAAATGAAATTGTGGAAATCGTGAAGATTATTAATGAAACTAACTCCCTACAAATCGCTCAACAATTTGGTTTAAATCTAATTTCTCAAGCCAAGGAATCTTTAAAGAAAATTTATCCAGGATTAAATAAAAAGTCCGAGCAATTTTTCAAAGAACTTTTAAACTTTAGTCTAAATAGAACTTATTAACAAAATTTTTATGATTTTAAATTGATAAATCTATTATTATAGATCTCATTTTTAGGTTGCTATCTCTTTTTTCTTCATTGCTTATACCTCATGAATCTTTCAGAAGAATCTTCTTGAGCTAAAATAAATTCATTAAATCTCTTGAATCATTAATATGATGTAAATTATAATTATTCATTTTATTAATTCTTTAAGAAATTAACAAGTTTAAATGTTTTAACTTTTTATTTTCTAATTATGAATAAAAATAAAGAACATATGGATAGAATGGCAATTCTTACTCAGTGGTATAAAAAGCATAAAGATAAAATCATTAATCTTAAAATTTTTTTCACCAATAAAGAGAGTAATAAAGAAAGAATCACAAGAGAACTAAATTCTAAGATGTTAACCATTGAACAACATCCAAGTAGTCCAGGCATATTTAGGATTCTGTTTGAAAATTATGAGAAAGGCTCTGATACCGTGCACGAGTTTATTGTGTTCGGCTATGAAACTTCAGATGTAGTTGAAGAAAAAAATAAACTTATTGTATATGCGGAACATTACTATGAGACGACTAGAGCAGTATTAACTGCAAAATAATATTTAATAAACTTCAATAATATTAGTAGTTTTTTTTACTTTATTATTTTTCCATCTTCCTCCATTTTCATTAACATCTGTATAACTGCAAATTGCCCCCCAACATTAAATTCAGAAGAATACCATTCTCGAATTTTTCCCAATATATCACTAGCTGTAAATCTTTTACTCTTGTTATTTTTTAAAAATTCATTAACTTTAAATTCTATTTCCTTTATATCGAAATTTATCCACATGTTTTTTACCCTCTAAGCTTTTCAGAGCTTATTTTAGACGGACTCTAGCTGGCAACTTTTCTTTAAATTGTTCAAAAAATTTATCACTAATTAATCTGCCATTTTTCACCATTGTTTCAAACAAGATTAAAATATCCATTTGCCCATCAACATCAATTTTAAAAGGATACAATTCTTGAATTTTTAATAATATATCACTAACTGTAAATCTTATATTCTTGTTATTCTTCAAATATTCATTAATTTTATTTTCTGCTTCCTTTATATCGAATTTTGCTCCCATTTTTTTTACCTCAAAGATTTTTAAAATTAATACTAAATTAAATCTTAAATCACAAAATTTTTTTTTAATATATTAATTTTTTTATTTTAGAGAGAGTTAAATTTTTAATTTTTTCTTAAAACGATTTAAACGAGAAATTAAATTAAATTCTATTTCTAGTTATTATATTCAACTTATTTTAAGATTTAATAATCATTTTACTCACCCGATTTTAACATTTGGCTTTTAAGGATCGTAATTATTTCAATATTAAATTCTGAAATTTTCATATGTAAATACAAAAAATTTTAAAAAATATAATCAAACCCGAGAATCCTTTCAAATTAAAAATAAAATATTATAGTTGTGATTAAAAAGGACTTGACGTATAGGCCCCATTTTAAGAAATCTTAATCAATCAAAGAAGTTTGTATTCTTAAACCTAATAAATACAGACATTTTAATCAAAATATTTATAAATTTAAAAAGCTTAGATAAGAATTACTACTTGGTTTGAAAATTCAATTTTGATAAATATAATTTGTAAAAGATCTAAAAAATAGAAGATGAAATTTAATGCATTATTCGGAATTTGCAAACAAACTTAATTGTTATAATTGTGGTAAAACTCATGGAACTAAAAATTGGCCTATCCGTGGAGATTTGGTACCATTTTATTCTGAAGACACTCCAGGAAATTTTACATTACCTGTCGTGTGTCCACATTGTGGTCATAAGTGGTATGTGGTATGGGATGATAATCCAGGACCAATAAAACCGTTAGGTTTTTAGATGAAAATAATAATAATTCTTATTTTAGTTCCTCTTGAACAATAGATTCTAATCGATTAACAGCAGCTTCTAAAACTTTTTGCTTAAATTTAATCCAGTTAGATTAAATGAGAGATATTAAAAAGATGGTTTTTCTGAGTTTAGAGCTTCTAAGCGATCACGATTATATCGCCATACTCCAAGCCCAAGGCAAGAGAGTCCCACACCAAATGAGAAATATTTGAATATCCCCCCAATTTCCACATCAAGATAAGATATTATTCCAGTATTAGTAATAACTTGATGAAATCCCTCAATTAACGTTTGTGTAAATGGATACAGAAAAGATCCCATAAAAAATGTTAAGATAGTTATTATTCCCGAGAGAATAATCATTATATTCGCTTTCAAATGTAAATGGGTTTGGATTTGATAGCGAAAAAGGAGTAATACTCCGACGATAAAGGTGATATATGTTGATGCTTCAAGGAATCCCCACAAAGTGCCAACATAACTTGGTGGTGGTTCAATCGCATAAAACCCCATAGGAAGAAGGATTGTTAGACACTGAAACATCCCAAGTAGAGTTGCAATTGTATCTGTTATTGTTCGAAAGGTCTTCATTGATTATTCCTCATCAATTTTTTTCATTCTTTTTCTCATAATACTCTTTAATTCACTTTTTTATAAAATTAGGGATTCTAGTTTAGTAATAACAGCTTCTAAAACCTTTTGCTTAAATTTAATCCGACTAGTCTGAAAATTATGTTTATCCACAGTTATTTGATCTTGCAAAGAGTATGAAATATATACTAACCCAACCGGTTTTAATTCCGTCCCCCCTGTAGGCCCAGCTATACCTGTTATTCCTATGCCTATTTCTGAGTCGGCAATTCTTCGGATACCCTCTGCCATTAGCCTTGCAGTAATATCACTAACAGCACCGAACTCCTTAATCATTTCAGGATCTACACCCAATATTTTACTCTTAGATTTATCACTATATGTTATAACTCCACACTCAAATATTTCTGATGAACTTGATATGTTTGTTACCATATGAGAAAGATAGCCACCAGTAGCTGATTCTGCTATGCTGAACTTTAATCCCTTCTCTTTTAATTTCTTTAAGAGACTTTCCAATCTTTCTAAAATTTCTTTTTCATCAAATTTTTCGGAGATTTTCAAGATCCTCACAATCTTCTGCTAATCTAAGATATATTTTCATAGATTTAATATATTTCAATAAGAAATCATAAAATCTATTGTATTTAAATCGATGATATGGAGTATTTAATTCGATTTAATTCCAATTGAATATTTAATTTGTATTAACTTTTGTTAAAAAATAGGAAAATAAATTTATTTCTAATTTAATTAAATTGCTAAAGTTCTAAGAGCCTTTTGCATATTTCTTCTCTTAAGAACTCTCGAAAAATCATCGTTATTAGAACTGTTTGTTAAACGGTTTAGGAAAACGTCCAAATTATCAAAATTATCAAAAAAATAATCCTTCCCTTTAATAAACAGTGTTACACCACGATTTTTTTCAATTTTTGCATATATTCCACCAATATTTATATCATGTTTCATATATACTGTCCTTTCCTTTCCCTTTTTTGCCCAAAAGTTTTGCTTCAACAAATAAGATCTAAACATACTCATTTCTTCACACACAACCTCTTAAATTTATTTTAAT
>Ga0209986_10004925_pt1 | contig 11192 bp, 9 predicted proteins | sample BlataG_FD_183168 | JGI IMG/M metagenome (GOLD analysis project Ga0209986, IMG submission 183168) | Deep subsurface microbial communities from Black Sea to uncover new lineages of life (NeLLi) - Black_00105 metaG (SPAdes) (version 2) | ecosystem: Environmental > Aquatic > Marine > Oceanic >...
AAGTAGTGGTTTCCGATATCTCAGAAGAGGACTGTCAGAAAGTAGTAAAAGAAATTGAAAAAAACAGAGGGGAAGCTCTGGCCGTAAAATGTGACGTTACCAAAAAAGAAGAAGTAGATAATTTAGTAAAAAAGACGATAGAGAGATTTGGGAAAGTGGATATTTTAGTAAATAATGCCGGGATTTGTCAGTTCAAACCATTTTTAGAGTTAACTGAGGAAGAATGGGATAGAACCCTGAATATTAATCTCAAAGGATATTTTCTTTGTGCTCAGGCTGCAGCTAAAGAGATGGTAAAGCAAAAAAGAGGGAAAATCATAAACATTGCTTCGGTAGCTTCTGGACAAGTAGGAATTGGCTTTCCTACCCTAGCTCATTACAGTGCTTCTAAAGGGGGAATAATCGCTTTAACTGAAACTTTGGCAGTTGAGCTTGCTCCTTATAATATTACAGTGAACGCCATTGCTCCGGGAATAATTGAAACCCCAATGATTGCCCCCATTAAAGAAAATCCAGAACAAGAGAAAGAAGTATTAAAACGGATTCCTCTCGGAAGACCGGGAACCCCAGAAGAAGTTTCCAATTTGGTGCTCTTTTTAGCTTCCGATGCTTCCTCATATATGACTGGCTCCACGGTGATAATTGATGGGGGTTGGCTAGCAGGATAGCCGTTCGGGAAGCTAATTTTTAGGATACGCTCGCCCATTCCAGCGATGGGCTCGCTCAGGTCCTCGGCAAATTATCCACCTTCGGCGGAACCGATCTAATTTGCCTGCGGACTCCAACCCACCCGCCGCCCTCCTAGAAGGCACCTCTCCTAAAAATTACTTCCCTTACTTAAAGATTTATGGAAGATAAAATTACCACAGATACAACATTAGCTAAAATTCTAAAATATCCGGAAGCTGAAAAAATTTTAATAAAATACAATTTGCCCTGTTTGGGTTGTCCTTTTGCCAAATTTGAAATGGAGAATTTAAAAATTGGAGAAGTTTGTAAAATGTATAACATCGACCTCAAAAATCTACTTAAAGAGCTAAATAAGATTTACAGTAAGTAAAGTTTATGATATCCTTGAAGTATGTCTAAGGGATTTATCAAAAATTTAATACCGATTTCCATTATTATCGCCGGACTACTTATTGCCGGAGCTTTTATTTACACAAATCAGGGCAAGGAAATAACTTCAGAGGAAGGTTTGTCATCCCAAGAAATAGCTGAGAAGGCGATAAATTATATTAACCAGAATATTTTAGCCGAAGGGCTTACTGCTTCATTAATAGATGTTTCTGAAGAAGGAAGTGTTTATAAAATTCATCTTAAAATAAGAGAGAATGAATACGATTCTTATGCGACTAAAGATGGCGAGCTTTTATTTCCCGAGGGCTATGATTTAGAAGAAACACCAACTGCTCAAAATACAGAAGATGAATCACCGCAGCCCTCAATAGAAGGTTCGATATCATCAGAAGAGTTAGCAAAATTTGTGGGCTGCCTTGAAAAAGCTGATTTTGTTATCTATGGAGCAAATTGGTGTAGTTGGACTAAAAAATTAGTGGAGATGTTGAGTGGATGGGATATGGTAAAACCTATCTACATTGAGTGCACAGAAGAAACAGAATTATGTGAAGAAAAAGGAATTAGAGGATATCCAACGATTTTTGTCCGGGGAGAACAATATCAAGGATCCAGAACTTTTGAAGGATTTGCAGCAGCAACCGATTGTGATGTGCCTGTTGGTGCGGAATCTGTGACTGGAGAAAGTCCAAGTGGTGGCTGTCAATAAAAAATTATTGCAAGTAAAATTTACCTTTTTCTTTATGTCTAAAGTAAAGATTTTTTTAACGCCTGGCTGTCCTTATTGTTTTACCTTAAAGGAGTTTTTAAAAGAGCATAATATAAAATTTAAGGAGATTGATGTTTCTCAAGATGAAAAAGCCAGAGAAGAAATGATAAAAAAAACCGGGAAAATGGAAGTACCAGTGGTAGAAATTGATGGGCAAATTGTAGTAGGATTTGATAAAAAGAAAATTTGTAAACTACTTAATATCAAAGAGTAATTCTATGTCAATTAAAATTGCCATTAATGGTTTTGGCCGAATTGGCCGACCCACTTTTAGGAGGATTTTAAAAAATCATCCCAATTTAGATTTAGTAGCTATTAATGACTTAACTGATCCTGGAACCTTAGCTCATCTTTTGAAATATGATTCTCTCTACGGAATTTATGAAAAACAAGTCAAATTTACTAAAAATGCTCTTTTACTAGATGGCACCTTAGACGGTAAAAAAGTTAGAGTATTAGCTGAAAAAGATCCGGCAAAATTACCCTGGAAGGAAATGGGAATTGATGTAGTTTTAGAATGCACTGGAATATTCAGAAATTATGAAGGAGCAAAAAAGCATTTGTCAGCCGGGGCAAAAAAAGTAATTATTTCTGCTCCCTCAAAAGACCCCGATAAGATTCCATCTTATATTTTAGGAGTAAATGAGGAAAAATTTAATCCCAAAAAAGACCAAATTGTAGATATGGGTTCTTGCACTACTAATTGTTTAGCTCCGGTAGTCAAAATTTTGAATGATAATTTTAAAATTGTTAGGGGATTTATGACCACTATTCATAGTTACACTAATGATCAGAGAATTTTAGATTTACCCCATAAAGACCTCAGACGAGCCAGAGCCGCCGCTCTAAATATCATTCCTACTACTACCGGGGCAGCCAAAGCAACTTCGCGAGTAATACCCGAACTTCAAGGAAAATTAGATGGGATTGCTTTGAGAGTACCTACCCCGACTGTTTCCATTTTAGATTTAATCTGTGAGGTAGAAAAAAAGACTACGGTTAAGGAAGTGAATTATATTTTCAAAAAAGCTTCCCAGAAAAAAGAATTAAAGGGAATTTTAGGAATAGAAGATGTCCCTCTCGTCTCTTCTGATTACAAAGGAAATTCTTTTTCGGCCATTGTTGACACTCCCTTAACTATGGTTCAGGAGAATTTAGTTAAAGTAGTGGTCTGGTATGATAATGAATGGGCATATGCCTGTCGTTTAGCTGAATTCGCAGAATATGTAGGCAAAAAGATATGACAAAGTTTGCTTAATGTGAAAATTTTAACTGGCTTTAGCCAGTTTTTGTTTTAGTGTATAATAAAGCAAGCCGAAGAGAAGTCCGTTCTCTTCTTTACCTACCCGAGTCGCAACGAAGGGTGGAGAGGAGGGAATACTCTTCGAGTTCACTTCCTTCGGAAACTTGGCATATGATTAAAAAAGGAGATTTGTATTTTCCAGCTAAGGACTTTAAAAAGAAAGCTTGGATAAGCGACAAAAGGATTTACCAGCAAGCTTTCAAAAACCCAATTAAATTTTGGGAGAAATTAGCTAAAGAACTTTTTTGGTCCCAAAAATGGAAAAAAGTTTTTGAACACAAACCTCCTTATTTTAAATGGTTTTTGGGAGGAAAATTAAATATTACTGAAAACTGCTTAGATAGAAATTTGCCTAAAAAGGGGAATAAAGTTGCCTTAATTTGGGAGCCAGAGCCAATCAAAGAAACACCGAAAATCTTAACCTATCAAGATCTTTTCAAAGAAGTTAATCGGTTTGCCAATGCTCTTTTGAAATTAGGAGTTAAAAAAGGGGACAGAGTAGGAATTTATTTACCAATGATTCCCGAAGTAATAATTTCAATGTTAGCCTGTGCCAGAATCGGAGCTGTTCATACCGTTGTCTTTTCGGCTTTTTCGCCAGCTGCTTTGAAAATTAGACTTCAAGATACCGGAGCTAAAATTTTAATTACTGCTGATGGTTATTACAGGCGAGGTAAAATTATTAATTTGAAAGAGGGTGCTGATCAGGGGGTAAAAGGAACTAAAGTTAAGAAAGTAATAGTAGTTAAACGGGCAAGAAACAAAATTACTTGGGGTGCCAAAAGAGATGTTTGGTATTCAGATTTGGTTAAAAAAGAAAAGGATTTTTGTCAGCCTCAAGCTATGGATTCAGAGGATTTATTATTTATTCTTTATACTTCAGGCTCAACTGGTAAGCCAAAAGGTTGCATGCACGTTTGTGGAGGATATGCTGTTCAGGCTAAATTTACTGGCAAGTGGATATTTGATTTTCATGCCAAAGATGTTTTTTGGTGCACTTCCGACCCAGGTTGGATTACGGGGCACACATACACAATTTACTCGCCATTGCTTAACGGAGTAGCAACCCTTATTTTTGAAGGAGCGCCAGATTTTCCCACGCCTGATCGCTGGGCAAAAATTATTGAAAAACATAAAGTAACAATTTTTTATACTGCTCCTACGGCTATCCGAATGTTTGAAAAATACGGAGCCAAATTTCTTAAAAAATATAAATTTAAAACCTTACGACTCTTAGGTTCAGTAGGGGAGCCAATTGATGAAGCAGCCTGGCAGTGGTTTTTTAGAGAAGTGGGAAAAGAAAAATGTCCTTTAGTTGATACCTGGTGGCAGACCGAAACCGGCGGAATTTTAATTACTTCTTTACCAGGAATAGGTCCATTTAAACCGGCTTTTACTGGCTTACCTTTTCCTGGAATTAAAACTGATATTTTAGATGAGCAGGGGAAAAGCTTGGCTGCTGGCCGGCAGGGAAATTTAGTAATTTTACCTCCTTTTGCTCCCGGGCTTTTTCGAGGAGTTTATAAAGATCCCCAAAGGTATTTAAAAACTTATTGGAGTCAATATGGAAAGAAAATCTATTTTACTTCTGACGCTGCTTTAAAAGACAAAAATGGTTTAATTAGAATTGTGGGCCGAGTTGATGATGTAATTAAAATAGCTGGCCACAGATTAACTACCGGAGAGTTGGAAGCAGCTATTAATCTTCATCCAGACATTACGGAATGTGCGGTAATTGGCATTCCAGATGAAATAAAAGGAGAGGTGCCGGTCGCCTTTGTAGCTTCAAAAGGAGCTAAGCTCCTTAAGGATATGGAGGTAATTAAAAAAGAAGTTATTAAACAGGTTAGAAAAGAAATTGGTCCGATTGCTTTACCAAAAGAAGTTTATTTAGTTGAAGATTTACCCAAAACAAGAAGTGGGAAAATCATGAGGAGAATTTTAAAAAGATTGTTTACCAGAGAGAAACTTGGCGACCTCTCCACCTTAGCCAATCCCGAAAGCGTGGAAAGAATTAAAGCAATAATAAAACAATGAAAAAAAAGTCCCTAAAATATACTCTTTGGTTTAAAGAAATCTCAAAAAAAGATGTTCCTTTGGTTGGAGGGAAAAATGCCTCTTTAGGAGAAATGATAGGGGAATTATCCTCAAAAGGAATAAATATTCCTGATGGTTTTGCTTTGACCACCGAAGCTTACTGGTATTTTTTGAGAGAAAATAAAATTGAGGAAAAATTAAAAGAAATTTTTGAAAAATTTAGGAGCCAAAGTATCAAGAGTTTACAAGAAACCGGGAAGGAGGCCCGAAGTCTTATTTTAAAAGCCAAACTTCCTGAAGATCTAAAAAAAGGGATAATTGGGGCCTACAATACATTGTCTCAAAATTATAATCAGGATAATGTTGGGGTGGCAGTTAGGTCTTCGGGTGTCTGCGAAGATGCCCCGACCGATTCCTTTGCCGGCCAATTCGAAACCTACTTAAATGTTTCTGGCAAAAAAAACTTATTAAAGGCAATAAAAAAATGTTTGGCTTCCAGTTTTACTGACCGAGTAATTGCCTATCGTGAAGAAAAAAGAATTTCCCATTTGAAATTTGCTTTGTCGGTGGGAATTCAAAAAATGGTTAGGTCTGATTTGGCTTCTTCCGGGGTAATTTTTACCCTGGATACCGAAACCGGCTTTCCCAACGCTGTCTTAATAAATTCAATTTGGGGGGTGGGGGAAATGATTGTTAAGGGGAAAGTTACTCCTGATGAATTTTATATTTTCAAACCAACCTTAAAACAGGGCTATAAATCAGTAATTATTAAAAATTTAGGAAGAAAGACTAAAAAATATATCTATAGTAAAAATGGGGGATTGAAAGAAGTAAATATTTCAAAAAAAGAGCAACTAAAATTTTCTTTAACCGAAGAAGAAATTTTAAAATTAGCCAAATGGGCTTGTCTGATTGAAGAACATTACAAGATGCCCCAGGATATTGAATGGGCAAAAGATGGAAAGACAGGAAAATTATTTATTGTTCAATCTCGACCAGAAACAATTCATACCCCGAGTTTTTACGAAGTAAAAACGAAGGGTAGAGATGAGACGAAGTCTCAGCGAACCCCCAAAATTGGAAATTATGTCGATGAACTTCGTTCATCTCCACGCTTCGCGCTTCGCGCTCGCGTTTACGAAGAATATAAAATTAAAACTAAAAAGAAGCCGATTTTAACCGGTATTGCCATTGGAAATAAAATTGGAACAGGAAAAGTGAGAGTGATTGAGGATATTTCAAAAATTCATCAGTTTCAAAAAGAAGAGGTTTTGGTGACCAAAATGACTGACCCTGATTGGGTGGCGATTTTCCCTCTAGCTTCGGCAATCGTAACCGATGAAGGCTCAAAGACCTGTCATGCTGCAATCGTGAGTCGGGAGCTTGGAATACCGTGCATTGTGGGAGCAAAAACGGCAACTGAAGTTTTAAAAACCGGTCAAATCGCAACTATAGATTGTACCCAAGGATTAAATGGAAGAGTTTATTTGGGAAAAGTTCCTTTTGAAATTAAAAGATACAATCTCAAGAAGATTCCGAAATTGAAAACCAAAATAATGGTAAATATTGGAGCGCCGGAAATTGCCTTTAAAACTTCGTTTTTGCCAAATGAGGGAGTGGGTTTGGCCAGAATTGAATTTATTTTAGCTGAAAAAATTAGAGTTCACCCTTTGGCTCTCTATCATTATTCCGATTTGAAAGATAAAAAACTAAAGAAAAAAATAGAAAGCATTACCACTGAACATAAAGACAAAAAAGAATTTTTTATAAAAGAATTAGCTGAAGGAGTTGCTCAGATTGGCGCTGCTTTTTGGCCCAAAGAAGTAATTGTTAGATTTTCCGACTTCAAAACAAACGAATACCGAAATTTAATCGGTGGAGAGCTTTTTGAAGTTGAAGAGGCAAATCCAATGTTAGGTTTTCGAGGAGCTTGTCGCTATTTGGACAAAGAATTTCAACCAGCTTTCTGGATGGAATGTCAAGCAATAAAACGTTGCCGAGAAATTTTCGGCTTAAAAAATATTTCGGTAATGATTCCCTTTTGCCGAACAGTTGAAGAGGGGAGAGCAGTCATTGATTTGCTCAAGAAATTCGGACTTGAAAAAGGGAAACAGGGTCTCAAAATCTATGTCATGGCGGAAATTCCCTCCAATGTTATTTTGGCTGATAGATTTTTAGAAATTTTTGATGGAATGAGTATTGGATCCAATGATTTAACCCAGCTTGTTTTAGGGTTAGACCGGGATTCGGCTTTAGTGACTAAAGTAGGCGATGAGAGGAATGAAGCAGTAAAAGAAATGATTAAAAGAGTAATTCAAGAATGCAAGAAAAGAAAAAAATATTGCGGAATTTGCGGTGAGGCACCTTCGACTTATGAAGAATTTGCTGAATTTTTAGTTGAACAAGGGATAGAATCAATGTCGTTGAATCCAGATACAGTAATTAAAACTACATTAACTGTAGCTAAAAAAGAAAAACAACTTAAAGGTCGAGAAAAATAATCAATAACCAAGCTGGCATTTTTGCCAGCGAAGGTGGAGATGAATCTTTAGATTCATCGACTACTATTTAAAACTATGGCAAAAATTACTCTAAGTATAATTAAAGCTGATATTGGAAGTATTGGCGGGCATATTAAACCCAGCCAAGAACTTCTCCAGGCAGTTAAAAATTATATTAAAAATAAAGGCAAAGGATTAATTATTGATGTCTATATCGGCCATACCGGAGATGATATTGCGATTTTGACTACCCACAAAAAAGGAGTCTTAAATGAAAAAATTCATAAACTTTGTTGGGATGCTTTTGTAGCCGGTACCAAAGTAGCTAAAGCTCAGGGATTATATGGAGCAGGTCAAGATCTTCTAAAAGAAAGTTTTACTGGAAATGTTAAAGGAATGGGGCCAGCCGTAGCGGAAATAGAAATTGAAGAACGGCCGGCCGAACCATTTTTGATGTTCGCTGCTGATAAAACTGAGCCCGGCGCCTATAATCTCCCTCTTTATTTAGCTTTTGCTGACCCAATGTATTGTGCGGGATTAATCCTAGCTCCAAAAATGAGGAAAGGATTTAAATGGATAATTATGGATGTAGCTTTCACCAAGGCAGATAAAATTATTAAATTAAATACTCCAGAAGAAAGTTATGATGTTGCTGCTTTACTAAGAGATAATGGAAGATTTGTGGTGGAAAGTATTTGGTCCAGAGTCTCTGGCGAACAGGTTGTCGCAGCCAGCACCACTAGGTTGCACAACATTGCTGGGAAATATGTGGGGAAAGACGACCCAGTGATGCTAGTTAGAACTCAGAAAGATTTCCCAGCTACTGGAGAGATTTTAGCTCCCTATACAATTTCCCATTACGTTTCAGGATTTATGCGTGGCTCTCATGCAGGCCCCTTAATGCCAGTGAAGAAAAATTCTTCTATCTCATTTTTTGATGGCCCACCAGTAGTGAATTGCTTAGCTTTTTGCGTTAAAAACGGTAAATTAACTGAGTCGGCCGATGTTTTTGATCATCCTTATTGGGATTACGTTCGGAACAGGGCTTCTCAAAAGGCCGAGGAGATAAGAAGACAGGGATTCTTTGGAGCAGCAATGTTGCCAATGTCTGAACTCGAATATACCGGAGTGGTGGAGACACTTAAAGCCCTGGAAAAGAGATTTATTATTCGAAAAAAGTAATCAATGTTATCTTTATCAGCTAAAATTCGAAAAGACCTTGGGAAGAAGGTGAAAGTTTTAAGACAAAAGGGCATTTTGCCTGGAGTTTTGTATGGGCCAAAAATTGAAACTAGGCCTTTGGAGATTGATTTAAAAGAATTTGAGAAAATTTATAAAGAAGCTGGAGAAAGTTCTTTAATTTCGCTTGAGGTCGATGAAGCTAAAACTTCATCTTCACCCTTCGCTAACGCTCGGGAGGTTGATAAAAAAAAGTTTTTAGTTTTAATTCATGAAGTAAAATTAGATTCCTTGACTGAAAAGCCTACTCATGTCGATTTTTATCAGCCAAGATTAGAAGAAGAAGCTGAAGCGATGGTGCCCTTAGTTTTTGAAGGGGAAGCGCCAGCCGTAAAGGATTTAGGAGGAACTTTAGTTAAAAATATTTCTGAAGTAGAAGTAAAAGCCTTACCCCAAAATCTTCCCCACGAAATTAAAGTAAATATTGATCGTCTAAAAACTTTTGAGGACAGTATTTTAATTAAAGATTTAATTGTCTCAAAAGAGGTAAAAATTCTCAAGGAGCCAAAAGAGGTTGTGACCGCAGTTTCTCCGCCAGAAAAAGTAGAAGAAGAATTAGAAAAACCAATTGAGGAAAAAGTCGAAGAAGTAGAAAAAGTAGAAGAGAAAGTGGAAGAGAAAGAAGAAAAAGAAACGTAACTTAATTTAATATGGTTTCTCGTATTTCAAGATTAGCTTTGTTGTTTATCTTAATTTCGGCTTTTATTTTACCGAATCTTAAGAGTTTTGCTCAAGTAAATCTGGAGGAAGTTTGTCAATCAATAGAGAGAATTGAAGAAACCTGTCAAACTCTTTCAGATGTTGAGTGCCGCCAGCTTCTCGAAAAATGTGCAAAGTATTATGAAGAAAAAAGCGCCCAAATTGAAAAAGATATTACTAAAACTGAGCAAGAGAAAAAGACTCTCCAGAATCAGGTTTACATTTTAAGGAATAAAATAAAAAATTTAGATTATCAAATTTACCAATCAAATTTAGCAATTAAAGACCTCGGGTTTCAAATTGGAGATACTGAATCTTCAATTGAAAAAACTTCTTTAAAAATCAGAGATTCCAGATATCAGTTAGCTAATATTTTGCAACGCATTTATGAGGAAGACCAGAAATCCCTGATTGAAATTTTACTTTCTGAAAAGGAACTTTCTGATTTTTTTGACGATTTAATGGCTTTAGAAATTTTGAATTCTAAAAATCAAGAACTTTTAGAAACTATTAAATCCTTAAAATCTTCTCTTGAATCCGAAAAAGAACTGCTATCCGAAGAAAAAGAAGACACCGAGAGAATGGTAAAAATACAAGCTCTCCAGAAACAGGAAAGCGCGAAGACAAAAGAAGAGCAAGAGTATTTCCTAAAATTAACCGAAGCAGAATACCAAAAATACCTTAAAGAAAAAGAAGAAATAGAAAAAAGAGCAGCCGAAATTAGAGCTAGAATCTTTGAATTAATTGGAGTGCCCGAAGCCCCCACTTTTGGTGAGGCTCTAGATATTGCTAAATACGTTGAAACGATAACTGGAGTTCGACCCGCTCTTTTGTTAGCCGTTATGAGGCAAGAGTCAAATATTGGGAAAAATGTTGGCCAGTGTTATGTAAAAAATCCCACAACCGGGGACGGAGTAGTAGCTTTTAACGGAAAGATAATTAAAAAAGTAATGGCGCCCGGTCCTCCTTATTCAACGAGAAATGATGTTAAATATTTCGAACAAATCTGCGAAGAATTAGGTCGAGATCCTTACAACACTTTGGTTTCTTGTCCAATGAGCTATGGTTGGGGGGGCGCAATGGGACCAGCTCAGTTTATTCCAACTACCTGGATATTATATAGAGACAAAGTAAAAGCAATTACTGGTAAAGCGGCTGACCCCTGGAATATAAAAGATGCTTTCTTGGCATCTGCCTTATATTTAGCAGATTACGGAGCAGCTCAACAGACTTACAATGCTGAATGGAGGGCGGCAATGATTTATTTTTCTGGCACCACTAATATAAAATATCGATTTTATGGAGATTCAGTAATGAAAATTGCTAGTCAGTATGAAGAAGATATCAAAACTATTGAGAGAGGGGGTTAAATTCCGCTTTTAGTTAAAGTTGAGACAATTTTATCCAAATTCCCAGCCATAATTTTTTCGATATTGTGCCAGCTTTTTTTAATCCGGTGGTCAGTCACTCGGTCTTGGGGAAAATTATAGGTTCTGATTTTTTCTGCTCTTTTTGCCCAGCCAATCTGGGCTTTTCTTTCTCCAGAAATCTTCTCAGTTTCCGCCAT
>Ga0209986_10004926_pt1 | contig 11190 bp, 12 predicted proteins | sample BlataG_FD_183168 | JGI IMG/M metagenome (GOLD analysis project Ga0209986, IMG submission 183168) | Deep subsurface microbial communities from Black Sea to uncover new lineages of life (NeLLi) - Black_00105 metaG (SPAdes) (version 2) | ecosystem: Environmental > Aquatic > Marine > Oceanic >...
CTTGCTTGAGCTTCCTTGCTGCGCTATTCTTCATTTGATGGCTCCTCCTGCATAGATTTGTGCTTCCATAATCGCACCTGTCTATTGTAGCCTGGAGCCATCACTATTTCTTATCCTATATACTAAATCGATGAATAGTATACGGAGTAGGCAAGGTAAAATCATAAAGTCACTACTACAGCATCAACTTCAACAAAGTGTTACCTTTATTTCACTGTGAGATAGATGGAGTGCTTGTTCCTTCGAGTAACCATGCCACTGATACCTTCAATGCTTTGGCAAGAGCAACAACCTCTATGTCGGATACCGGCCGTTGTCCGTTCTCAATCTTCGACAAACCAGACTGGTCTATCACCATGCCCAGTACCTGTAAACGGGCTATAAGATCCCGTTGTGTAATCCTTGGTTTAGCAGCTCTTCTAGCCTGACGAACCCGAGAGCCCACAATGTTTCTAGGTTCCACACTAGAGATAATAGCGGACATTCTCCAACAGAATATTCCCATCCAGCATATTTTGTGGTAAGATTAGCTAAAGACAGTGGCTTAATGGCAATAGTGTAGAGCCCAACGCCGTCTAAGATAAAGCGATAGCGATCTAGCAAGTAGCTTCTGGGTAAGCGATGGGGAGCCGACAATTTGGAGGCTGGAATTGGCAATTTGCAAACTGTGTCGTAAGGACGTGAAAAAAGTCCTCCAGCATCACTACCCTTTGACAGAAGAGCTCGGTGGCACCGAAACGATACCAGTATGTAATCCCTGTCATCTGCGAGATCATCAGCTATTTGAAAGGCTAAAACAGGAAGTGGAAAGGGGTGATATCCAGCTGGATTTAGCTGGAAATGACCCACATGCGGACAGGCGGGCTGCAATAAAGGCTGCACTGGAGCGCATCCGAAGCCAAAAGCGTTTACTTCCTTGAACGAGAGCAGTAGAATAATAGGAAAAATGATGAGGGTTAACACATGTAAGGAGGGGAAGATGGCTTTTACCGAAGTTACAATCGATTCGGTGAGACTAGCTTCAATAAGCGGTGAATGGGTAGTAATTCTTAAAAGGAAGGGCTCAGAACAATATCTACCCATCTACATGGGACCAAGCCAAGCCGATATCCTGAAAAGAGAATTGGTGGGTTCTCGATTTCCTGAACCGGAAATATACGAGCGCTTCCTGACTGGCAACGACATAGCCGGAACTAATCTCGAATCAGTCGTAGTTGAGGAGTCTAAAAATGGTGTCTTCCAGGCTAAGCTGTTGCTGACAGAAAGTGGCGATTCTTTGAAATTGGACTACCCGGTTGCCGTAGCTCTAGCTCTAGGCTTCAGGAAAAAGGCTCGTATTCTTGTAGACGAGAGTAGCTTTCAGGAAGCTGGTACAGTTCTTTAATTATGACTTGAGCTTGAGGCTTCGTTGTTATCGGTTTGAAAATGCAATCCAGAGATGCGGTAGAATCGTTGAACAAAAAGATGAAAAGTGTAACGTCATATTCTGGCTTTTGGTACATTGCCAGTTGGTAGGAAGCATGCTACATGTCTGTTTCTTATTCTGTCTCCCGTCAGAACCATTGCTATTGCTTTGTCCTCCATCTATAATGTGGGCATGAAATTATTACTCAGGTTGATAGAAATAACTTTGGCCTTGTTCTTTGTCGCTATCATTTTCATTGTTGTACTTCTCTACAGACCTGATTTCTTCCCCTTTCAGCCAACAATGGGACAGAACATTATAGTCCTTTCGACAGCGCTGATGGCATTTGGCACCTTGTTCCTCGCATATGCCACCTTTAGGAGCATCGCCCATAGTGCTGAGCAAGAAAAGCGCCGCATCCAGCACAGCAATGAGCAAGAGAAGCGTGACAGGACGGAACGCCTGTTGAATGAGATTATTAAATGGGCAACAGACCTCTTCCAATATGCCTTTGGAAGTGAGAGCAGACTTGTCCCTATGGTAGACGTGAAAATGCAAAGGAAAGCTGACACAGCCAATAAGCTGTCGAAGTACCAATTTCTTTTTGCAAAAAGCGAGGGCATAAAAGTAATAGCAGCAGAGCTGCAAAAGAACCTATCGAAAGAGGACATTAATGCTCCTGTATCAGCAGCAATCGGGTATCTAGAAACCGCCATAACTGCTACCATCAAGCGCTTCAGAAACATAACAGACGAGACTACTAAAGGACAACTAGAAACAGTTGAGCAAGAATTACAAAAAGCAGCCAGACACCTTATAGAAACGGCCACTAAACTAAAAACTAAAGGCATAAGCTGAGATTGCACGTTTTGGCTGATTGTTACCTGAATATATTTCTTGTTTTAGACAAAAATAATGAACGCCTGAGTCCGCTCGCCTCAACTGCAAGAGGATTGAAGCTGAGCAATTGACAGCACCTTATGTCTGCACCCACTCAGCAACCCCACGACCGCTCAACGGCACATTCATCGGGGGCTCGGCTGAACCGAGCCCCCTAGACTTCACAAAGGAGTTCTCCCTACCGGTTACTCGCTAATTCTTCAAATAAGTTCAGGTACTTGTATCCAGCGGTGTAGGCTGAGGGTGGTACACCTACTGACCACCAGATATCACCAGTGGCGGGAACTGCCACATAGCTCCCTACGTTCCCCTGCTTCGCAACAACCTCACCGCTCCTATCAAAGTGATAGTAATCAATGTCCTCAAACACTACCCAGTCGTCCCAGACTACTGCGATTGTGTAATAGCCCGACGGCGAGGTTTCTGTAGGGCCGAGCACCCTCTCTGCGTTCACGTCGTAACGATCAGTGATTATCTCCTTGGCTATCTCAACGGTTATTTCCCCATAGTTTTCGTCGAGTAGCTCCTCGTATCTCCCATAGCGGCCGGCTGTACCTTTCCCTCCGTCCGCCAGGCTAGCCTGCCATTTCTCAATCGTCTTTATGTGCTTTAGTCTACCTCTCACATCTTGAGTAGTCACCATGTTGAAGCCTTCATAACCCTTCCATCCCGGGTAGGCATTGAAATGATTTGTGTTCCAGAGCACATCCCTGCCCGGCTCAGCGGAAACCACTGCTATGTGGTCTGCCGTATATTCAATCACTGCCGACCGATTGGTTTTTCCGTCAGCTATATGGATAATTATACCGCAAGTTCTGGGATATGCAGTTAGTATCTCAACAGCGTCCTCTATACTATCTGCATACTGTAAAACCATCGCCATCAGCAACTCCGAACTCACTCCGAGCAGAGACTCTTCGTCTGCAGAAACGAGGTGACCGTTTATAGCTATCCCAGCTTCGTTTATCCCCGCAGCCACAGCAAAAACATCCCACAATACTCCAACGTAGCCATACCCTCCATCCGTTGGGTCAACCACTACTATCGGACGATTCAGTAGCTCCTCCTCGGTGTCATAATAGTCGCTGTTAGCAGCGATAATCAGGCTTCCGTCCTCTGTTGCGTCACCCCAGGCTGAAAAAGTGCTGCACCGTGTAATTGGAGGAAAGGCGCTCCTTTCCGGGGATTGCGTGAGGTCATGTTTCCATGGATCCATCATGCCAAAGTCGGCACCTACCATGTGTAGAACAATATCATCATAGGTTATGGACGATCCCTGAGCTGCCAGTGCGTCAGCCATTCCCTGCATTTCCTGCCTGAATTGATACGGAATGTATGGTTCCATCAGCTCTTTTGCCTCAAGCACCATCTCAAGACCTGCTTCGAATCCATCACCCCATCCAAACCAACCTGCTAACTCTATTATATTACTGCTAGTAACAAATGCGAGGTCCTCCTGCAACATGCCGCGCTGGTAACCTCTTTCATAGGCGGTTCCTTTGAGATGCAGAACTTTGAGACCGCTTGCCTTCACTTCCAAGAACCCCTCGCCATACCTATTGATAATTGTCGACTTTCCTACATAGCCAGTCATCGCCCCAATCATATCTCGGCCTTCAAAAGGTGTGCCATCTGTTAGTTCTCCCGACACCGTTACCTTAACCTCACCGCCGGTGGGGAGTATCCCTTGCACGGCATCTCTCTCAAACCTGACCATCAGGTCAGGGACTCCATCACTGTCGTAGTCACCAACTTTAGTCGGGTGGGCCAAGGCTGGAACCGTGTCAGTGAACTTCAACGTGACGGAAGAGATGTCAATCTCCTCCACATCGTAGCCCTCTGGAAGCTCTATATAGCAAGGAATCCATTCGCCTTCGCTCCCCAGGTTCAGGGTATCGGGGTAAAAATCCACAGTAGCCTCTATAGGTTCTGCAGGTGGCTGTGACATGGTAGGCAGCGCTGGAAACGCCACAATGGCTAGGCCTAAAGCCAGAACAACCGCCACGCAGATAACCAACAACCTTTTCATTTTTCCCCTCCTTTTCTTTCAGAATTTGTTATTGCCCATTGAACTTGGGCATGGGGTTTGTCCGTCTATTCACTCTTACTTTCCGGAAAGCTATCACCCCCTTTCGCCAAAACAAAAACCGACCTCAAAAGGTCGGTCTCATTATTAGTCTTGCACTGCCGAAGCCATCGGCTGCACGTGCCGCCTAGACGCACCGGTGCTAGTATGATTCCGGTCAAAATCCCGATTTGTTTCCCGCCCCGCCCACATCAGCCCTTCCCTCAGAATCTTTTGTACCAGGGTTATAGCACATAGAATGGCGAATGTCAATGTAACTTATCCTGGCTTTAGCTCGCCATGAGGGGGCTATTTGTAGAGATAGCAACCCCAATTATGGGGTAACATTCTGACGGATTGCGTGATCTATAGGCAAGTTACAGTGCTTTGGAACGTCAACGATTTCTGTCATCCTGTTCAAATCCTTTTGTATGCCAGTCCGAAACAGCAATGCGCCCTCCTCTGTATTGCACTAGCGGACCCCGATTTATCATAGAGTCTTTTCTTTATCGTCCCCAGCCGCCACAGCCCCAAATTAACTGCGAAACCTTTTCCCAAGAGTCACAGGCTTCCGGTGCCTGTTTCCGTGCGCTTGTGGGAACATTTTCGGAACCACACCCTTGACTCTTTCCATGTCTTCGTCTCTGATTCCAGCTCGTCAACAGTCACTGCGAAAGGCTCCCAACCTTCTTCAAGCAACTGTTTGTAAAAGGGCTTACCTACATAGGCGCTCCTGACATCCCACCGCTCCATTCTTTTCCCTCCTTTCCCCATGTGTGTTCGCAACACCTCAAGAACCCCATCTCCTTTTCGAATTACCTCTAGAATATTACTAGTTCCTTTCTGTGCAACGCAAGTTGACGTATAGTGTTATGTTTCTTCTTGGCTTGTATATAAGCTTCAACAACAATCTCATTGACTTGAGCCACGTACCTATCTACGGTCATATCCCCGTTTCTTCCCGGTGACCAAGTAATAGCGGACGTTTTTCACCTTGAGAGGGTGTACTGAGCCAGCGACTAGACCAATGAACAATTGTATGACGGCTAATACTAGAGAGCCAGGGTTTATTTATGCTGCTGAAGTTAGTATAATAATCAAAAGGAGTATGGAATAATGACACTGGCGACCAGACTCACCAAACAACTTGACATAGGCTATAAAAGGACTTGTAGCTGCCCTCCGAATCACATTAACTGCCTGACACCCAAGGAGTGGATTCGTTCACAAGTAGGGGTATGGGAATTTTCCTATGAGAAGCGGGACATACGGGACAAGAAAGTGCATCCGGCAGTTTTTCCAATCGCACTGCCAGCGAGGTGCATAAAGTTATTCACTCATGAAGGAGAGTTAGTCCTTGACCCATTTGTGGGGATAGGCACAACTTTGTTAGCTGCACAAGACCTCAATAGGAATGCCGTAGGTTTTGACCTAAAGAAGGAATACATAGAAACTTCAGAGTTAAGGTTATCGCAGGGCAGACTTATCAATGATACACAGCAAATAGCCATATGTGATGACGCACGTAATATACCCCAGTATTTGAAGAAGGAGACAGTAGCGTTAACAATTACTTCTCCTCCATATTCAAGATTCTTGGACAAACCACGACTCAATAAGAGCATGAGGGGTAACCTAAGGAATAATAAGCATTACTTAACCGTGCAGCAGTATTCGCAGGACCCGAGTGACCTTGGCACTTTGGAACCAATCTCTTTTAGCAAAGCATTAGGTGAAATTTATAAAGGGATATTACCTCTTCTTAAGCCAAAGGCACATTGTGTGATAGACATCAACGACTTATGGTGGGAGAATAAGCGAATACCAACTCATATGCATGTTGTTCAAGCACTTACTGAAGTTGGCTACGAATTGAGGAATATCTTAATTTGGGACAGGAGGAATCTTGTTAATCGGGTAGGTATTTTTGGCTGGCCAAGCAATTATATCAAGCTAGGGACTACATTCGAGTATATTCTAGATTTCTGGAGACCGCCCGAATAGGAATCCCGGAGAGCTTGTTCACAACAGCAGTTTAGAGAGGGGACCATCACCTTTGGACCTCAATGAATTTAAGATTAAATTCAGAGAAATTAGGGAGCATGGGTTTTACAAATCCATGAGAAAGGGCCCAACCGGTGTTGGACACACACTGGAACAATGTTTAGGGCTTACCGAGAACAATATTGCTGTGCCCGACTTGGGCAATGTTGAATTGAAGGCACATCGAGACAATGTTACTAGTCTGATAACTCTCTTCACGTTCAACAGGAAAGCGTGGGTAATGGAACCTCTCTCAGCGATCCGAGCCTACGGTACGCCAGACCAAAATGGGCGCCTTGGGCTGTACTTTACCATGAGTCAGCAACCCAATAGTGCAGGCTTGTTCTTAACCGTCACGGATGAAGTAGTATCGGTACAGCATGTATCTGGCAGAACCTTAGCCCGCTGGTTCACTAAGGACTTGAGTGCACAGTTTCACGCAAAGATGCCAGCTCTGGTGCTTGTGACTGCCAGAACCGAAATACGCGGCGATACTGAGTATTTTAATTACTACCGAGCAAGATTGCTGACAGGAACTTCCGCTACGCTAATTGCTGACCAGATACGGCACGGCAACATACTGATTGATTTGAGACTTCATGATGCAATCACACATGCGAGAAACCATGGCACAGGTTTCCGAGCCAGCGAGGGTTCTCTTGGTGAATTGTTCTCCAATGTAGAGACGCTGTGACTTATTTTGAAGCACGAGAGGTAAATGAAGTGGACTGGATATGTAGATGACCACAGGCTTGCCCTTGGCTATCTACATGAAGAAACCAATCTAAGCCGGAGATAAGCAACTTTTCATCTCTCGAAAGCAGTGACTAAACAAAGTAAGCTAGTGAGTAGCCCAGCTGAAAATGCATCTGCGGAATTGGAGCAAAGGCCCGTTCTGCAACATGCCCCCCCGATAGTTCATTCCTTAACCAGACCGAGGGCTAGCTAACAGGGTCATAGGATCCAAACAGGCCTACTATTGGGACACCAATGAGTGCCTAGCTTCAGGTTTATTAAGCCATTGGCTAAGACAAGTCTTGCTGCACCATACCCCTAGAATGACCGTTGGTGCATTCCTCTCATCTGTCAGTATGAGGCAACCCCATCCTGCAACAGGGTCATATTCATATTCCTTACCGCACTCGAGGCACCTTACTTTTGGAATAGGCTCGCTGAGAGTTATCGGCATATACATCAATATCTTATCTCCTTCTAAGCCAGAATGTAGCTTATGAATCTGTCTTGTGTTCGACTGTTTTCGGACAAACCGATTCTGCCCAAATGTTAGACCCTCGTTATGGTTCTTGTCAACATAGATTATTCCAGTTGGTTACTCTGGACAGGGGCTTCTTTTTCGCCATTGATGCTATCATGGTACTGACAACATATTAAAAGTTAGAAGCAGCTCCTCCATTGCACAATGAGTAGCGTTCTGAGTGATCCACTGAATTAGCGTTGCACATAACTGACTTTTGTTGAATAGGCGATAGTTCGACATACGTCTCGAATTACCAAATACCTGGTAGAAGACGGTACTGTACGCGCTCCATATATGGGGCATAGCCTTCAAGCTGCCTTTTTAGTGTACGATCCTCCAGGGTTGTCCGAATTACAGCAATGATATTTGTGACAACAGCGGGGATGAGCGCCCAGTATGATGTAAGTGCAAATGGCAGACCTAGCATATAAATGATACTCCCTAAATATCCCGGGTGTCGCACTACTCGGTAGGGGCCACTGGTAATAGTATAGTGACCACGTTCCTTCTGAATGCGAACAACACTTGAGAAGAACTTGTTTTCCCGCATCGCCCAGAGTATTATCGCAAACCCAATAACAATAAAAGCAAATCCTACTACTGCAAGCGCTATGGGGAGTGGCGCTGACCAGCCAAATCGGAAGTCAAGTCCGGCAATGATAATGATTGTCAGCGGGCCCAGCCGCCCCATTATGGTGGCAAATAGGACATCCTCGCGTTTAAAGCCGCTCTTGACACCAGTACGCTCTTCCAGCAGCCCTGGATCTAAAAGCGCGACGCTAAGTATGTGGCCAGCAAGCATAATAAGAACTAATACCCAGCCGTTAATCCATGTCAGACTTCCTGCAGTAATGAATAGAATAGCGATAAATATGAGTGTAACGAGAAACGAGAGGAGTATATTGCGTAGTCTCCGTTTCCACTTCAGGTTGTTTTCAATTTTGGCCATAATGACTATCCGCTTATCGTCTTTGTCTATTATAAGCCCATGGAGTGGAATATTACACAAAAACTCAGATTGTGCAATCTGTAATCACACTAGCCTATTTTGTCACCTCATCACACAGAGTAGCGTTTAGTATAAGGGTTAACAGCTCACATGAACCCGAGTTTTCATCTCTGATTTCGACGAGCGATATTGACAATCTTCTGAGGGAAAGGTATATCCCACCTAACACATACGAAACATCCCTAGAAGCAACGTAGATCGGGGTAGTTATTATTTTGAAATTGTGTCCATTGTAGGAGGCACAAGATGAAAGACCAAGATAGGACAAAAGACGAATTATAGGTGAAATGGCAGAGATACGTCAGCAAGTCGCAGAATTGAAAGCATCAGAAACTAACACTTTGCCTCAATTAAGAGCAAGGTTCCTTTGCCAGGCATAGAATGGATTTCTAACGTTCCATTAAGAAAGTTAGTTCTCTGTTGTATTCCAATTAGTCCCAATTTACCTTTGGCAGCAAGCTTATCAAATTTTTTTGGCGGATGAAACCCTTGACCATTGTCCTCTATTGTTACCTTGAGGCATTCTGTGGCGAATTCTAAGGTAATGGCTGCCTCCTTGGCTTTTGAATGACGCTTGATGTTGTTTAAAGCCTCTTGCACTACACGAAACAGGGTGATTTCTACTTGAGGTGACAAGTTGCGCTCTACACCATTTACAAGAATCCGGGTATCAATATCAGACTCATTATTCATGCGGTCCACTAACCATCTTAATGCTGGTACAAGCCCTAGGTCATCTAGGATGCTTGGTCTTAAGTCAAGACTTATCCTCCGCACATCTCCAGCTGTTTGAAGAGTTGCGTCTCTGACCCATTCTACATTGCTCTTCACTTCCCTCATATCATCATCGCCAGAAGAAATCAAGGCTTGAGCGCGATTAGCTATGACCAATAATGTCTGAATGGTATCATCATGGAGCTCTTGAGCGATGCGCCGTCGTTCATTCTCTTGGGACTCGAGTATTCTTGCTGAGTATACCCTGCGTTCTGCCTCTCTTTCAGCGAAAATCTTCCTCTCTTTACGACGCCACTCTAGCTCAAAAGCAGCTATTAATACAACCGAAAGGGGCAATAGCAACAAACCTATGTTGATTATTAAGGAATTAATAGACCACATGCCTGCTATTATAGGGAGCACCGCTCCAAGCGACAGTAACCAAGCAGCCAGAGCACCTCGCCACCAGAAAACTACAGCCGCGTAGATAATTGGTATTAAAAAGAGGATACCAACAATATGATTCGCGAACTCCACTATTGCCAAGTTGTACAACACAGAAAGCCAAGGAAACCATTGCCATACACCATCGGTAAATTTCCAGTCCTTCCATGGCCAGGCCTGATAGATAAAGATTAGAGCCAAGGTAATAACGGTAATCGCCCAAAAATGAGGACTATTTACAATCTTTCCTTTAGTTTTTACTGGGAAGATGCCTATCATTCGTTTCACGACAGCCCCTTTTACTCAAGGTCGTCAAGGGTAAAAATACCTTTCCGCAAGCCGACAATGACTGCTTCGGTACGCGATGCTACATTCAACTTCAAAAAAAGCTCAGCTAAATAACCTTTAACAGTACGCAGGCTTAAGCCCAGTCTGAGAGCGATGTCTTTATTGGATATGCCCATGGCTGCTAGCCTGAGTATTTCCATCTCCCTAGCAGTAACTTTATCACCTGCATCCAAACTCAAAGGTTTCCTGATATGTTGAAAAGCATATTTGAGAATTTGTTGTGAAACTAAGGGAGACAACACTGTTTCTCCGTAGACCAGTGCATGTACGGCATTAATGACTTCGTCACCATATACGCTCTTTGTCAAGTAACCGCCAGCACCAGCTTGGAGTATACTAAATATGTGCTCATTATCGTCGTGGACAGTCAGTATCAATATGGCTATCGTAGGGCAGCTGGCTTTGATTTGTCTAGTTGCCTCGAGTCCGTTGAGGTTAGGCATACTTATATCCATGATCACAACGTCAGGAATCAGTTTGGTGGCAAGCTTGACCGCTTCTTCACCATCGCTAGCTTCAGCAATAACTTCAAAGTCATGTTCTTTTTCTAGCACATTCCTCAGTGCCTGACGCAGCAAGGGGTGGTCGTCAACCAGCATTATTCTGGTCTTGCCGGGTTTATGCTGGTTCGGACTGAATTCTGACGTTACTTCAGCCAAATCTTACCTCCAGCTTATTTTATCATAAGCGATGGTCAAAATACCAAAAGTACCCTGTCTTTTAAACAGTTTGATGGACTATAGGACACGGTCAAAAGGCAATTGTCAGTCAGAATAGGATAGAATATGCTAAGTATAATCACCATATGGGCAAAAGCGTTGTCATTAGGGTAAGCAAAGAAACCAGGGACAAGTTGCATTCCATCAAGAACCCGGGGCAACATACTATATTCTTTTAGTCAATGGCTCCAGAAATCTATTTCTTCATCTCACTATCACATCGGTGGACAGACCCCAGCCTCTTTTTTCCTGGCTCCCAAATTAGCGTTTAGATACGGGCTCACT
>Ga0209986_10004927_pt1 | contig 11189 bp, 10 predicted proteins | sample BlataG_FD_183168 | JGI IMG/M metagenome (GOLD analysis project Ga0209986, IMG submission 183168) | Deep subsurface microbial communities from Black Sea to uncover new lineages of life (NeLLi) - Black_00105 metaG (SPAdes) (version 2) | ecosystem: Environmental > Aquatic > Marine > Oceanic >...
CGAGATGCCGTCGACAGCGTGGACTTCACCATAGTACTTCTTGAGGTTAGATACGCGCATCAGAATACTATCCGCTTCGTTCATTCCTCTCCTCCCCGATGTGAGAGCATCATAATGATCGCCGCTGCAGGAAGCAAGGGCTGTGCTGCTGGCTAAGAGACGACCATTGGACTTTGGACACTGGACTGGTTCTCGAACCCTACAAACCCAATGGACTCCACGAACTCAATGAACCCAAAATCGAGATTACCCACATAAACCAATGGTAAAATCAGAAATTCTCCTCTTGCTCTATCATTTTAATGGCCAATCCCGCAATTCCGGGAATTCGGGGACATAACACTTAATTCCGCTGGCTCCTGGTAAACTTCTCTGGTGCCGTGTCCCAGTAATATTGACACAGAGGGGCTTAGCCCATCTGTTCTCTTTCAAGAAGGACCTCGTACTTACGGAATCGTGTGGCGAAACATCCTGAACACCGGCACCCGATTCAATGACGGCCACATAGAACCCTGGATATCAGACATGGCCGTAGGCCTCGCCTGGCGATTTGACAAAGTCACTTACTGCATCGATTTCACTGAGAATCTGATCACACGCGGCGATATTCGCTGCGTTCGGATGGGCTGTGAGTGCACCGGTCTTGGCCCACTTGTTCTGCGAGCAGGAACCAACCGGGACTGGAGCAGCGTGGGTTTGTCAGTCCAGTGGAAGGCCCTACGAATAGACTTCGCCTATATTCTTCACAACGCCCTCCCGGATAGCTATATCGTCTCCTTGAGCCACCAAGAGACAGCCTCCCTCACCACAGCACTATCCAGGGCAGTTCGCTGGTTAGGAAGCATCATCAGACAGGCTTTTTGAGCTATACAAGTCAATTTCGAATTCCGGGGACATAACACTTAATTCCACTGGCTCCCAAACTTTTCTGGTGCCGTGTCTCAGTGATATTGACACAGAGGGGACTCAGCCCGTCTATTCTCTTTCAAGAGGGTCCGCGTAGTTACGGAATCGTGTGGCGGAATCTCCTTGCCACTGGCACTCGATTCAGTGACGACCACAGTGAACCCTGGATGTCCGACATTGCTGTGGGCCTGGCCTGGCGGGTTGACAAAGTCACTCACTGTATCGACTTCACCGAGAACCTGATCACCCGTGGTGATATTCGCTGCGTACGGATGGGCTGTGAATACACCGGTTTTGGCCCTATCGTTCTGCGAGCAGGCACCGACCGAGACTGGAGCAGCGTAGGTCTGTCGGTTCACTGGAAGGATATGCGGATAGATTTCGTCACCTCCTCCATTACGCCCTTCCTAATAGCTATGTCGTCTCCTTGAGCTACCAAGAGACGGATTCTCTCACAAGAACACTATCCAGGGCAGTCCGCTGGTTAGGAAGCATCATCAGACAGGCTTTTTGAGCTATACAAGTCAATTCCGGATTCTGGAAATTCCGGGATTCATCTTTGAATGATCCGTCTCAGCAGTTCGTAGAAGTTCTCTCGCGGGCGCACCAACACGATCTCGACCAGGTTTTCTTCCTCAATGATCCGGTAAGCTATGCGATAGGTCGTCCCTTTGAAGGAAAACTTGTAAGAGTGCAAACCCTTGAGAGGCCCCTTCAATTCCTCAGAGCTGTAGGGTTCTTGCGCCAGCCTTGTTGCTTCTGTTTTCACTTTCTCTTGCAAGGGTGGAGCAAACTTCTTGAAGCGGCGGTGGGCCGCAGGGGCCATGACGAGCTGATATTGCTTACCATTGATCAAGAGGGATACCCTTCCCTTGATCGAGTTCTTTCAAAGATGTCTCAATGACGTTCCTGGCCTCGTCATCGAGCAGGAGTTCAAGGGTTTCGACCTCAGTAGGGCTAAGGCTCCTTAGAAGATGCGCTAGACGTTGCAGATTAATCAACTCGACACCCTTCTCTTTTAGAGCTTCTTCCATCTGGAATCACCTACCTGTGAGAAGAACATCACGATTCGATTGTAGCGGGAGAAGACTCCCTCTGTCAAACTGGGAAGTCCGGGACATAATACTTAATTCCACGTCGGCTCCCGGTAGACTTTTCTGGTACTTCTGGATCAGGTTGAGACTCTCCCATGCTGGAGGATGGTTGCCTGCTTGGCTTCCACTAAAACTCCTGTAATCGTATTGGTGACCATTGTCCTCTTTCCCTTCCACCCCTACAGTAATTTAGCTCCTCACAGTCAAGTTAAGACAACTCATAGAGTAAAGCTAAAGGTATGGCCTCTCGCAAAGGCGCAAAGCCGCAAAGAACAACAGAAGAGGGAGAGAGTTACAGACAATAGGGATGGAAACTAGCTCTTCTTGGCGATCTTAGCGCCTTAGCGAGAGAAAGGAAATTTTAGCTTCCTCTTGTCTGAAAGAGCGTGGGGAGCCAAATTCTATGGTGGGTGCCGTGTCCCAGTCATATTGACACAGAGGGCCGATTCTGGTCTTTGCCGCAGCGCCCCCCGGGGGCTTAAGCGAACTGTAAGGAATATAGCGCCGCGTACAAGCCGTCCAGGGCAAGAAGTTGTTGATGCGTTCCCTCCTCAACCACCTTTCCCTTGTGCAGGACAATGATCTTGTCAGCCTCGCGGATGGTGGAGAGGCGATGCGCAATAACGATCGAAGTCCGCCCTTTCATGATTTTGTTCAGGGACTCCTGAATAAGCTGTTCTGTATGAGAGTCGATGCTCGCTGTGGCCTCGTCTAGGACCAACACCCGTGGCTTGAACGCGATCGCTCGGGCAAAAGAGAGGAGCTGACGTTCGCCAACGGAAAGGGTAACCCCGCGCTCTTTAACCTCTGTTCGGTAGCTATCGGGAAGGGCTTCCACAAAGTCAGCGCTGACGAAACGGGCCGCCTCGACTGCTTCCTCCTCCGGGATGTTCGCACGCAGACGGATATTATCCAGGATATTTCCCGCGAAGAGAAAGACGTCTTGCAGGACGACGGCCATACGCGAGCGCAGGTAGGAAAGGTCGAGCTCATCGATAGGGACGCCGTCCAGAAGGATCTGCCCCTGCTGTATGGGGTACATACGGAGCAGCAGCCGGATGATCGTCGTCTTCCCAGAGCCGGTCGGCCCAACGATTGCCACTCGCTCTCCTGGAGCGGCCGTAAACGACACATCTTTTAGGATCCACTCGCCCTCATTGTAGGCGAACCAGACGTTGCGAAACTCGACCTCGCCGTGGAGGGTCTTGATGATCTTCCCCCTGCCACGGTCTTCCTCGTTCTCATCCAGAAGGAGAAAGATCCGCTCCGCTGAGGCCATCGCAGCCTGAAGGACGTTGTATCCCTCCGACAGCTCGAGGATCGGCTCGAAGAACATCCGCACGTACTGAATGAATGCCGTCAGTGCTCCGAGGGTTAGGCTACCCCGTAGGACGTTCAATCCACCGTACCAGATCACCAAGGCAATGGCGAACGAGCTTAGGAAACTCATCAATGGCCGGAACACGGCGAAGGTAATAAGTTGACGCATGTCGGCCCGATACTTGCCACGGTTGATGTCGATAAAGCGATCATTCGCTTTGTGTTCCTGGACGAAGCCCTGGATGATCCTCATCCCAGAGATCGACTCCTGAAGGTAGGCGTTCAGCTGTGCGATCCGGCGGCGTACCTCGCGGTAGGCTGCCCGGACGCGGTTGCGAAACTCAAGCGCGGCGATGAAGATGAACGGGAATAGGGCAAGGACAACGAGCGCAATGCGCCACTCGAGTTGGAACATGATCACCATCACTCCGATGATTAAGAACGCATCGCGGAACAGGTTGACAAGCATCGAGGTGAACATCTCATTGATCGCGTTAACGTCGTTCGTCACACGGGTGACGAGCCTTCCCACTGGTGTGTGATCAAAGTAGGCAAGCGGGAGCCTCAGAACGTGGTCGAAGATCTTTTGTCGCATGTCGTACATGACCCTCTGCCCGGTGTACTGGAGGAGGTACACCTGTAGTACCCCGAACAAGAAGCGAGCAAGAAGGGCAAATGCGAACAGACCAGCCAGGCGAATAACCCCCTCGATGGCTGGTCCACGTAGAGCGATGAGATCGGCTGGGGAAAGTCCATGCAGACCCGCTTCGTCGGCCATGTAGCCGCTTTTAAGTGCGGTGAAACGTTGCGGATTCCTCCTCGCCACCGCTGCGGCCTTGCTCTCTTGCGGGATGAACAGATAGCGTTTCGCCGAGAGAATGCCCATCGCCTCCCAGGCGCGTCGTGTCTCCGGATTGATCTTCTGCACGTCGATCAGGTATCGTCCGTCTCCAAGAGGAATCGGAGAGCCAAAGGAAGGGGCCTCGGGTATGGAGACAACCGCTTGGGGGAGGGTAAGGTAGGCGTCGATCGCCAGCTTACTCAGATAAGGAAGTCCGATCTGAATTCCGGTGATGATCAGGATCAGGATAACGCAAACGAAGAAGAGCCCGCGGTAGGGGGTGAGGAAACGCAACAGCCGACGCGTCAGGCGAAGATCGAAGGCCTTGCCGAGGACCTTATCCTCGTGGATGTCATGGTTCACCGGTCACTCACCTGCCTTTCCGCCTGCTGCAGGCGCCAGATTCGGTTATAGATTCCGTTAAAAGAGATCAGCTCATCGTGCGTGCCGGACTCTACAATCCGCCCCTTGTCGAGGACGACGATCCGGTCTGAATGCATCACAGCGGAGATACGGTGGGCAATGACGATACATGTCCTCCCGCGGAAGAACTCCCGTAGGTTGGCGAGCACGAATTCCTCCCTCTCCGCGTCGACAGCGGAGAGGGGGTCGTCGAAGATGAGGACCTTGGGGTCGAGGAGGAGCGCCCGTGCGATCGCTACCCGCTGCTTCTGCCCCCCGGACAGAGAGACCCCCCGTTCTCCGACTATTGTGTCATACCCTTTAGGAAAATCGGTGATCTCGTCGTGTATGCCGGCAAGTCGCGCTGCCCGTTCTACCTCATCGAAAGTCGCCTCGGGGAGCCCAAAAGCGATGTTTTCCCGGATCGTTGAGGAGAAGAGGAACGGGTCTTGAGGGACAAATCCAATGATCCCGCGAAGCTCCCTTAGCGAAAGTTCACGCACGTCCGTTCCTCCGATGGTGACGGTCCCCAGCGGTGGATCGAAGACGCGCGGAATGAGGTGGGCAAGGGTACTCTTCCCCGCCCCAGTTAGCCCTACTACCCCCAAGATCGTTCCCTCCTCAATTGTGAGATTGATCCCGGAGAGGGCTGGAACTTCCCCACTCCCATTTCCGTTCGGATAGGAGAAGGTAAGATCGTTGATCTCAAGCCTCGTTCCGCGAAGCGGTTTCGGATTAGAAAGATCGGTGATCTCCGGCACAACAGCGAGGAGGCGATTGATGCGCGAGAGGGAGGCGCTCCCACGTTGAAGGAGGTTCACCGCCCACCCCAGGGAGATCATCGGCCAGGCAAGCATCATCAGATATTGGCTGAAGGCGACAAAGTCACCGAGCGAGATCGATCCCTGTATTACCCTATGTCCCCCAATCCACAGGAGGATCGCTAGCGACATCCCACTCAATAGCTCGATGAGCGGATGAAAGAGGCCCCAAATCCGGACCAGCGCCATGTTCTTGTCGAACAAACTCTGGCTCGTCTGGTTGAAGTCCCGATTCGTCCCCTCCTCCTGTACGAATGACTTTACCACCCGGATTCCAGCAACGTTCTCTCGTACCTTCTCCATCACTGCGGAGAAGGTCTCTTGCACTGCCTCGAAGCGGTGGTGGATCACCTTTCCGAAACCAAGCATGAATAGAGTAAGTATAGGAAGCGGGATGATTGCGTACAGTGTAAGCCGTGGATCGATCGTAAGCATGATCCCGACAGCTACAGGGATCATGAACAACGGATCGGCGATGGTAAGAACTCCGAACCCGCAGGCCCGGCTGACCGCATCGATGTCGTTGGTGGCATGCGCCATCAGATCGCCGGTCTTGCGCTCATTGTAAAACGTAGCTGAGAGCCTTAACAAATGGTGGTAAAGCTTCCCCCGCAGGTCCCGTTCGATCCGCCGTGCAGCCCCAATAAAGAAATATCGCCACAGGAAACGGAAGACCGTGACGATGGCAGCGAGGGAAACGATGTATAAACCACTTCGAGCCAGTCCTCCCTCGCCACGTGCGAGTCGATCGATCGCGTCTTTGATCACAAGTGGAACCAAAAGCCCGGCGCCATCGACTACCAGAAGGGCGAGTAACCCGGCCAGTATCCGTCCCCTGTATCGCCAGAGCCACCTCGCTAATTGAATCATACAGGATCAGATCCTACACGAAACGATTGAGTCCACAAGAGACACCTCCGCTTCTTACAAGCCTCTTTATTCCATGAGGAGGTAGTTAGCCCATAAATTTAAGGCAACAACCCCTTGTCGCCTATCCCATCGAATGGCCGATCTTAAACCCGATCCGTTTGTCACCAGGGAAAGGCCTAGTATAATCTGGATACAGCCTATCTGATATGAAGGAGAAACGCGATGGTCCCTATCCGGCGCCTGATTCTGTCCTTCCTAGCCTTGTTGATCCTTCTTGCTTGCTTCGCTGCAGCCGATGGGCTTCCAAAGATTCGCATGAGCCTGCCTCCGGTGATGGGATCCCTCCCTCTTGCTTTCGCACAAGGGTGGGGCCTGTTCGAGAAACACAACCTCAGGGTCGAGCTTGTCGGACTAAGCGATAATCAAGAACGCAGTGCGGCACTGATGGCTGGGGATATCGATGGAATGGTCTGTGATGTGACTACAGCAATCCTCCTCGCCAGTGGCGGAACCGATGTTGTGATTACCAGCGCTGCCTATCAGGAAAATCAAACCAGCAGTCTCATCATTATTTCACCACGCTCTTTTAACATTAATTCACTGGAGGAACTTCTCTCAACCGAAAACAGCGCCGATAAGATCGCAACCATTTACAGAAGTGATCTCGAATACGAGATTGATCTGCTCCTTCAGACCCTCGGGTACAGGATTAATAAAGAAGATCGCTATACCTATTGGACAGACATGCTAGCATTAACCCTGTGGTTCGGTTCACAGTTGGTGCCAGCCGCGGCCTTTCCAGAGCCATATATCACCTACATCACGAACTATCCGTATGCAGGTGGCCAGCTTGAGTTGGTCCGCCTCTCCGACTTTGAGGGGATCGACCTGCTTCCAAGCGTGGTCGTCTTTCGCCGCGAGGTGCTCGAGTACTCACCTGAACTGATCGAGGACTTCTACGCCGCTTACCAGGAAACAATCAAGATGATAAACACCTCTAGCCGGGAAAAATTGGTCGAGACGGGGATCGACGAGGCACTCTCCCTGTTTTTCCCTGGATTAACTGCTAAGGCCGTTCCCGAAGGGATTCTGGATAGCTTCGAGATCCCTTACTTTCAACCACCTCGGATGCTTTGTAAGGAACAGTTCGAGGGCGTCCTCGCTTGGGCAATTTCCAAACGCTATGCCCGGTTGTACCTTGCCTACGAGGAGATGACAACCGACCAATTCCTGCAATGATTGACGTAGAGTCCCTCACGATCGACTACGGCCGCGCCGACCGCGCTGTCCAGGCGGTCGAGCGGGTTGACTTTAGCTTAGAGAAGAGGAGGAGTCTTGCTCTTATCGGACCCTCCGGATGTGGGAAGACTTCAATCCTATTTGCACTAGCTGGGCTTCTATCTCCGAGCAACGGGACGATTAAAATCGGTGGGGATCCAGTCACCGGCCCGCGTCGAGAGGTCGCTCTGATCCTACAGAACGCTGGCCTGCTTCCTTGGAAGACGGTTTGGCAAAACGCCAACCTGAGCCTTCTCCTCGCTGGAGACTACCCAGAGCGCAACGCCGAGGTGATCCTTCACAACCTCGGTTTAGCAGAGGTTAAGTCCCGTTTTCCCGCTGAGCTTTCTGAGGGGATGAAGCGCCGTGTGGGAATTGCGCGGGCCCTCTCGACAGCACCATCGGTCCTGCTGATGGATGAGCCGCTCGCTTCGCTCGACACCCTCACCCGCGAGAGGATCCAGGATCTCTTCCTTACCCTCTGGCAGGAGCACCGGTTTTCACTCATCCTCGTTACTCACGACATCGTGGAGGCAGCCTTCCTCGGGCAGGAGATCATTGTTCTCACGAAGCAGCCGGCGCGGGTCAAGGCGACCGTGGTCAACCCAAAGATGGGGTCACTCGACTACCGCCAGAGCGAGGCATTCCAAAGGACGGTCCACGACCTACGGGAGGCGCTCGAGCGATGAAACACAGAATCACCCATATCGAGGACACCGTTGTCCTCGTTTCAAAGAGCGTCCTGCGCTTTGTGAAAAGCCCGGCGATGAACCGGGTGATCACCTACATCGTGAGCATCGCCATCCTCCTTTTTTTGTGGGAGATAGCGAGCCTCGCGGTGAACGCGATCAATCAGTCTCGGCTCCTTCCCGGCCCTTATGAGGCTCTCTCTCAGGTGGTGAAGAATGCGGCCGAACTACAACGACACTTCTTTGCGAGCGCCTGGCGGCTCATCCTGGCAATACTTATCGCCCTTGCTGCGGCTGTCCCATTAGGCCTTTTAATCGGCCGCGAGCACACCCTTAACCGGTTCATTTCACCGATGATTTACATCACTTACCCGATTCCACAGGTGGCGTTCATCCTCTTTCTTTTCCTTGTCTTTGGCACGGGGAGCGCAACTAAGGTGGCGATAGTGGCCCTCGTTCTCTTCTTCCAGATCCTCGTCTCATCACGCGGTGCGGCGCAGAACATCGACGAAGAGCACCTGACAAGCGTACTCTCCGCTGGGGCGACCCGTTGGCAGGTGTACTGGCACGTCATCCTTCCAGCGACCCTCCCCGAGATCCTGACAAGCGTACGGGTGAGTATCGGTCTTGGGATTGCCTTTCTGTACATTGCTGAGACAAGCGCTGCCTTGGGGACCGGGCTGGGAACCTTTATCAAGGCGCACATGTTGTACGCGCGGGACCTGGCATTTGCCGGAATCGTAGCGATGGCGATCCTCGGTCTCGTCCTGTATGTGGGAATCGATTTGCTGGAGCATGTACTCTGCCGCTGGAAGTATGTTAGACGCCGACCACTTTGACGAAGAAGGGCATCGCCGAGTACGATCAATAAGATGAAACTTCACAGGATCTATACTGTCGCTAACACAACTAAGGAGGGTTCGCTGCGTGCCCTGGCTGAGCTCAAGGCCTGGTGCCAACTGAAAGGGATTGAAGTAATCCCTGCCGATCGGGGAGAGCCGTCGTTAAACGAGGTGGAAGGAGCGTTGGTCGTCGCACTTGGCGGAGACGGGACCGTGCTACGTGCCGCCTCGATCTTCGCTGACTCCGCCCTCCCTATCCTTGGAGCGAACCTGGGAAGCCTAGGCTTCCTCACCCAAGTGGGGGCCCCATCACTCACCTCAGCCCTGGAAGGGGTATTGCACGATCGGTTCACGATCGAAGAGCGAATGAGACTCGCTTATACTTCCGTGGAGAACCGCGGAACCGTCTTAAACGACATTGTCATCACCGGAATCTCACGGGCCCGCTTCTGCGAACTCGAGCTTTCCTGGAGCGATGGCGAAGTAGCAAGTTATCCCGGAGACGGCCTGATCCTGGCAACAGCAACTGGCTCCACTGCCTACACCCTCTCAGCCGGGGGACCGGTGATCGTCCCGCCAGCGGCGTGCATTCTGGCAACCCCCCTTGCCACACACAAGTTGGGGTTGCGACCTGTGATCTTCCCAGCGGAGGAGATCCTCCATGTGCGAGTCCGCACCGCGGTGAGCGTCTTTGTGGACGGGGATTACCTCGTGGATCTGTCTCCCGGAGCAGAAGTGATCGTGAAGCGAGCTCCTTTCCCGACCCAACTCGTCCGCATGAAAGACGCTCCCTCGTTTTTCCGGGTGTTGGAGGAGAAACTAAATTGGGGAAACGCGCTGGAACGGGAGGGAAGAAACTAAGGGCGGTGCAGGTACTTGCCCCCCGTGGCGATGATATCGCACCAACGAAAGCACTTCGCCAAAAACAGAGAAATCGGCCATGGTCCTACCGCCTTAGAGAACTCGCACGCTCGAAAGTAGCGTAGGAAGTCCGCTGCGCAGGCTCAGTGACTTGCAGCTTCCATTATCATTCGCTCCTTTTCCTCCTTTAGTCTTCCTTGATAGGGCGGTATAATCTCGCCGTCAATAAAGTTGCGAGGTGAGAACGATGACTAAAAAAGGGACGTTTCGTGTGAAGAGCGGTCTAGCCGAGATGCTCAAAGGTGGGGTGATCATGGATGTCACCACCGCTCAGCAGGCGAAGATCGCCGAGACAGCGGGAGCGGTAGCGGTGATGGCTCTGGAACGGGTTCCTGCGGACATCCGCGCCCAGGGTGGGGTCGCTCGCATGGCCGACCCGACTAAGGTAAAAGAGATTCGGCACACTGTCTCCATCCCGGTGATGGCCAAAGCGCGAATCGGACACTTCGTGGAGGCCCAGATCCTGCAGGCGCTCGAGGTCGATTACATAGATGAATCGGAAGTGCTCACTCCTGCTGACCCTCTCTACCACATTGACAAGTGGGCGTTCACCGTCCCGTTTGTCTGTGGGGCGCGCAACCTGGGAGAGGCATGTCGGAGGATCGCGGAAGGCGCAGCTATGATCCGCACTAAGGGCGAACCAGGGACTGGGAATGTCGTCGAGGCGGTGAAACACATGCGCCTGATGAACGAGCAGATCCGAGAGGTGCTCGCTGCTCCCGAAGAGGAGCTGATGAAGATGGCAAAAGAGATGGGAGCCCCTTATGAGATCCTGCTTCTAATCCGCGAGGAGGGGAGGCTCCCGGTGGTGAACTTCGCCGCCGGAGGGATCGCCACCCCGGCCGACGCGGCGATGATGATGCAGCTTGGTTGCGACGGGATCTTCGTCGGGAGCGGAGTCTTTAAGTCTGCTGACCCGGAGAAACGAGCGCGGGCGATCGTGGAAGCGACAACCCACTATAACGACCCCAAGGTCCTCGCCGAGGTATCAGCTGGCCTCGGTGAGGCGATGAGCGGGATCGCGATCGAGGATATCCCTCCCCACGAGATGATGCAGGTCCGCTAGATGAGACTCGGAGTTCTCGGCCTGCAGGGGGCGGTGCGCGAGCACCTGCAAAGCCTCGCTCGTTTGGGGATTGAAGGAAGTGTAGTAAAAAGGACCTCGGAGCTTGCAGGCCTGGCTGGGATCATCCTCCCGGGTGGGG
>Ga0209986_10004929_pt1 | contig 11188 bp, 11 predicted proteins | sample BlataG_FD_183168 | JGI IMG/M metagenome (GOLD analysis project Ga0209986, IMG submission 183168) | Deep subsurface microbial communities from Black Sea to uncover new lineages of life (NeLLi) - Black_00105 metaG (SPAdes) (version 2) | ecosystem: Environmental > Aquatic > Marine > Oceanic >...
AGGGGTCTCCATCTGGCAGAACTCCTTAACTTCTACAGGCGTCATCTCGGTGTTGCAAATAAGCTTTGTTCCCTGGAAGCGCTCTTGCTGAATTTGCCTGGCAGCTTCAATTCTAGCCCGAACCCTCTCCGAGACTTCACCCAGTGTATCATCGGTAAGCTTCTCGTATTCAACGCGGGGCACTTCGATGAAAACATCTATGCGGTCGAGGAGTGGCCCGCTTATTCGCTTCTGGTAGCGTGAGATTTCGCTGGCGGAGCATTTGCATTCTTTGAGCGCGTCACCATAATAGCCGCAGGGGCATAGGTTCATGGCCGCTACGAGCATGAAGTTGGCCGGAAAAGTGACGCTGCCTTGAGCGCGACTGATGGTAATGACCTTGTCCTCTATAGGCTGTCGCAGCGATTCGAGAGCCATATGGCTGAACTCAGGGAACTCATCCAGAAAAAGCACGCCGCGATGGCTGAGGCTTATTTCGCCGGGCCGGGGCCAGTGTCCGCCTCCGACCAGTCCAGCGTGGGAGATTGTGTAATGAGGTGAGCGAAAGGGACGCTGGCTTACGAGGGGAGTGTCGTGGGAAAGAAGTCCGCTAACGCTATAGATTTTGGTCGTTTCCAAGGCCTCGGCCAGGCTCATCGGTGGCATGATACCGGGTAGGGAGCGAGCCAGCATGGTCTTGCCGCTTCCCGGTGGACCAGACATGAGAATATTGTGTCCGCCAGTAGCGGCTACTTCCAGAGCACGTTTGGCGTGTTCCTGTCCTTTTATGTTTGCTAAGTCGGTCTGGGGGGAATCAAGAATGGTATCCCTCCAGTCCCTGTCTGGCTGATGCTGAGGGATTGATATCTCGCCCCGGAGATGGCTGACTAATTGGGCAAGTGAGACAGAGGGAATGACCTGGCTGCCGTCTATTAAGGAGGCCTCGTTGGCATCATCGGCTGGAACGAAGACTTCTGAGAAACCTTTTTCGTGGGCTAGAGCTACCATGGGTAAGATGCCGCGAGTGTGGCGCAGGCTGCCATCTAAGGAAAGCTCACCTAGGAAAACCGTCTTTGAGACATCGGCATATACCTGCTCTGAGCTAAGCAGAATGCCAATAGCGATAGGTAGGTCATAGGCAGGGCCAGCCTTCTTGAGGTCGGCGGGAGCTAGATTCACCGTGATGCGTTTCATCAGGAAGGTGCAGCCGGAATTGCGAATGGCAGCCCGGACTCGCTCTTTGGCCTCTTGAACGGCAGTATCGGGTAGCCCGACAATGGTAAAGGTGGGAAGGCCTGGTGAGATGTCAACCTCCACTTCAACGATAGCACCCTCTAGCCCAACCACAGCACAGCTCGTTACCTTAGCCAGCACAGCCAACTCCCGCGCGGGTAATGGTACAAAGCATAACCGCCATCTCAGTCAAGCACCCGCCTGAGGGCTTCGTCCAATCCGGGGACAGTCTGATAGTCGGCGAGTTCCTTGGGCTCAATCCACTTCGCCTCTGTATGCTCCCAGTCAATCCTGATTTTCTCTGGAGCTTTCACGTGGAAAAGGAAAGGGTGGACAATCCATTTTCGGTTCAGGCTTCTGTCAATGACTTCCAAAGGTTCGCCCTTCTTTATCAGCTTCAAGTCGTTTCTGTATAGCTCCGTTTCCTCGCTTATTTCAGTAAAGGCTTGTTCTGTATCGTCTCTCTCTATATAGCCGCTGACGCCGGCCCAGCTTCTCCGATAGGTGCCAACCTTGTGACTGCGCCTTAAGATCAATATTCTCTGGCCATGCTCGAGGAAGCAAGTGACGACGTGTTTTTCTTCCAGAGTGCTGTCTGCTGATTTGCCTAGGCGTGTTGTCAAATACTCTTTGAGCAGGGTTAGCGCCATTTCGGTCGCCTTCTGCTTGTTCTTCTCTCGATTGCCTCGGAGGCGATGCTCCCGACTCAAGATGGTATCTTCCGCGGATAGACCAAAGTAAAACAGCCCTATGGGTTTCCCCTGTGTACCACCGGTAGGGCCGGCGATCCCAGTGTCGGATACGCAGATGTCTACTTTGAGCAGTTTTCTACCGCCTTCAGCCATCTCTATCGCTGTCTCGAAGCTGACGGCACCATGATTGTTGATGGTTTCCTCTCTTACTCCAGCGGTGCGTGTTTTGACTTCATTACTGTAGGCGACTATTGAGCCTTTGAAGTAGTCAGAACTCCCGGGAATATTGGTTATCTTGTCGCTTATTCTGCCACCGGTGGCTGATTCAACTGTGCCTATGGTCAGCAGTTTGCCTGTCTCGGCTTGGTATTTCTTGAGGAGTTGGGCAATCTCCTCCTGCAATTCTGCCATGTTCCTCCTCATTCGCTGCTTGTAATGGTCAGCCAATTTTAACAAAAACACAGGTGGAGAAGCGAGCTTTCCTGATATAATTGTGGGTATGGATGAGTTGTCGGATACAATAACCTTCCTTGGCACTGCTGGGGCTCGCTTCGTGGTGACGAAGCAGTTCCTGGCTTCAGGTGGTGCCTGGCTTAATCTAGGAGGTACTGAAATACTCCTCGACCCCGGCCCTGGCTCTCTGGTCCAGGCTACCAAGAGAAAGCTTGACCCCTCCAAGCTGAAGGCCATTATCCTGTCTCATAAGCATCTTGACCACTCCGGCGACATTAATATCATGATTGAAGCTATGACTGAGGGTGGGTGGAAGCGGCGGGGTATAGTCTTTGCACCATCCGATGCCTTGAACGAAGACGCAGTCATCTTATCTTACCTGCGAAGCTATCCACAAGCGATAGAAGTTCTATCTGAAGGCAAATCCTATTCTGTCGATCACGTTTCCTTTGAAACTCCGGTCAAACACCATCACCGAGTGGAAACCTATGGCTTCATCTTCAGAACACCCCGGCACACGTTTTCCTGGATTATTGATACTCAGTATTTCCCCAGGCTGCCCAGCTACTATCGGGCTGAGGTGCTGGTGATAAATGTGGTTCTGCTGGAGCCCAAGGGACCGGTTGACCACTTGTGCCTTTCTGAAGCCAGGCGGATAATTGAAGAGGTGAGACCGAGAGCCGCCATCCTCACTCATTTCGGTATGTCAATATGGCGGGCTAAACCGTGGCAATTAGCCAAACAGCTAAGCGAGGATACAGGCATTTCAGTTGTCGCTGCACGCGACGGCATGAAGTTTGATCTGGCGCAGTTGGAGGCTCTGTGAGGTTGGGGGGCAACTCACACGGAAAAGGGAGTTGCTTCTCTTACCTATGATAGCCCGAGTTCCTCTTTTTCAATCTGGGTAGGGAACTCGCCAGATGAAAGATGACATAAAGTGCAAAGAAGAGCAGTAGCAGCCCGATGATTAGAGCCAGGAACAGGAACTCCAGCAGTAAAACGGGCAACAGCAGGAAAGAAGAAATCCCCGACAATCTTCTCGTTTTGAGAAAAGTGCGGCGATTGCTTACCCAGACAAAGCCCTGTTTAACAAACCGCGGGGGACTGGTCACCGGAAGTCTTGATTGACTACCTATCTCTTCCATTGGTAGCCAATTATAGCTGAGGGTGGTGGCAAAGTCTAATTTGGAGGAGCGATGCGCTGGTATCATATCGGAACGAGTGGTTGGCACTATGACCACTGGAAAAGGCTCTTTTATCCTGATAAGCTGGCTAAAGCGAAGTGGCTGGAATTTTACGCTCAGCATTTCAATACCGTGGAGCTCAATAATAGCTTCTACCGGTTGCCGTCGGACAAAGCCTTTGCTAACTGGAGGGAGTCTTCACCCAACGGTTTTGTGTTTGCTGTCAAAGTGAGTCGCTTCATTACTCACATAAGGAGGCTAAAGAACGCGGAAGAGCCCCTGCAGAACTTCCTGGCACGAGCTGATCACCTACAGAACAAGCTGGGTCCGTTTTTGTATCAATTGCCGCCCAATATGAGACGTAATGATGAAACTCTGGAAGCTTTCTTGACTATCCTACCTCAGCAGTATCGGCACGTGCTTGAATTCCGCCATCAGTCCTGGATTGATGATACGGTGTTTGACATTCTGAGACGACATAGTGTTGGCTTGTGTGTTTTCGATATGCCTCATTTCACCTGTCCCTTGGCGGCCACGGCTGATTTTGCCTATATCCGTTTCCATGGCAGTACCGGCTTGTACGCGAGTTGCTACAACGACGAAGAACTCTCTGGTTGGGCAAAGCGGATTGCCAAGCTAGGGACAAATCTAAAGACAGTCTATATTTACTTCAACAATGATGCTGAAGCTTATGCGGTGAAGAATGCTAAAACGCTAAGCCAAATGCTAATAGGCTAATCACAGTAGAGTAGGAATGTAGTGACAGGTCCTTAAATGCCCCCTCGTCATTGCGACCGAAGGGAAGCAATCTCACATGCTTTTTCACCCTCACCCCAACCCTCTCCCATCAAGGGAGAGGGAGAAGATGGTGACCATCGGAGGAGGAAGCGGATAGATCCTTTGCGGAGTTTACCCTGAGCCATAGCCAAGGGTTCCAAAGTCGAAATGCAAAAGTTAAAGATAAAAATGCAAAATGACAGGTCAAAAATGAAAAAGCAATCTAGTTGACTGGTTCTGAAGACAAAAAACAACATTTGCATTTCTATTTGTCATTTTAGCTTTTGACTTCTAGATTTTGAGTTAACGATAGCGAAGGGCTCAGGACAAGCTCTTGGGGGCTGTCCCTACTGAACTGAGATACGTTATTGCTTCTTGAAAGCCTTGCTGCCAATTCCGAAAAGAAGAAGCCCCACACCGAGCAGGAGCAGAGTAATGGGGCAAGGGTAGCCCAAGGGGTTGGGTATGCCAGCGAACCTAAATATGGCGTCCGCCACTAGCAACACTCCAGCTACTATCAGAAGCCATTTTGATGCAGTTAACATAGTCCACCTCCTTTTGCCGTGATTATACTACCGGTGTCAAGAATTCGGCTGGCCCAAGGAGTAATTACAGATATTCCTTCACCTTGGCCGCTAACTTGGCGGTCATTCCTTCTACTGCCGCTAGCTGGTCTATTGATGCCTCTTTGATGCCCGGTACTGAACTGAATCTCTTGATTAAGGCTTTCTTGCGTTTAGGTCCGATGCCGGGAATACTGTCCAGAGTCGAAGCTGTGCCGTGCTTACGGCGTAGCGTTTGATGGTAACCCAGGGCAAAACGATGGGCTTCGTCTCTGATTCTCTGAAGCAAATGCAAAGCTGGGGCGGCTTGAGGAAAATCAACTGGGTCAGGATTACCTGGAATGAATACTTCCTCTCTCTCTTTGGCGAGGCTGGCGACCGGAACGGAGTTCAGCCCCAATTCTTTCATTACTTCCAGAGCGCTATTAAGATGACCTTTACCACCATCGATGAGAACGAGGTCAGGGATGATAGACCACTTGTTCCCTGCATCTGTATCTCTTCGGAAACGCCGTCTCAGTATTTCCCGTATCATCGCGTAGTCGTCGATACCGTGAACAGTTTTGATTCTGAAGCGCCGGTAGTGCGATGGCTGGGGCAGCCCCTTATCAAACACAGTCATACTGCCTACAGCTAGATAGCCTCGAATATCCGAAATGTCGTAGCCCTCTATTCTCAGCGGTGTTCGAGGCAGGCGAAGTCTCTCCCTCAGCTCCTCTAGTGCAATGGCAGGGTCGGCGATTGCCGACCGCTTGATCCGGTGCAACTCTAGTCCGTGGCGGGCGTTTTCAGAGACCATATCAACAAGCAATTTCTTGGTCCCTCGGCGCGGCACATGTAGTCTGACTGGCGCTCCCCTTTGATTACCTAGCCAACCAGCAATAACGCTTGGCTCGTCGACCGGATACTGGAGTAGGACCAAGGGCGGCATCGATGAGGCTGAGGCGTAGTATTGCTTGACGAAGCTGGTCACTATTTGACTCGGCTGTTCGTCTCGAATGCCGTCTAGCAGAGCACAGTCGCGCCCGATGAGCTTGTTGTTGCGGATGAAGAAAACCTCGACATAAGCCAGGTCTTTAGTCTGCGCCAGGGCAATGACATCTTGCTCGCCTCTTACTGTGACAGCAATCCGGTGCCCTTCAATTACGTTTTCTATGGCTTTAATTTGGTCGCGCAGCACAGCGGCACGCTCAAATTGTAGTTGCTGCGAGGCTTTTTTCATCTTGTGCCTGAGCTCGCGAAGTACTAGCTCTTGCTTGCCTTCGAGAAACAGAATAACCTGCCGCACTACATCGTTGTAGTCCTCCTTGGTGACAGCACCGATGCAAGGTCCCAAGCAGCGGTGCATATGATATTCAAGGCACGGTTTTGGGCTATTCCCAGTAATCGTCTTGGTGCACGAGCGAAGGGGCAGGATTTTCCTCAGCAACCTCAGCGTTTTACGCACCGAACCACCGCTGGCAAAAGGCCCAAAGTACCTTCCTCCATCTTTGCGGAAGCGGCGGGTAGTGCGGACACCGGGCCAGTTGTCGTATAAGTCTATCTTAATGTATGGGAAGCTCTTGTCATCCTTCAAGCGGACATTGTAATGGGGGCGGTACTTCTTTATGAGACTGCATTCCAGAATAAGGGCTTCTTGCTCGGAATCGGTGACGATGGACTCGAAGTCACTGATATTGGCTACTAACCGCTGGAGTTTAAGTGTGAAATTAGTCCTAGGACTAAAGTACGCTCTCACTCGGTGGCGAAGGCGGGCCGCCTTACCAACGTACAGGACTCTACCCTGGTTGTCTTTGAACAAGTAGACTCCAGGCTTTGCCGGCAAGGTTTTGAGCTGAGCCTCAATTCGTTTTGGGACCATTTCTTAGTTCATTGTAGCATTGGGTGGCGAAGGTGACAAAAAGCGTTCAGGATTCCGTGGTTTGAATAGCGTCATCTGCCAGTATTATGTTAGAATAGGCGCGGTGCCCCGACATGGAAGAATACATAAAGTCCTTCCTCGATTATCTGGTCAAGGAAAAGAGATATTCGCCAAACACCTTGGCAGCTTACCATAGTGACTTGACCCAGTTGGCTGCTTATCTCAAATCCCAGGATTCCGAAGGCAGCATTGCCCTGCACGGGGCTAGATTAAACGCTGAAGTCCTGGCAGGTTACCTGCGTAGCCTGAGGGAGAGGAAGTACGCATCGTCTACGGTAGCTCGTAAGGTGGCTGCGGCCAAAGCTTTCCTTAGGTTCATGGTAGAGACAGGCAAACTGAGAAGTGACTTGGCTCCGAACTTGGCTTCACCGCAGGTGAGCAGATCTTTGCCTGCGCCTTTGTCCGTCTCTGAGGTTCGTCGTTTGCTAGCGGAACCGGCGAAGCTTTCTACACTGGAGGCGAAGAGAGACAAAGCAATGCTGGAGTTGCTTTATGCTACTGGATTGAGGGCCAGCGAACTGACGGCGTTAGATGTGGAAGACATTGACTTGAGAGCAGGCAGAGTTCGTTGCGCGGGTCGAAACTCGAGGACTCGGGTTGTTCCTATTGACCAACACACCGTACAGGTGGTTAGTGAATATATAGATATCGCTCGGCCTGAGCTGCTGAGCAACGAACAGGAGCTTGCTTTGTTCCTCAACCGCCGTGGGGAACGGCTCACTCGGCAGGGCTTCTGGCAGATTGTCCAGGGCTACGCAGACAAAGCCGAGCTCAGCGCGAAAGTGACTCCTCGCAGCTTGCGCCATAGCTTTGCTACCCATAAACTGAAGGGCGGCGCTGATTTGGAGTCTGTTCAAGAGCTTCTGGGCCACGCACATATCTCAACTACCAGAGCCTACAAGCAGGTTGAAGTCCGGACTTGAGTTGGAGATGAACTTGTTTCTGTTTTGGGCGTGATAGAAATATCAGAGCGATAGCAGTGTGTTCTTTGGAGTCATAGTATGGCAAAGAAATCACGACGAGCTAGAGCCAAACATCGCACTAGTAGCAAACTACATCAAGGAGGATCGGGGATACCCGTCCAAAGACCCAAGGCAGTGGTCGAGCCCAAAACGGTAGTGTCTTCGGTCGAATCCTTTTTTACCTCAACACAAGCAGCTCGCTATCAATATGTGCCATCCGAGCTACGGCGCATCGGCATCATCGCTGGTGCGCTGTTGCTGCTCCTTGTCGTATTGACTTTCATACTGGGTTGAAGCCCCAAGGCAGTGCAGGCGTGGGTTTAGAGGCAGCCCGAGCTAGGTTACTTCAGTCTCTGGGTCACGAAATCAGCGACAAGCGTGTGCTTGCAGCTATGGCACATGTACCCCGCGAGCTTTTCATATCGCCAGATTACTACCGCTCGGCCTACGAAGATATACCTTTAAGCATTGGCTTTGGGCAGACTATCTCTCAGCCTTTCATCGTGGCTTTGATGACCCAGACTCTGGAGTTGAAAGGTAGTGAAAAGGTACTCGAGATAGGCACTGGAAGTGGCTATCAGACAGCCATATTGGCTGAGGTGGCCAAATGGGTCGTCAGTGTCGAGCGGATTCCGCAACTAGTAGAATCGGCTAGACAAGCTCTAGACAAACTAGGTTACACCAACATTGAGATCCACGTCGTTGAAGACGCTTTAGGTTGGCCGACTGGAGCACCCTACGATGCAGCCATAGTCACCGCCGGTGCGCCACGCGTTCCTGACGCACTCGTCGAGCAACTGACTCTGGGTGGAAGACTGGTCATCCCGGTGGGTTCAAGATGGGAACAGGAATTGGTCAAGGTTACTAGGAAGAAAAGCAAAAACGTAATCGAAAACCTAGGTGGTTGCCGCTTTGTCCCTCTTATCGGGAAAGATGCCTGGGGCGAGTGATACTTACCGGAAGCGGGCAGTTGCCTAGAGAAACTCATAGCTGAGGATTTGCCCCTGCCGCGCATCGACTTCTATCTTGAAGTCATACCTATTTGCAGTCCGAGGAATAACAAAACGGTCAAGCGTGCCTCGAGACCGCATCGTGATTCTCCCCCGCAGCTGATATATCTGAACATCGTCTCTAGTAGTTAGCTGGTTGCCTGTGAATTCAACTTGAGACTGGATGTACTTGGCCAGCAAGAATCTTTCGGCAATCTGTTGCGCCTCGGTCTCGCTTAGCGGTTTATTGTGCGGAACCATTCTGGCATCCCTTTGTCTGAACAGGTAGAATCACGAAACTCCGTATGTCGGTACTATATCAGGTGGGCCACGGCAGCTTTAGCTTCGTCGAGGGATACCCCTGGCTTTGCTACCAGGGCACCTACCGGGCAAACAGCTACACAAGCTAAACAGGAATTACACCCTGCATCAGCCAATGGTGTGCCGGCCAGTGTAGTGACCAGAGTATCAATGCCTCTGAAGGCGAAATCGAGGACGCCGGTGCCTTGCTCGTGACATACCCAAACGCATCTGCCGCACAGAACACATTTGTTGGGGTCGTAGATGAACAAGGGGTGACTTGAGTCTACGGGCAATTCCAGGGGTATATGTCGGAGTCTCCTAAGCTTCAGTTTCAAACCGAGGCGAGAGCTAATGTCCTGTAGCTCGCAGTTTCGGTTCTTGGCACAATTGCGACAATCGAGGTCGTGGTGACTCAGGAGAAGCTCAAAAGCCGTATTCCTGAGCCGCTGGGTTCTGGGGGTGTTGAGATGCACTGCCATGCCGTCATGGATTGTCTCAGTGCAAGCAGTGACAGGGGCACTTCTCCCCGCGATCTCCACCAAACAGAGGCGACATGAAGCAAAAGGTGGATTGGCTCCTCTCATAGCACACAGATTGGGGATATAGAATCCATTATCCAGGGCTGTCCACAGTAGATTGGCTCCTGGCCGAGCTTTGACCTCAACACCGTCGATCGCAAAAGTAACCAGCTTCATCTCTATCCTAGAATCCTGGTGTTTCTTTGCAAACCTCTCGGGGCAAAGCTAGATCGGCGATTGCCCTTCTGATACCTCGTTCTAGGCACGCTCTATTATTAGCAAAATACAAGTGGCTTTTGCACCGACAGTCACTTGAGCCGAAGCCAGGCACAAAAGAAAACTTCTTCGCCAGAACTTGAGACAGAAGACACTCAAGCCTTCGTTCAACTTCACAAAGGATCATCTGCAAGACCTGAGCTTCGCTCAGGAGGTAGTCGATATGCCACTTTTGTTTCTTGTCTTTAGTTAGATGGCGATTCAGCCTTGATTTGAACCCGCCTAAAGCTGAGCCCAGGTAACCATAGTACCCCGGGGGAAATGGAATCACCCCGAGGCTACCTACATGGATTCTTTTCTCGGCATTAAGTCCAACGATCAAGACATAGCTGCCCTTTGTTGAGGCAATTTCCGGGTCATACAGAGATACTCTTGGAAAAGCAGACATCTCTTTGTGTGTACGTACGTGACTGATCTCAAGCCGCGTCTTTGCTAATTCTTCCGACTGGCTGAGCTTAGCCTCTCGATTCTTGCCAAAATATTCTCTGATTGCTTGCGCATCCTTTGGACTTCCTCTGTCAGAGCCTGAGGTGACATGGCAATCCTCTCGGTAATGGCTCCCTGAGGACAGGTGCCCAAGCACAGACCACAGGAATTGCAGTTGGTCTGGTCTATTTGCGCCTGTCCCCAGAAGAGATAGATCGCCCCCTGTGGGCAATTCTGGGCACAAAGCCCGCAACCGAGACATAAGGTCTTGCTGACTTGTAACACGGTGTCACCTGCCTGACTATTATCTGCTTGCCGCGCAGGTAGTTATGCTCAAAGCTTAGGCCTACGCCGCAATGTTTCTGCTACATTGAACGGCATGACTTCGTGGCTCGGTGCCTCATATACAGTGAATACGTTACTGACGCCGACGAACTCTTGCCGTATAGCAGCGATGTCCTCCGGTGGCAGAGGTTCTACGCCGCAGGGACGGAGCGGTGTGTTTATCTGCACTTCATCCGGTGAGATCTCAGCAGCTATCGTCGCCATGTCTGAAGCCCAATCTCTGTTGGTTTCAACGAACATCATCTGGAGAGCTAGTTTGCCTTTGTACTCGCCCTTGAAGCGTCTTAGGGATTCTATTATCTCGTCAAAGTGCGTGCCGGGGACCGGTCTGTTGATTAAGGTTAGTAGTTCCTCATTTGGTATGTCTAGTTTTGCCACTACGACATCAGCCTTGGCGAGTTCGCTCCGCACACGCTCCTGGGGCATTAGGGATGAATTCGTTAACACTGCCACCGGGAGGGGTAGGGCTGACTTCACTACCTCTATGGCCTCCCCCAGGTTGGAAGCTAGAGTTGGCTCTCCTGTGCCGGAAAACGTGGCGTAGTCAGCCTCCACATTTACGGTCGA
>Ga0209986_10004930_pt1 | contig 11186 bp, 13 predicted proteins | sample BlataG_FD_183168 | JGI IMG/M metagenome (GOLD analysis project Ga0209986, IMG submission 183168) | Deep subsurface microbial communities from Black Sea to uncover new lineages of life (NeLLi) - Black_00105 metaG (SPAdes) (version 2) | ecosystem: Environmental > Aquatic > Marine > Oceanic >...
CAGGGGGATCTGGCGGAGGGGGAGTCGGACAAAAGGGTGGAGTACACCCCCCACAGTCGATTCGACCGTGGAAACGCTTGAATCCGCTTCCTGGGGGGTAACTCATGATGGATCAGCTCTCTGCGGCGGCGTTCGACTTGACCAGTCGAATCGAGCCGTCCTGAAGAGCGATCCACTGCTGTCCTTCCGGAACCTCCAGCCGCGAGGAAATCTTGTTCATGATTTCCTGTGCGCCTGCGTCCATCTGGTCTAGACGTGCAAGGAGTCGCATCTCCTGAACTCGAATCTGACCGATCTTGATCAGAACTTCTTGGCTGTGCTGCCGCATCTGGGTGAGAGAGTCGCGCTCCTCATCCGACAGCTTGCCGATGATATCAGGGTTCTCGTTTTGGGTTTCTTCGGTGCTCATGATATTTTCCATTGCCTAAATGGGCCTGGTCACTATACCCAGGGACCTATTCTTCTCGTTCCAAGACCCGGCGAAGAACGCGGAGCTGGTTGATGTAGTTGTCAAACTGCGTGCCTACCCTATCCGTAAGGCGGAGCCGGTGCCCTGTAGTCACCGTAGGCATCTTGTCGAAGGACCAAAACGTCTGGCCCTCCTGGTTCGTGTACTCATAAACACGAAGGTGCGCAAAGGCAACCTTTTTGAGTCTACTCCACCCCATCATCTTCTTTCCGAAGGTCCTCAAGAATAGCGTCTAACTTGGCATCCGCCATGTCTACCGCCCGCTCTTGGTTTTTAAGAAGACGACTCCCGGCCTTTGCCTTCTCAAGATAGTCATCTGTTTGAGATAACTCATTGACGATAGACTCGTCGTCTCGTTTAGAAATCTCGCTCAGCTCCTCAGCCGTATAGCAGTCCTCATTGAACCAGATCTTGTTGTCAGGGCATTGTGAGTGAGGAAAGGAAGCATCCTGCGTATCCTCCGACGACGCTCCGTAACTCGACAAGGGGCCGTCCCCGTCAAAGGCCGTGCTTTCAGCGGAAGCTAGTGCTCTGTGGGACGTGGGGAGAAGCTTGAAAACCCCGCACCCTCCGGCACTAATTACGATCACGCTTATCAAGAAGTTTCTTGACTTCGTCAATCTTGTTGTTGACATTATCGATCTTCCCCTCCAACCGCACGAGAGAAATGGAGTTGCTCTGCACAGATACCGTGATCTTGGAGAGCTTGTCCAGATCCTCCTGAATGGAAAGGATCCTCTCATCTTGAATGGCGTTCGTTACCTCAAGCTTCACCCCCCAAAGAATGAGAGGAATGACGAGCGCCGACAAGATCTTCAATGACACATCAAAGATCTTCGAGGCTGAGTTATTCACATCCTTTGGATTTGGAGGCATCACTTGAACTCACTTAGAAAGGGGTGAAAATAGGCACTCTATCGGGCTTTTCTCGCCGACCAAGCATGGGCAACCCGAGCGACCTTGTTGATCGCCAGGTTCGGCCCAAACATCCGTACGAAGTTGTCCTCTACCAAAGAGTCCAAAGCCTCCAAAAAGAGGTCCATCTGGTCTCCAATGAAGGGGAATCGTTTGACAAGGTCCCCGTACATCTCCTCAAACTGGACCGTATCATCCCCTAGACGGCTACCCAGGTAGCGCAGGATAATCATCCGCATCTGTTGGAGGATCGATCCTGCGTTGTCATTCCTCAAATCCACATAGTCCGTGAATTCTGGGGTCAAGTCCCCATTGAGTAGCACATCTGTCTGATTCACGCGTGGCATTTGATTCGCTCCCCCATGAACGATAGGGCTAGATAGCCTACAATGGGGAAGCTATCAGGAAACTACCGAATGACCTCCAGGTCAACGTTACTCCATGGAAACCGCGTAGAAGGTGGCGATTGCGGAAGCGCCCTCAAAAGGGACATCATTCCGTAGATACACCTTGATCCTCACCCCCTGGCTAGAGTACAAATCTCTCGTGGCGTCCTCCTGGTAGGGCCATCTGTAAACCTGTAGTGGCTGGTGAAGCCCTCTCCAACCAGGCCCTCCTGATACAGGGATCTCGGGGTAGGCTCTCTGAGCCTCCGTGATGTAGTCCATCATGGTCTTGTAGACTCGTTTACGGCCAAGGGGGATTCTTGTCCCCGTAGGGAAACTGGTGATGAAGTCAGGATCTACGTCATTCACCATTTGAGGGGCGAACACCTCTACAAAGCCCTCAAATTCGAACACCACGTCATCCGTAAGTACGATGTCACTAGAAAACTGAACCTCTACCTGCGTTAGCCTAAGCTTCTTGGCGGGGTAGGGCTCGATGTAAAACACAGATGACTGTGCATAGTTGTACGTTGCTGTGATAACGTTCCCGGACTGATCAGAATTGAAGGTTACGGTGCCTGCAACAAAATCTACCTGATAATCCCCATCCATCGTATCAGGAGAGGACTCTTGAAGTGGGCTTCCGTTTGACCAAATCTGGTGATTGTGAGTATCGATTAAGCGATGCTCTTGAGCGATTTTTCCGTGTGTCGTGTCAATCCAAAAAGCGTTTTGAGAGTTGAAGGTAAGCCCGTCCCCGCTATCAACCAACACTTCTTCTTCTACCCTTGCGCTATCTACCCACCATGTTGTTTTGTCACACCAGTTACAGGAAATGAGATCAGTAGGAGTCCCCTCCTTCCAGGAGGTCATGACCAAAGGGATCCCACTGGGGGACAAAGGAGTGTCCGTGAAAGCAGGCTCTCCCTGGTGCTCTCCAACCAACACCATCAAGAGGTCCAAGTCTGGGGTGCCTAGAACGGCTTTGAAAAATACAGTACAAGTGTCCCCATCCGTAGAAACACCATCTAACGCCACTGTAATCGCACTGTTGAATATCTCTTGATGAAAGGCAGCAGCATCCACCGTCCCATTTGGGAAGTCCGTGGAAATACTGAAGGCATAGGGATAGAGAGTGATTCCCGTAGGGGACTGAACTGGTGGTTGTAGTGGCATTATGAAACCCTCATGATGTTGATACGAGTAGCTTGAGCAACTGTAGTCACAGTTCCCGATCCCGTTACTCGCACCGCTCGAATATCAATCTCGTCTCCAGCATCGAAGAAAGATGTCAAAGTCCCTCCTCCCGAGGCACCATGACCCGCCTGTCGTAAGTAGTGCTCTGACACCGTACCCGGAAACAACGCCCCGTTTAGATACACATAGGACTGCGCTTGTGTTCGTTGATTGAACGTCACCCGAAGGCCAACCGACCAGGATAATAGGTAGAAACCATCTTCCAAGATTGTGAATACCCCGGGTGCTGTGAAAGAAGTCAATGGAGATAAAAATCCAGCCTGAAACCCTAAAACGGTCAAAGTGGTCGTGAATGTTTGAGTCGTGGTGTTGAACGCATATGAACTGGTGTTGAGACGATTACCATTCAGGTTATAGACCCCCCCACCGTTGACATCAATACTTTGACCCCCAGACGTATTCCCTGCGGTTAGAACATCTGAAAGAGGGACGGACAGTGTGGATGGAAGAAGGGTCACCTCCCATCCTGTAATCGTCCCGTCCGTGTTTACATAAATACGCCCATTCCCCACATCGGTTCGGATAAACACATCCCCTTCATTGCCGAGGACGACGCCATTAGGGTCTCCGGAACCTCGCTTGAAGTTATCTGCCTGGACAATCCCCCCAGACTGAAGGGTCAAGTCTACCGACAACACAATATCATCAGTGGAGGGATCCACTGTGCGGATTAACCCGGAGGTATCATCGTTGATCGTAAGGTTGTCGATTTGAGATGCCATGGTTTATTTGACCTTACTTGTTGGGTTCAAAGTGATTCCTTTGACCACCACTTCTTCTCCAGTAGGGACTTTATCTCCCCCCGCCTTCATGCCCTCTAAAGCATGAAGGCGGTGGCGGATAAGTCGGTGAAGCATACCCGAAATGTTTTTCTGCCCCCGCGTTGTGATCTCTTGGTCAAACGCGGGAGAGACATCTACTTCCAGATTGAAGGTAAACTTCATTCAGATCTCCTTATGGACGCACCGCAATAAATTGCGGCTGGTAAACAACATTAGGTGTCGTAGACACTCCATTAGCCCCTTGAAGAATACCAATCACAAATACCACGTTACCCGATCCAGTAGGGGGGGTCAAAGTGGCCTGCCCTCCTGTCTGGCTGACGTATACAGGATCTCCATTACGGTTAGCTGCGGGCGCCGCACCAAAGGTGACAGGGACCAGAGATCCGGGGACCGTGTAAACCTTAACGGGGTTTCCCGCAGTTGCAGACTCAGCCGCAACTCCGATACAAAGCCCATCAATCGTGGTTCCGGTGTTTGAGTCGGCCAGAATGAAATCTCCTGTGGTATCCTCAATCGTCACAAGATTACCAGCAGAGATTGCTACTCCAGCATCCAGCGTAATACCAGCCCCGCTTCCTGTGATGTCCAAGAACTGGTTGACTCGAACTCCAAGTGACCCCGTAGTGGAATCGAAGGTCATGAAGTTATTCGTCCCGTCGTCGATGACCATCGCTGTGGCGTTATTGGTCTCGAAGGACATCTGAATGTCCTCAGCGGATGTAATATCCAAAGTCCCCGAAGTTGTGGTACTCAGCGTAAGGGAAGCCCCATCTACAGTGAAGTTCGAGGCAGCCCCTGCATCGAGGCTGATGGTCTCTGTTCCCGATACGTCGAAAGGCCCATTAGCGTTGTCGGTGACAATAGTGTTGCCATTTTCGTAAGCTTCTTGCAGATCGAAGGCATCCAGATCTTCCGTCGTAATCACACGATCCCAATCTGTCCCAGATCCGGTTGATGTGTTGATGTAAAGCTCGCCTCCGGTGCCCGTATCTCTCATGAAAAGGGATCCGGCAAGACCAGTAATTCCGGCATCCGGATTACTGGTCCCGACAAACATCTCAACGGAATCGCCCCCAATACCCGTTGTAGACCAGGTAACCACCGGGTCTTCTTCACCCACGGTTGAGTTTACAGCCAACTCCCCTGTACCAACATTCAGAATCACCCCGGTAGCTCCTGTGGAGTTACCTACAGTAATCGTACGGACAGACAACCCCGTACCAATGTTGATTGCTTGCGCATCGGCAGCCCCACCAATGTTGATCGGTCCATTGGAGGCATCAACATCGATACCATCAAAAGAGGACACTTCAAGAAACCCTGTCCCAGAGTTGATAATGGAGATGTCACCCGCTGCTGTGATCTGCGAAGGACCCCCTGCACTAAGGTCGAAACTATCCGCACCCGACAAGAGCAAATTGCCACTTGTGGTTGTGCTCAAAGTAAGGTCGTTACCGTCAACCGTGAAGTTTGACGCACTGTCTGAATCCAAACTGATAGATTCAGACCCAGACACGTCGAAAGGACCGTTGGTATTGTCAGTGACAATAGTGTTACCTGCTTCGTATGCCTCTTGAAGCGTGATAACTCCGGTCCCAACTACTTCCCAAGCGGTGTCCGCCGCTCCGGTCTTTAGGTAGACTTCACCAGAAGTTCCCGCGTTTCCTACGTCACGATGATACAAGGAACCTACAGGAGCAGGCACCCCGGCTCCCGCAGATGGATCCAAACCTCCGACAAAAACCTCATAGGCATCCCCACCCGATCCCGTTGTTGACACTGAGAAGATTGCACTCTCTTCGTCTACGGTGCTCTGAAATGAGAAGGATCCCGTGCCAGACACGAAGTCCAGAGCCGTGGCCCCCGTAGAGTTACCTACGGTAATCGTACGCGCCGCGGCTCCAGTACCAATGTTGATCGCTCCTGTGTCTGCTACATCTCCAATACCAATGGGGCCACTTGTCGAATTGATGTTGACCCCATCTTCACCGTCTACAGATACAGACCCACCTCCTAAAGTCTGAATGTCCAGATCGGAGCCGGATACTGTAACGTTTGACCCCCCGGTAGCGTCCAGAGAAAACCCGGCACCCGTTACGTCAACATCAAACTGTGTGACATCGAAATCAGCAGTGGTGTTGACATCGAGCGCTACAGTTCCATTGAGCTGAAGAGACTGGTCCCCGTTGATCGTTACAGGACCGTCTGCACCGGAGGTCGTAATGATGTTGCCGTTTTCATATGCAGTTTGAAGGTCAACCGCAGCAGGGATCACTGGATCGTAAGTGAACCCTGTGGTTGAAGATCCCTTCCCTACCTGAAAATCTCCAGAGTTGTTGGCCTGAAGAACCGCCACATTGACGACGGTAATGGTTCCAGAGGCCGTCGTGTCTGTCGTGAAATCGTTATTCAACCAAGGCTGAGTCGTGAATACTGTTCCGATTCCTCGAACCGACAGCGTCGTACCAACATGAGAGTTTACCTCATAGATGCCGTTGTTGGACTCATCCTCAGCACCGGAGATCTGAATGATATCACCAGCAGCAAAAGTGCCTGCCCCAACAGTGATAACAGTAGGATTGCTCACAGCAGCCACACCTGCCGTAAAACCTCCCACCCCCACAGCATCTGAAGTAGCTGTGGGGAGATAGTTGACCGTAATCCCTCCCGCAAGCGGGGCCACCGTCGTATACCCCGCGTTCAAGAACAGATTGTTGTCTCCAACGTTGACTTGCTCTTGGTTAACGGTTTCAAAGGTGCCGCTAACTGCAAGGTTTCCAGAAACCCGGAGGTTAGCTCCAGAAAGCAACTCTACATCATTCTCCAGTTGGAGAATATCCGGGGTTGCACCCGTTTCAGGGGTGCGGCTTAGACCTGTGACAAGGTCGAGAAGAAGGAGATTGTTAAGCTGTGGTCCGGACATGACTTACCTCAAGATACTTGTGCGATGAACTGCGGTTGGAAAAGAACATTGGGCGTAGTAGTAACCCCATCTGCTCCAGTTAGGATCCCCACTTTGAAGATGGTATTCCCAGTGCTGGTAGGAGGGTTCAACGTGGCAGTTCCGGGCACGTTGTTGAGAAAAACAAGGACACCGTTTGATACAAGCGGTGGGGGTACGACAAAGCGCACTGGAACTTCTAGCCCATAAAGAACGAAGGTTTCTGTAGGGTTGCCTGCGAGAGCTGCACTCTGAACCACCCCGGCAACATTCCAATCATTCAAAGATGTTGTAGATACGGACAAGTCTATTTGTCCGAGACTGTTCACATATACAAGATCCCCCCCTACCACATTGACCGCAACAGTTTTCGTCACCGTAGGTGACGCACCACCCCCACTAGGAGCGGACAGAATAGGTATAAATGGGTAGTTCATGGCAATCTATTTGATGTCTTTAGATAGGATAAATATGTCACACCAGGAGTATCCTCAGAGCACCTGCACCTGGGTCACTATCTTCCAATCAACTGCATTTGCGGGGTCTCCTATGACCTGAACGACTACCGATAATCCCGAAACCAATACGTCGACATCCCAAGCAAGATCGTCTTCGCTCGTAAAGTTCGCTTGAACACTGAGGATCGTCGGCACCCCACCATCTACGTTGACGCGAGCTGTGCGAATGTATGTGGCTCGATCTGTATTCGGAGCCTGCTCCCGTGCCAAGATTTGAGTCTCAATCAACATCACCCCTTCAGGGGGCACTGAGATCACCTGTGCGTTGACAGGTGTGACGTCCACCGTCGTGGCCAAACTCACCAAAGACCCTCCGGCGACATTTCCAGGACCATAGGCCCTCCACGGAAGAACCCAACCTGTGGACGGAGATACCGCAAGAAGCATTGGGTTAGAAAAGAACGTTGAGTTGCTTACCGAAGGGTCAGTCGCCACTAAAGATCCCGGAGTTGTCGAAGACACAAAATAGTAATCTCCAGGAACTAAACCCACCAACCCATCGATGTATCCTGATTGGATTGCTAAAAAGGTATTGGCATCGATAATCTGGTAAACCAAATGAGTAGCAAGGGTTGCAGGGTTGTTTGCCTGTGCCCTCTGCCAAAGGGCTCCGTCAAAATAGATGGCCTCCCCTGGGCTAAAACCATGCGCCATCTGGGGTACCTCAAGAACCACACGCTCAGCGTTTGGACCTCCAGGACCCCCGCCCCCAGTGAATCCCGGAAGGAGCTGCCCAGCAATGTATCCGAAAAAGTCAGACCCTTGGCCTAAGACATCCCCGTCACTGGCGAACGCTACCGTAATCCGACCATTGACCAAACACAGGTTGATCCCAGGGACGTTTTGAGGGGCAATATCGGGCCCCTCAGATGGCATCTCAAGCAGGATGCTCCCACTATCCGGCCCTCCAAGACCTTGGCCAGAAATCGCCGTAGAAATCGTGTAAGTTCCATTAAGCGAACGCAGCGGGAAACTAAATCCTGTAACCCCTATTTGCTCGCATTCAACAAAACCCACAGATCCGAGATCAACGGGAGGGCCTTGACCAGGAAGAACAATTGCGGGGATTACAAGCCGAAGCGTGCCAGCCACACGCTCCACATTCAAAACTGCTGGGCGTAACTGCTGCCCTGTTCCAGCAGGGCCACCACAATGGGACTTATCCCGAAGTTGAATATGGACTTGAGCCGTAATCAGCCCACGTTGAACCAGCCCGCGGATCGATCCCTTAGAGTAAGAGACAAAGGTCCTCGTGGACATGGGTACATCCACGACAGATCCAGGAGGTACCGGAACCGATCTCTGTCGAGTTTTAGAGATCGTGATCTCATCGAGATCATAGATCGTAACAGATGAGAGGTTAGGACTCCCATCTTCCCTGACACCAGTGTGTGTCAGGCGAATAAAAACGACCGCAACGATATCCATGGGACCGCGTGGGCAAGATAGCCTACTATAATTACAGTATCAGGGAACTATCGAATAACCCCCTACTGACGTGCAAATACCTGCACCATGTTCTCCTCAGAGGGCTGCCTCATGGCACTCCCGTCCGGAAGAAACACCCGGTGAAAGGTCGTAGGGTACTGCATGAAATACTTGCCCAACGGACTCACCTTGAACACCGTCTTGTTCCTCACAATGAACCGAGACCCGTCCTTGAAGGTGAACATAATCTCCCCACCGTAGTCCCCTCCTCCGTTCATGCGAAGTACCTTGGTGTCCTCCAGGTTGCCCTTACCGCTAATGATCAGCGAAAGCTTGTACCCGTTCTTGTATACAAAGCCTTCCCGTACGTCATCCGCAATGGCATTGGCCTTCGAGATCGCCAAGTTCATGTAGTCAGGCTTACGCACAACTTCATTGGTAACGCGATCCTGCTGAACCGCTTGCAACAAGAAGCTCGAATAGGGCGAGAGAGACTTGGGAGCCCCCCTCGTAAGCCAAAAAGAAAATCGAGCACGCGGGTTTGCGCTTTGGAAGGCTCGGAACCCTTCTAATGCTTTCTCAAGCGCCGAAACCTGACTATTCACTAAGGACTCTACAAACTTCTCGTGCTGCTTTTGAGTAAGGGCTGTAAGAAGCTTCCGGACCGAAGGGAGCATCACCTTCTTCTGGATCATCTTGTCCCTCTGGGACTTGGGTGCAGTGGCCAAATCCACCTGATCCGTATCAAGCGTATCGAGGAACCTCTTGGCGTCATTCGCCAATCCGTTCTTATAGACCCACGTCCAAAACTTGTTAAAGCTCTCCAAGCGCGAGGGATCTTCGGCTTTGCCTCGTCTGTCGATCGGACTTGGAAGCGTCACCGTGGCCCCAGAGGATGCCTTGATGACCCCCCCCGGAACACCAAACCACGCACGGTCCACCACGATACCTTCATCACCCCACTGGTTTGTAGCGATGTGAGGCTTGCTAAAATACAGTTTCCCTACCTCAGCCCTCCCGGAAGGAGCTTTGGCCTTGGCAGAGGTCCCTACGTCTGCCACCATCCGCATTTTCTTGAGAGCGCTTTCCATATCCTCTTTCGAGGGGGACTTCCCATAATTAAACGCGATGGGTTCCCGTGCTCTTTCACGGAAAGAGCACGGGATATACGATTGAACTCTAACGCAGGTTTTGTTCTCTTCTCCAGCATGTCCTGGAGATCATAGTTCCCATTGAACATGACATACGTGGTCGTCGGCTCAATGGACCACCCTTCAAGATAGGAGAAAGCCTTCTCAACCACGGGGATCTGAACGATCCCTTTTTTCTTCTCAGCCCGGCCTGAGAGCCACTTGATGAGTGGCTCATCGGGGGAAGCGCACTTCAAACCCCCATGCTTCCTCAAATACTTGTTCGCCACACGATGAGACAGAACAGATAATGGGATCGAAACACGCATCACGGACTCAACACAAGGCATGTTATCAACCGAAAACCGTTCAACTCAAAGGGCGACCATTGACCTTAGAACTCCTGACCACAATGAGGACATGAAACAGACACCCAGAGTGTGTATCACACCTCAAAACCCAAGTAAAATCAAAGGCTTGTGAGAAAACTCACAACTAAACGAAACTTCGGGGGCTGAGGACCCCCCGGCCCACATTTGGCCCAAAGCTGGAACGCACACCGAAGCCAAACTTGGGCTGCTTCAAACCACGGATGAACTTCACGGTATTCCGTTTACCTTCAAGGTAGGCTTTCTCGAACTGCTGTTCTGCGTTGTCCTTCATGGACTGGTACTTGCTGGACTTATCAATATCAAGGCTAATGCCGCCAATTGAATAGGAGTTGTGTGCAATCAAGGAGTTATCCAGCACAAAATTCTCCGGGCCCGGGACAGACAGGTCATACATCATCTCATGCGGGGGCACCTCCTCGATCTGAGTGATCTCTAGACCAATCACACATCCTGTGTCTGACACTGCCCCTAGAAGGTCTCCAAGCCTCAGTTCCCCTGTGAGGGTTTCTTGTAGATGTCCCTCGGCAAACCGAAAAAGAGAGTGATCCTCTGTAGCTACGACTTCATGGAGACCACATGAAACTTTGAAAGCTCTCTTATGGCCAACCGCGTGTTTCATTACTTTGGTAACCGTATGGAGAGCCACCTCACCAGTGTCAGGATCAACGGCTCGGACTTGTAGCTGCCCTTCACGGTACGCTTGACGGATTTCATCGTTGGTCTCTCCTTCACAAATCTCATACAGCCGACCAATCGACATCGTAATCCCCTCTCCGTCAGGTAAAAACACCTCAACATCGGTATCTCCGGCTACAGAGAATTCGTCCTTAATCCAGTTGATTGCAAGAGCGGCCATTGCATGGCCCATTGCCCCCCACAGGATTGCCGTCCGCCAGACAGGCTTAACCTGGCATAGGAGATTGAGGCTTGAAATACCCTCTGTCTCTGGAGGCATCATGTTCCAG
>Ga0209986_10004931_pt1 | contig 11185 bp, 9 predicted proteins | sample BlataG_FD_183168 | JGI IMG/M metagenome (GOLD analysis project Ga0209986, IMG submission 183168) | Deep subsurface microbial communities from Black Sea to uncover new lineages of life (NeLLi) - Black_00105 metaG (SPAdes) (version 2) | ecosystem: Environmental > Aquatic > Marine > Oceanic >...
ATTATCAATTGCACAATCAATTCAATAGAAATAAAATGAAATAGTAAGAATCTGATTTTCCATGATGAAAGATTTAGAAAATATTCTGAAAGAAGTCGAGAAACCTGGGCGCTACTTAGGCGGTGAGTGGAATGAAATAAAAAAGAACCCGCTCCGCGTGAAAGCTAAAATTGCCCTTATCTTTCCTGACCTTTATGAGGTTGGGATGTCCTATCTTGGTCAAAAAATTCTTTATTCTCTTTTGAATGATAATCCATCCATTTTAGCGGAGCGAGTGTTCGCTCCCTGGGTAGACTTTGAACAAAAACTTCGATCACGAAATATTCCTCTTTATTCTCTCGAAAATAAAATTCCACTTGATCAATTCGATGTCTTGGGTTTTTCCCTTCTCTATGAGCTCAATTATACCAATGTCTTGACAATCCTTGATTTAGGTCATATTCCTCTTTTTTCAGCACAAAGAGATCTGGAACATCCATTGATCATCGCAGGAGGACCGGCTGTTTTCAATCCGGAACCTGTAGCTCCGATTTTTGACCTGTTTCTGGTCGGAGACGGGGAAGAAGCTTTCATAGAAATCATTGAAAAATACATAACCCTGAAGGAGGAATTGAAAGAAAAAAGTGCAGTATTAAAAGAGATGGCCAAGATTAAGGGAGTCTATGTTCCTTCTTTATACACTACTTACCAACCTCGAAACTCTTTTCTTATGGCAGTAAAACCTGATAATAGTGTGCCAGAAAAGATTGAAAAAAGAATTCGTTTTCCTTTTCATGAGGCCCCTTTTCCTGAAAAAATTGTTGTTCCAAATATTAAGGTCATTTTTGACAGAGTAGCAGTTGAGGTGGCAAGGGGTTGTTACCATAAATGCAGATTTTGCCAAGCATTGAGCATCTATTTTCCTCACAGAGTGAAAAGTCCTTCTTTTGTTCTGAAAAAGGTGCTGGAGAGCCTTCGGCTAACGGGTTATGAAGCTGCTTCATTGTCCTCTCTCTCAGTAAGTGACTACCCTTATCTCGGTGAAGTTGTTGAGACTTTAATGACTGAACTGGAAAAACAAAGGATTTCGCTCTCATTGTCTTCTTTGCGTCCCAAGGGATTATCTTTAGAAGTAGCTAAGAACATTACCAGAGTTAGAAAGACTGGATTTACCCTGGTTCCAGAAGCAGGGACAGAAAGATTGCGCCGGGTCATTAACAAGGACCTGAAAAATAACGAGATACTCGAGGCTACGGAGAATGCCTTCTCTCAGGGGTGGAGGTTACTTAAGCTTTATTTTATGGTTGGGCTGCCGACTGAGAGAGATGAAGATTTAGAAGGAATTGTGAGCTTGGTGGAAGACGTGATAAGGATTGGATCCAAAATTCTTAAATCTCCTCCTAATATCAATATCAGCGCAACATCCTTTATCCCCAAATCTCATACACCTTTCCAATGGATTAAAATGGAAGACGAAAAGATTCTGGAAGAAAAACACAGGTTTCTTAAGTCCCGTTTGAGAAAGTATCGCTTTGTTAAGTTCAAAAATCATTCTCTTAAAAATTCGATTCTGGAAGCTGTTTTTTCCCGAGGCGATAGACAACTAACTCAAGTCCTGTTTCAATCGTGGGAAAATGGTGCTCGCTTTGAAAGCTGGAGCGATCTATTCGACTTTCGTATCTGGGAAAAAGCTTTTGAATCTAAAAATATCGATTATAGACTTTATCTTGAAGCTTTGGACAGAGACGCAGTTCTCCCTTGGGATCATATTGATACAGGAATAAAAAAATCCCATTTGCTTCAAGAGGTAGATAAGGCTTTAAAAGAAGAGCGAACTTTATCCTGTCTCGAGAATAAATGTGATTTGTGTCAGGGATGCAATCTTTCGCCCCTACTGGAGAGAGAATTTCAGGAGCAAATAGAAATTCCTTCAGCGTCTTATTCTCTTTTTGGAAAGAAGACTCAGGATGTTTTTCGCTATCGAGCAATCTATTCAAAGTGCAAAAATGCAAGGTTCATATCTCATTTAGACTTAAGCAATATAATCCAGAGGACTTTCCGGAGAGCTAGCATTTCAGTTGTCCATTCAGAGGGTTTCCATCCGAAAATGGCGATATCTTACCTTCCTGCCCTTCCGTTGGGCATGGAGGGGAAGGCTGAAATTATTGAGTTCAAATCCCAGTATCTGTTTGAAGGCGACGAATTTGTTTCCCACGTGAACAAATTTCTACCTGCAGGTGTTAAATTTTTAAGTTTGAAGAAGTTCAAGACTTTTAAACCCCGTTTGAATGAAGAGATGAAAACTTTAGTCTATTCAGTTGACTTGAAGAGTCGAGCAGCAAAAGAAGCTTTAAAAGCAATCTGTAAAGAAAAGAATATTTCTGCAAATGATGATTACAAGAAGGTGGAGAAAATAGTTGATGATTTTTTAGCAGATAATAAGTATGGAAACATCGAAGGAATATTTCCTGATGGGAAGAGGGAAAAACTTTTTCTTTATTTGAAGCACTCTCCACATAAAAATATTCGTCCTCAAGAAATTGTGGAGAATATTTTAAGGATAAAAAATCCTGTTTTTGTTATGGCCCGGGAAAAGATTTTGTTTGGAAGTGACGAAAAATTGACATAAGAAAAGGTTTCCAGTATAAAACTTGATGACAGTTGCGATCCTTCGATATTATCGACACTAAGAAAAAATGAGGAGGCGAGAGTGATTAGTTTTAGTTTGACAGAGGAGCAGGAAGCTCTTCAGGCTATGGCTCGGGAATTTGCCGAAAAAGAAATGAAACCCAACGCTGCAAAATATGATCAAGAAGAAGAATTTCCTGAAGATATCATGAAAAAAGCCTTCGAAGTTGGGTTTCTTACCTGCAAAATCCCTAAAAAATACGGAGGAGAGGAGTTAAACGATGTTGATACAGTTGTTGTAAGTGAAGAACTTGCTGCTGGTTGCGTTGGGATGTACACAACGATGATGGTCAATGCTTTGGCTTACACACCGATTATTCTTTTTGGCACTGATGAACAGAAAAAGAAATTTCTAACGCCTCATACTGAAAAAATGTCTTTTGCCGCTTTTTGTCTTACCGAGAGGGAAGCGGGTTCTGATGCAGGCGCTCTGAAGACCACGGCGAAAAAAGTTGGCTCTGAGTATGTTATCAACGGCTCTAAGTGTTTTATATCCAACGCGGGAATAGCCAGTCTATATGTTGTATTTGCCAATTCAAATCCTGACAAAGGAATGCGCGGAATCAGCGCTTTCATTGTTCCCCGCGAAACTCCTGGATTAACTATAGGAAAAGTGGAAGATAAGATGGGACAAAGAGCTTCTAACACAGCTGAGGTCATTTTTGAGGATGTCAAGGTTCCAGAGGAAAATCTTTTAGGAAAAGAAGGGATAGGCTTCATCATAGCCATGAAGACTTTGGATAAAACGAGAGCTCCTGTAGGAGCTGCAGGAGTAGGGGTGGCAAGAGCCGCTCTTCAGTATGCGATTGAATATGCAAAAACGAGAATTCAGTTTGGAAAACCTATTGCTCTTTTTCAACATATAGCTTTTCAAATAGCCCAGATGGCGATGGAGATAAACGCTGCCCGCCATCTTGTCTGGCATGCAGCCTGGCTGCTGGACCAAGGAAAGCCTTGCGGTAAAGAATCAGCTATGGCTAAGGCTTATGGTTCAGATATAGCCATGAAGGTAACAACTGAGGCCCTCCAGATTTTAGGCGGATACGGATACATGAAAGATTATCCTATGGAAAAATTAATGAGAGATGCTAAACTCCTTCAGATTTATGAAGGGACAAACGAAGTTCAGCGCATGGTCATCTCACGAGAAGTTATAGGATCCATAAAATAGGTATTTTTTTGTTGGATTTGATTTATCTGTAGGGGATTAATTTATCAAGTCCGCACTTGTTTATTGTATTTGCGGATTTTACTTATTAATAATATCCAAAAGGTCTTCTTCGACAGATTTAGTAGGGTTCTCGATTATTCTTCCTTTTTCTTCATCATTGATTAATATAATAAAGGTTGGAACTTTTATGATGTTTTTTCCTTCGATAAATGGCTTTCGAGAATCATCTTCCCTGGGGATACCGATATAGGATGTCATGATAAAAGGATTATCTACCATATCCATAATCTTGAAATAAGCGCTTACATTTCTTTTGGTGTCAGGGCACCAGGTTCCCAGAAAGATTTCTATTTTGATTTCGGATGGAATTGATTGCAGCTTTTCGATCACTTCCTGGTCTGGAACATAAGAAGCAACTTCCACTTGCCAGGCAGGAAAATTCTCTAAGATCTCTTCTTTGCTCAGAGGCCCGAGTAATTCTAATGTCCCATAGACAGAGATAAAAGGGAGAAGAATGAAGCATAAAAAAGTAAGTATTATTTTTTTCATTTGATATTTACTAGGAGAGAGGGACAATGCTTTTTATAAGTTTTCTGTTTCTTCTTCTGTGAAATATTCAGGGATTATCCCCAAGACTTCGACTCCCGCTCCTCTAGCTATGTCCATGATCTCAATGACTCTGCTGTAAGGGATTCTTGCGTCAGCTCTGATGAATATTGTCTTATCCTGGCGGGGGGCGTAGATAGCTCTTAGTTCATTCTGGACAAGATCAAACTCCATGTATCTTTGGTTAATATCCACCTTCATGTTGTTATGTAAAGTCATAACGATAACACCTACAGGTGCTGATGACTGCTCTGTTGTTGTGTCAGGCAGTTTCACGTCCACTCCCTTTTGTACCATTGGCGTTATAACCATGAAAATAATGAGCAGGACCAATAGGACATCACACAGAGGAACCACATTAGGTTCAGCGCTTAAACGCATCGTAACCTCCTTGTTTCCAGGATTGACTACAGGTTAATTTTACGATAGATTTTTTTGCTTTGTCAACGTGTTTATTTGATTTTTTTCTGCATGACATATATATTTATATTTGAACAAAGAAAGGAGGAAGCATGAAAGAGTTAAAGGTAGAAGTGGTGGGAGTTAAAGAACGGTGCGGAGCGAAACATAAAATAGGAGACATCTTTTTCATCAGGGGTGAAGGGACGATTGAAATACCCGAGAGGAAGAAAGTTTGTGTTTATGCTCTAAATAGTATCTTTCCCTTTTTAACTACCAAACAGAGGGAAGATGAACTTCCTCATGATGATTGGATTTCTGAGACAGAAACCTTATGCTGCCCTGATCCAAAAGGAGTTGTTTTCAAAGTTACTCCCCTTCCATGAACCGGGAATCCGTTGAGCTGACTGTTCAACTATTTCAGACGTTAGTTTTAATAGTTCTCTTCCAGATTGTCTGGGTAAGATATTTTCTGATCATGATCCACACAAAACGGAAGAGAACCGATGAATCAAACTCCTACAGATAAATCAAGCCTCTGCAGTTTTTCTTTATTGCCTATGCTATTTAGCCCTTCTATCTTTTGTGAACAGAATGGCTCGGGCATCATAAACAATGATAGATGCCAGAGCTATGAGGATAAGACTGAGGCATCCTAAAAGATATCTTTTAGCCTGGAAAAAGTGATATCCCTGGTAACTAAGAGCGCCGAGGGTGGTAACCAGCATGAAGATAGCCGGATAAACTGTAAATTTTTTGGGTCTCTTTGTGCCTACCATGTAGGAAGAGACAACGATTAATGCCAGGGCTGCTACGAGCTGATTTGAGGCACCAAAGACGGGCCAGATAACTTTATAACCTTCAGTTCCTCCCAGGATCGCTGCAAATACAAGAACAACGAGAGATGCTATCCACCTGTTGTTAAGAACAGGCACCTTTTTTCCCAAAAGTTCTGTTGTTATAAACCGGCCGAGCCTTGTTCCTGTATCAAGGGTTGTAAGGACAAAAGCATTGAGCATGACCATACCAAAGAAAGAACCTATGGCCAGGGTAAGACCGGGAAGAGAAGAGAGGAGCCTTCCGTATCCTGTGGCAAATGCCCTGATCGGATCTCCTACTGATATCATTAGGTACTGAAAACCAAACTGACTTTCTGCCCTTGAAGTATCCCAGATCAGAGCACTTGCGGCAATGAATATTACAAGGCCTGCAAGGGCAGCTTCTGTGACCATGCCGCCGTATCCAATCAATTTTCCGCTGGCTTCATCTGGTAATTGCTTGGCTGTTGTTCCGCTGGCAACCACGGAGTGGAAGCCAGAAATGGCGCCGCAAGCAATGATGACAAAGAGCATGGGCCAGAGGGGACCGCCTTCCCAGGGTTTGTCGCCTTTGCTCAGGAAAGAAACGAAAGCAGGAGCATTCAGGGAAGGATGCATAAGGATTAGACCAAGATAGCCTAATCCGAGCCCCAAAAAGAGAATCCAGGTGCTTATATAATCCCGAGGCTGGAGAAGAAACCAGACGGGGAGGGAGGAGGCGAAGAGGCTATAAATGATCAGAATATAGAACCAGAAATTCTGGCTGGACATCCCGATTATCTGAGCGGGGAGAATTATTGGCACCATACTGCCAACATAAATAAGGAGAAAAAGGAAAAGGAGAGAGATAATAGTTCCGGCGACAATATTGATGCCCTTTTTATATATCAACCAACCAAAGATAATGGCAATGAATACCAGTCCAAAGGTGGGAATGACTATTTCAGGTTGAGAAACAAGCGTCCTAGAAGCAACGACAGCGAAGACGGCTATGACCAGGGCCAGGGCTAACCAAAGAAAGATAGAAAATATTATCTTTGCTCGCAGACCCAGAGTCTTTTCCGAGATATCGGCTAAAGAGGTGCCCTTGTTCTGGACAGATGCCATAAGTGATGTGTAATCATGAACTGCGCCCAGGAAAATGCTGCCGAGAGCTACCCAAAGGAGAGCGCCGAGCCAGCCGAAATACAAGACTCCAAGCAGAGGTCCCAGGATAGGTCCTGCTCCCGCAATAGAGGAGAAATGATGACCAAAAAGAAGAGACTTTTTTGCAGGAGTGTAGTCGATTCCATCTCTAAATTCTCTGGCTGGAGTAAGACGGGAATTGTCAGCTTGAACAACCTTTTTTTCGATAAAACTCCCGTATATCTTGTAGCCCAGGATGAGCCATAGAATGAGGATGAAAGCTACAATTAGGGAATTCATCTCATCTCCATTAAAATTATAATCCTATCAAAAATAGTATATATTATTAAATTTCACAATACAGATTAGAGTCACAAGCAAGGTTAGGCAAGAAACAGAGAAGAAGTTTTATTTTTTATAACTTTTCACAATGAGATAGCTCACTAGACCAATAAAAGCTGCTAAGGCTACGAAATCACCAACATTTCCTGGCCAGACAAGGCCAATTCCTTTAGGCGTTGCTTTAGCGAAATAGGCGTATATAGCGACAAAAACCATGAGGATTCCTTCTCCGGCAATAAAGCCTGAACCTAGAAGGACTCCTTTCTCTTTTCTTGTGGCCTTAAGCTTTTCATTACTGCCGGCTCTTTTCTCGATAAAATGTCTAACAGCTCCTCCCACAAAGACTGGAGTCATAGTAGAAAGAGGAAGGTATATACCTACAGCAAACGGAAGAGAAGGAACTCCGAGAAGCTCGGCTACGATCGCAAAAGCTCCTCCAACCAAAACAAGTCCCCAGGGAAGGTCGCCGCCAAGTACTCCTTCGACAACAGTTTTCATCAAGGTGGCTTGAGGAGCAGGGAGAGCTGTTGTTCCGAAAGAAAAGGCTTCTCCCAGAAGCCAGACCGCTCCGGCTATAGCAAAAGCTGATGCTAATACTCCTATCAATTCTGAACTCTGCTGTCTTTTAGGTGTAGCTCCGATTATATAGCCAGCCTTAAGATCCTGGGAAATGTCGCCAGCGATGGAAGCGGCGACACAAACTACTGTCCCTACAGTAAGGGCTGTTGCCATCCCTAAAATATCCGTCCATCCCAGGGCTAAAAACAAAAGGCTTGTCCCGAGGAGAGTCACAATAGTCATCCCAGATGTGGGATTTGAGGATACACCTATCATGCCCACGATTCTGGATGAGACTGTCACAAAGCAGAAGGCGAAAATGACGATGCAGACCGAAGCTATAAGCCGCACCAGAAAGGTTGTGCTGATGCCGAGGATTTGGGGAGCGAGTATTATTATGATTATTACTGCAAGAATTCCAAGGCCAAGAACAGTAATGGGAAGGTCGGTATCAGTCCTTTTCTTCTGGAATTGAGCATTTTGTCTGCTGAGGCTGAAGTCTTTAATGCCTATTTTCAGAGCACTGAACATTGTGGGCAAAGATTTGGAGACAGCGATGATTCCGCCCACAGCTACTGCACCTGCTCCTATAAACTTAATGTAGTTTTTCCAGATTTCTTCTGCAGACATCTGAGCTATGGGCAGGTTTGTTTCAGGAAACAAGGGCATACTCAGGTTTTCCCCGAAGTAGGAGATCAAGGGAATGATCCCAATCCAGGAGAGAAGCCCGCCGGCCACCATTATCCCTGCAATTCGAGGTCCCAGGATGAAGCCCACACCCAAAAGGGCAGGTGTGGGTTCCATGCCAAGCAGAGCTTTTTTCAAGACCGGAATCTTAAGATAGATTTTTTCGGGCCAGAGTTTAAAAATTTCAACAAGGGCCTTGAAAAAAGCGCCTACTCCCAAACCAAGAAATACATTTTTGGCTTTTGCCCCTCCCGCATCGGCTGAGATCAGGACTTGAGCAGCTGCTGTGCCTTCCGGGTAAGGGAGGACTGCATGCTCCTTTACAATCAGCGCTCTCCTCAAGGGAATCATAAAGAGTACTCCCAGGATTCCTCCAAGGAGGGCTAAGGTGCCGATTTTGAATAGGCTTGGATTGAAGCCCCAGAGAAAGAGGGCAGGTATAGTAAAAATGAGTCCTGAAGCCAACGAAGAACTGGCCGACCCCGTAGTCTGGGCTATATTACAATCCAAGATTGTGCTTTTTCCGAGGATCGGACTTAATGCTCTGAATACGGCTACAGAAATAACGGCCAGGGGAATGGCAGTGGATATTGTAAGCCCGACCCTTAATCCTAGATAAGCGTTGGCAGAGCCAAAAATGACACCGAATATTGCTCCCATAATAACAGCTTTAAGAGTAATATCTTTATAGGGAGTTATATCCGGTACGTAAGGTTTGTGTTCTTCCATTTATGCGTCCTTTCGCTAGATTTAAACAGAAAGCAGTCTAACATATAAGATATTTTTTTTCTAACTAAAAAGCTAAAAGATTGTTTCCTTCTTAAACTACACTTTCGTTCCGATTTTTTCAATAATGAATGGCCGAAAATCAGGAGGTTTCTCCGAGATCATAAAAGCTCCTTGGGATTCCTTCTCAAACGAGGAGACATTTTTGATCTTGTTAAAATGAACCTCGGCCAGAGTTTCCCCTTTTTCTACTTTTTCACCAATTTTCTTGAAGATTAAAAGACCAGGTCCATGATCACTTGAATCTGCGGATTTTTTTCCCCCTGCTTCCAATTCAAGGCAAACGGAGCGGATTTGTTTCATCATTATCTTATGAATGAAGCCCCTGTTTGGGGAGAGGATTTTCATCCTATTTTTAGCTTGAGGAAGCAAAGAATAATCATCAATAATTCGAGGATTTCCCTTTTGAGCTTCAATAATTTGTTTAAACTTTTCGAGAGCCTCGCCTTTAATAATTTTATCCTTAAGGTCTCTTTTTGCTTCTGTTCTGTTTAAGGACTTTTTGGCTAAAAGGAGTATTTCTGTTCCTAACTCTAACGCGAGCTTCAGAACGTCTAAAGGACCTTTTCCTTTGAGGACTTCCAGGACCTCTCTGACTTCAAGAGAATTTCCCACAGCTTGGCCAAGAGGTTGATTCATGTCACTCAGGATAAAAGTTGAGTTGATCCTCAGGCGATTACAAACATTTTTTAATGATAGGGCCAAGCTTCTGGCTTCCTTTGAGTTTTTTAAAAAAGAGCCTTCCCCAACCTTTATATCGAAAGACGCTCCGTTCACTCCGCATAATAATATGCTGCTCATGAAGCAACTCAGGAGTGAATCACGAAGATCTTGAAAAGAGTTGGCACCTTTAGAGGCAGCGATTTTTTTAAAAAAAGAAGCAATTTGCTTCGGCGGAGAAAACAGGACAGTCCCCACCTGGGAGAGTTGGTTCTTGATCTCTTTCGGGCTGAGAGAAGTTTGGAAGCCAGGAATTGATTGCAGTTTATTTGAATGTCTATTGAAGCTGACCTGACTGTGAAAAGCCTGTTTCCCGGTCGAGCCTAATAAAGCAAGGGGCTCAGAGATTTTAGAGACAACAACACCTGCGGAGGAAACAAGAGGCACCAGGACAAGAGATACTTTATCAACAGACCATCCTGTGGAGTATGGAGCGAATTTAGGCAATCTTATATCAGGCAGAGCAATTTTTTCTTGCCAATCTTTTATAGTTTTTATGAAGGAATTTATCTCCTCATCATCCAGCCATTTAGACATTACTTCTGCTACAAAAGCAGTTGTATGATGATTGAGGTGTCCCGTAAGAGAAGAACTCATTTTTTTAGGAAGGGGCGATTTATTTTTTGATTATCTCAGAGTTTCGAAGGCTTTTTTATTGTCGTTCGTTTGAAACACCAACAAGACTTTCACTGCCCCAGCAGAGGTTCCATAGCAATAGTCGATATCAATAGCCGCATTGCCGATAAGAGCGCCTACTTCTGCTCCAGCTCCGATGCGGTCATCGATTTCGACGGTAACAACATTGTTGGTTGTCACCTCGTATCCTATTCCTTTCAGGGCTTTCTCAGCTTTTTTATTGTCAGAAGTTATGAGGAAAAAGATGCCTTTCCCTCTTTCAGAACGAGCGTAAATAGCTTTAAGATTTACACCAGCATTGGCTAGGGTTCCCATGACTCTACCCAAAATCCCAGGTTCATCTGGTGTAATGACATAGAGTTCTGTTTCTTGTTTTACGTTGGGCAATTTTTCTCCTCCTTTGTTGAAACTGAATTATACCAGAATCAATGTTTCAAAAACAAAGAAAATATTAATAAAATAGAAAAACGTCTCCAAATCCGTGATTATTTAATAAGAGTATTTGGGAATGGTCTTGCTCCCAAAAGATTTTTAACGCCATTCAAATTCCGCTCTTCTCAGCGGCTGCGTAACTCGCGTTGCTCAGACATACTCGCCGGTCCACTGCGTGGACTCCCCTCGAAGATCGGAATTTGAAGGCTAAATCTTTTAAGGTCGCTTCATCCATCCC
>Ga0209986_10004932_pt1 | contig 11182 bp, 11 predicted proteins | sample BlataG_FD_183168 | JGI IMG/M metagenome (GOLD analysis project Ga0209986, IMG submission 183168) | Deep subsurface microbial communities from Black Sea to uncover new lineages of life (NeLLi) - Black_00105 metaG (SPAdes) (version 2) | ecosystem: Environmental > Aquatic > Marine > Oceanic >...
TCCTAAATGCAATATGCTTTTGGCAAAAGTTTGGGTACTCTACCCGGATCAGGATAACGAGTTGAACTTGATCTGTGGTAGAGATGGTTGTGGGTACAAATCTAAGGTTATACTCAAAGAGTTAGAAGACGGAAAAAATATAAAGGTCGGACCCCCAAGGTAACGTATGGCAATTCATAAAAAGCTAACTGAGGAAGAACTCGCTCTTTTAGAAATTATACGACATCCTACCTGGCTAGGAAAATTCATTCGAGAATACGACAACGATGCAGAATGGATTTATTCTGACTATCAAGAGGAAATGCTCTGTGATTTTAATTCACACGTGTCTTTTTGCTGCGGTAGGGCAATCGGAAAATGTTTGCATAAAGATTGTAGAATATTAAACCCAGAGACTGGTGAATATCTAACTGTAGAAGAATGGTACAATAATACATTACCTAAAATAGTTTCTATTGATGATCATTGGAAACAGACAGTTAGTAAGCCAATAATTACACCGAATGGGATTCAAGAATGTCTTGAGCTTATAACTGTAAAAGGATTCAATACTAAGGTAACTTTAGAACACCCATTTCTTACTCCTGTTGGATGGAAGGAAGCAAAAGATTTAGAAGTTGGTGATTTTATAGCTATCCCAAAAGCACTCCCTTATTTTGGTCATCATGTCTTACCAGAAGAAGACCTAAAAATACTAGCACATTTCATTGCTGAGGGTACTTATCATGTGGGGTCAATAACAACTGCCGAATCTGAAGTTGTCTCAGATATTTTTACATTTGCTAATAAGTATAAACTTAACATAAGACAAGAGAACAACTTAAATTCTGGAAAAGCAGCTACTTATTATATCACCAAAAAAACCGGTGTTAAAAATTATTACCTTCGTCTTTTAGAAAACTATGGTCTGCGTAATTGTCATTCTTATGAAAAGTTTGTTCCTAAAAAGATCTTTACTTTAACCAAGAATCAGATAGCAATATTTCTTAGTTGTTTATTTGGTGATGATGGTTGGGTTACAGATAGCGAAATAGGTTATGCCACGACATCCGAGAGATTAGCTAAAGATATTCACCACTTATTATTAAGATTTGGTATCATTGCTTCGGTTGGATATAAAAATAATCAATATAGAGGTTGTTGGTGGTTATCCATAAAAGGAATAAACAATATAGAATTATTTATAAATTCAATAAATATTGTTGGAAACAAGAAAAGAAACCTGGCTAAAAGATTACGAGATAAATATAAGGATGCTTTTAATCAAAATGATCTTTTGCCTATACCCAATTTTCATGACTATAAGATTAGAATAAGGCGTGGTTATTTAGACCGACAAGGACAAAGAAAAGAGGGTTTTGCAACCTGGCCTTTGTCTTACTACCCAACCAGAAAAAAGGCTGCACGAATTATAAATAAAGATGATACTTTTCATAAATTTGAAAATGCAGATATTAGGTGGGTTCGAGTTAAACAAATAAATGAAATTGGTCAATCTGAGACTTATGCAATTGAGGTTAGCCCACACCATACCCATGTAGTAGACGATATATATTCACATAATACAGTTGCACTAATAGATAAATTAGTGTGGCTTTGTATGAATAAATTCTGGGATGAATCTATCGTATATACAGTTCCAGGAAGAGCACACTTAGAACCTGTTTTCCGTAGATTGGTTAACTGGTTTCGTAGACATCCGTTACTGAGGTACTACACAGGGTCGAGAGGAATTAACTCTCAATCTTTTACAATTAAATTAAACAACGATGCCGTGATAGACTGTCGAATAGCAGGTCAATCTGGTACCGGAGCAAATGTAGTTGGACTTCACATACCGGTCATCCTGTTAGACGAGGGTGGTTTCTACCCGTTTGGTACGTGGTCGGAATTATTACCATGTCTTAATACTTGGCAGGAAGGCTATCAGTTTTTTGTTTCTGGTGTTCCTACTGGATTGCGTGAGAAAAATGTATTATATTTTGCTGACCAAAAAGACATTCAATTTACTAAGCACAGGATACCTGCTCATAGAAATCCCAGATATTCAGAGGAAGACGAAGTTCGGAATATAAAACAATTTGGTGGGGTAGAGAGCGAAGATTACATTCACATGGTTCTGGGGGAACATGGTGCCCCATCGTATATGCTATTCGACCGTAGTAGGATGAGAATAGAGGATTATATCTCTTTTCACGGTTCTGCACTTGGATCTAAAATAAAGGAAGACCCAGGATACCTAGCTCGTTTCTATGCTTCTATGCCACCGCCGAAAAAAGGTGTAGACGCATTTATGTTTGGGATAGATCTCGGCTACACTGACCCGACAGTGATACTTGGTCTGTATAAGAAACAAAATATTTGGAGATTTTTATTTCGAGCGGTATTTAGGCAGGTTCCATACCCCAAACAGGAAGAAATTATAGACTATTTAGATTCAATGTACAACCCTGGAGTAATTGGCATTGATGAAGGAAGTGCAGGGAAGTCGGTCGTTCAGCATTTAATGACCGATGCACAATATAAACACAAACGCTATAAAGACAAGGTTGTACCAATTCAGTTTAGAGCAATGGTTCCCATTGCTTTGGATGCAGATGGTGAGGAAATCAAAGTAAGAGCAAAACAATTTGGGATGCAACTTCTTCAATCTAAAGTCAATGAGCAAGTAATCGCTTTCAGTTGGAAAGATGAAGCGATGATTAATGAGTTAGAGAGAACTACTTACACGAAGACACCGGCAGGTGAATTTGTTTATAAAACAATAACAGCGAGGGGTGGCTTAAGACACGGAGAAGACCATAATGTAGCGGCATTGTTATGTTTTGCATTGGCGCATTATCTCAAAGAGGAAGCAAATATGTACCTTACTACTAAGCGGGTTGCCTTATATAGACCGAGATGGAGAACAACGTAATGCCAGAAGAAGTTAAAGAAAAACAACTATTTGCTGCTACATTTGTGCGGCATCCGAGATCAACTAATCCTATATGGGGTATCTACTCTGGAACTAAATTGGTAGATACTATGGAAGTTCCAACAGAATACCACGAGATCGTTAACCTCTGTAGGTTCTTCTATGAACATGACGGCATCGCATATACTACAGTTAATAAGCACGTAGAAATCGGCATAAATGGTTACGGAGTAAATCCAGGCACTTGTACCGAAAATGAATACAAGGTATATAAATCATTAAATAACGACGTAGAAACCTTTTTACGTGAGGCGGCTATCGAGTTTTTAATCTCTGGATTGGTTATTCCTGAAATTACGTGGGACAGAGTTAAAGGTTCAACAATAGATTCAAAGTTGCGCAGGTATTACCAGCTCCCCACGGATATATGGTTTCGTGACCCACAATCTATAGAGTTGCAAAAAACCCCACTTCCCAATCTCGTCAGCACTTACGTTAAAATTTCTGACGAGGATAAAGATTTTATCATGAGTGGGGGGGTTTACCCGGATGGAACAGAGGATAAGGAGGTATATAGACTTCTGGTCGAAAAGTATCCAGAGTATGTAGCTGCGGTTAAGGGTGGGAAACTTTTATTCAAATTAGAAGACCCACAACTTATTCGCAGATACGCCAGAAGTGGTAAAGTATGGCCCACACCTTATATGCTACCAGCATTAGAACTCTTTCTTCATAAAAGAAATTTGAGAAAGATGGACTATGCAATAGCATCCAGAGTAATCTCTGCTATTCAGTTATTTAGGTTAGGCAATGATGAATTTCCTCTCACCGAAGATGACGACGATGTAATAGATGACCTAAAAGCAGAAATGAATTGGCGCGGTTTATCTGGTAATTTGGAAAGAGTGTTTCAATTGTTTTCAAACCACACTCTACAAATTGATTGGATTATGCCAGATACAGGGGCTTTACTAGATGAAGGAAAATATAATTCGATAAATCAGGATATACTTATCGCCTTGGGATTGCCAAGAATTGTGGTTGCTGGTGAGACTTCGAGAAGTGGGTCATCAAATGCTGAAATAGCGATGCTGCCCCCGATTTCTACCATCGAGGCGATGAGAGATTGTCTCATGCAGTTCCCACGAAAATTATATCAAGAGATAAAAGAACGAAACAATTTTAAAAATGTTCCAGAACCATACTACCCACCAGTTCGACTCCAAAGTGTCAAAGATTTGATAGACATGGGTAAAGAGTATTATGCCAGTGGGGTGATTTCAAGAACTGGTTGGGCCGAAGTAGGTGGGTTTGATTTTGAAACTGAGATGGTCAGGATGAAGGTAGAACAGGATAAAATGAAAGAAATGGGGTTACCTGAGTTCGCTCCCCAACCTTACAGCCCACAACCAAATCAAGGAACAGACAAACCCGAAACAGAAGAACCCTCGGAGGCTAAATAATGTCGAAGAAATTAAATCTTAGCTCTCCTATTGAATTGATTGCCGAAGCAGGTGTAAGTAACCCGAATCTTGGTTGGATTAGCTTTATCTTAACTGACGCAGAACCAAATAAAAATAAGCAAGGTATTCGAGAGAGTGCTTTCGCAAGTCTAATTGAGTCTGGTCAACTAATGCCAATCAAGATGGCTAAGGGTATAATTGCACCCAATCACGAAGGTGCCAAACCACTTGGAGCTATTGCAAGCCTTTCTGATGAAGAAAGTAAAGTTTTAGGCAAGGCTGCCATTTGGAAAATGGATCGAGCAGAGGAATATGGAATCCTGACAGCGATGAGTGCTGCCAAACAATTACCAAATATTTCTTGGGAAATCGTCTACACAGAATCAGAATTAGATGATGAGGGTGTAGAGTGGATTCTCGATCCAGTACTTCGTGGCGCTACCATAGTTGGTGATCCTGCTTATGGTGATCGTACTCCTATTCTAACGGTGGCATCTAATAATGCTTCAGAGAATGAGCCTGAAGAAGATGCAACCGAAGATGATGGAGTGTGTGAAGGATGCGCTGCCCAACTAATTCGTATTGAAGAACTAGAAAATACGATTAAAGAATTGCAGGCATATAAAGACACAATCGAGCGAGAGGTTGTTAACGCAGCCCTACTAGAAGCGCGGATAGAGGAATTAAATGCCGCCGGTGTCGAACTCACACAAGAGGAGATCGAAGCTGAAAAGGAAGCATGGCTAGGAATGTCTGATGAGACATTTGCTAGTGTATTAAACGTATTGAAAAGAGTTAAACCAAAAGCTGCTAAGTCTGCCCGTATACCTGATGTAACTGGAAATCCTACTGAATCACCAGTTGATATAGTCAGGAAGGGACTTCTCAAAATGAAGCAGCGTAGTTTGGAGGAAAATGAGTAACGATGGAGATCAATAAATCTCACGATATTGAAGGACTTATCACTACAGAAGCGATTCCAGAAGGTCGCGCAGTTCTTCTAACATCAAATCCTGGGTTTCCTGGTGATCTAACTGGCAGATTAACGAATGATCCAGGTGCTAAGCTGCCAGATACACTCGCCGAGGCCGCCCGTGCCCACTACCTAATTGCGTGGCAACAGAATAACGTTGACCCTCCAATTGTAGCTTGGCCGGGGTATACCTTTGCCATGCGACAGACGTTTGACATGGCAGGGAACCTTCCAACAACCCAGGCAATTTACATGACCTATCCTGGTTTGCAGACAGGTTGTGCCGTTCCTATTCCTAGTGGCACACTTGCCCTAGGATATACCGGAGTTGGTGGAGAATTCACACTTCCTTCTGGTTGTTATATTTATAATGCTGCCATGCAGGTCCCTGGCACCCCTCTACGCGCTGCCAATACGGCGACAGATGGTGCTGCTTTTGCTGGCATGTTAACTGTTATGGCAAGTGGAACAACGGCTCTATACGAAGTGTCTAGGTTCGCTGCTGCGACCTTTGCATTGACCGTTAGACCACTTCCTTAGAGGAGGTACTTTCGTGGACGAAAAATTTAAAGAAGCCTATGCTGCATTAGCAAAGGACCCTAGTCAACGAGATGCCCTCGCCGCATTGATCGTAGAATACATTGACCCTAACCACCTCGCAGAGAACATTGTTAATTTGTTCTTGAGCACCCGGCGGTTGAACCCAGGTGATGCTCTAGTTAAGAAGGTACGCCAGGGAATTGAAGTTCGCACTTTGATCCCGGGGTCCGTTCACCTAGCTAGTGAAGTCACAGTGGTAGACCGCATTAATTATATGTTAGATGGCGCAAATGTCAAGGTACGAGCAAACCTCTGGGAACTAGAGTCTGGTGAACTTGGTACGGTAGAATCCATTAAACGGGAAATGACCGCCCAGTTAACCGACTACTACGTTAACCGAGTATTTACTTGTCTATTAAGCATTTGGAACGCCGCAAACACACCAACCAACTTTTGGGCTGTTGCTGCTCTAAACGCAGCTACACTACGTGCCGCAATTGATTGGATTAACTACACTGTTACTGGTGGGGTTAAGGCTATAGTTGGTACTCGTCTTGCATTAGCACCAATTACTCAGTTCGCTGGTTTTCACGCTGACCCAGTAGCGGGTGTATTTTGGGGCAACGAGGATGCGATTCGAGAAATCTACAAGACCGGATGGCTTGGTTCTTGGTACGGTGCAAACATCGTAGCATTAGACCAGGTATGGAATGACCCACTCAACTACCAGACTATGATTCCTAGAAATAGGGTACTAGTCATTGGTGAAAATGCTGGTGAATTCATTCTATACGGTGAGCCAAAGTGGAAGAACTGGGAACATTACGACCCAACTCCTCCAGATTGGTTGGTGGAGGTCTACCAACAATTCGGTTTGATCGTAGACAATGCAATGGGCGTCGCCGTTATACAACTAACGGGTCTACCTGTTTAAGTTATATCTCTTTAAGTATAGGTAGCAAAAATTGGGTAGGTGGGTGTAAAAGCCCACCTACCTACAAATAAAGGGGGTTACACATGGGATTAAATGCAACGTATTATGATGTAGTTGCTAAGGCAAGAGCGGAAGGAGCAGAGCCAATCGCTAGATATAAGAAGGCAATCGTGGGTCAAGTATGTGTGAGCATCATTGACCCTTTTACTGGTGCCCCAGTGGACATAATTCTGAAAGGTAAAGAAGGAATCCAAGGAGTTTTAGAAGACGATATCACGGTAACCTTATGGACAGAGATGGCTCACGATTATTTTAGACGGGCCAATCAAGTTTTACTTCAAGCTGGGTATATCACTCCATTCAACAAAGAGATAGCAAGTATTCCTGCTTCTGTCAATGAGGTCAGTGACGAAGAGTTAGTTGAAATTCTTGAGCAGAAGTTCTTTACTATGAAGTCATTTCTGGATAAGGTCACATCTCCCATACCTGTGATGAGTTTATTGAGACTGGCGGAGGATATGAACCGACCTGTAGGGACCATCAATGCAATTAAAGAAAAATTGTCCGAATTACAAGCTGAACAAGAGTAGGAGAGATTAGATGGCAATTATTGTTGCGACTAGCCTAGATTACCTCATCCCAGATCTTAGGGTGCATTTAGGTGACCACGCCGAGCCTTATAAATATACGTTAGAACATTTACGACATTGTTTGGTTATGGCATGTAAAACCCTCATGTATAAGTGGCGTAACAAATATGTCATCAATTCTAGTTACATAGTGTCGAGAAGTAGCGCGGTTCTATTTGCTATTGCATCTCCACCTATAATTCAATACTCAGATGAGAGGGCATTTATCTTACAAGCATCCATTATATTGAAAAGCGGTGAGATTCAAGATTCATCTTGGAATGTGGCATCTTGGCGCGACGATGAAATCGCTTATTCTAATATAGCTGGAGCAGGCACACAACAGAAAAGTCTGTTGAAGGACATAGAGGAATTAGAACTGTGGTTACGTAAGCGACTACTTGGGGGAAAGAGACAATCACTTCCTGGGTTCAAACTTCCTGAAAACATAGTAGAGGGTTATAAGTAGTGTTAAATGGTAAATCTATTTTAATTACTGGTGGAACCGGCTCATTTGGTAAACATTTCATCAGAACAATTTTAGATGACTACACACCTGAGCGGGTAATCATACTCAGTAGGGACGAGTGGAAGCAACATGAGATGAGGTGTAGTGGGCTTAATCACCCAAGCCTACGTTATTTCATTGGTAATGTTAGAGATCGTGATAGATTATACCGAGCTTTTGATGGAGTTGATATAGTAATTCATGCAGCGGCACTTAAGCAAGTTCCAACTGCTGAGTATAATCCATTTGAAGCAATTAAAACAAATATACTTGGTGCCGAGAATGTAATAGATGCTGCTATTGATAGAGATGTTCAGAAAGTAATTGGACTTAGCTCAGACAAGGCAAGCAGCCCAATTAATTTGTATGGTGCTACTAAATTATGTGCAGACAAATTATTTATTGCCGCTAATAGTTACACCGGTGAACATCCTACCAAATTTAGTGTGGTCAGATATGGAAATGTAGTAGGAAGTCGAGGGAGTGTAATTCCCTTTTTCCAAGAGAAAGCAAGATCTAAAGTTCTACCAATCACTGATACCAGAATGACTAGATTCTGGATTACATTAGACCAGGCGGTGGAATTAGTATTATTCGCGCTTAATGCAATGACCGGTGGAGAAATATTTATTCCAAAGATTCCTAGTATGAAGATAGTAGATTTAGCTAAGGCGGTATGCCCGGATTGTTATACCACGACTGTTGGTATTCGTCCCGGAGAGAAACTACATGAGATACTGGTTCCGGTAGACGAGGCTAAATACACGAGAGAATTGGAGAACTGTTACATAATCTATCCTCACTGGAAAAGGAAGTTACTAGGAAAACCTTGTCCTGATAGGTTTCAGTATTCAAGTGATACAAATACAGAATGGTTGACTACAGAAGATTTAAGGGGCATGTTAAATGGACAAACAGGGAAGTGTTTGGGCTGGTGACTTTGGTGATGGGTACACAGAAAGAAATATTATAAACTACCAGAATCACCTACCAATCTGGTTAAATGTGGTAAGAGAACTTGGTCCAACTTTTCGTGATCTTTCGATGTTAGAAGTAGGTTGTAACAGAGGACATAACCTAACAGCATTATCTTTTCTTGGAGTTGATTATCTCGTAGGAATTGATATAAATAATCTCGCTTTGAGTAAAGCAAGAAAAAATCATTCTCATGTACGGTATGGAAATATATTAGAAATTCCATTTGATTGTAGCTCATTTGATCTTGTATTTACTATGGGTGTTCTCATCCATATAGCGCCAGAAAACTTGGCTACTGCAATACGAGAAGTGTACAGAGTTAGTAAAAGGTTTGTTCTTGCTATAGAATACCCCGCCGATGAAGAAATCGTAGTACCTTACCGTGGAAACGATGATATGCTGTGGAAGAGAGATTTTCAAAAGGAATTTACAACTGTGTGTCCAGATTTACAACTTATGAAACATTGGAGTTGGGGAACTAAGGAGAAACCATTCTACGACAGGGTAGATGGTTGGTTGTTTGAAAAGGGAATTCATTATGGCGTTCTTAACAGGTAAGACTTGTAGCTTATGTAGTTTAACAAAGGAGAATTTAATTAAATTATCCGAATGGATGAATGATGATGAAGTGACACGTCTTCTGTTCACCGGAAGTACACCCACAACACCAGATGATTTACCGTGGCCCCTTGAAAATAATGCTGTTGTATTAGGTATCTGGTCAGATTCTAAATTCATAGGAACTACTGGCCTATATTCAATTCATCCAATAGCACATTCAGCAGAGTACAGAATCTTGATCGGGGATAAAAATTACTGGGGTCGTGGTATCGGTACAGAATGTACTAACATGGTTACAGATTATGGGTTTGACAGATTAAATCTAAATATGATTTGGTTGGGGGTCAACGTAGAAAACAAGGCGGCGGTAAGAGTTTATGAAAAGACAGGGTTTGTTTATGAGGGTGAACTGCGCCAGGTACAATACAGGAATGGAAAGTACTATAATGTGGTAAGGTATAGTATTTTAAGGGGGGAAAGATGTATATAAGTTACCGTCAAATAGAACGAAGGGATTTAGGATTGCTTAGGGATTGGCGGAACCTAGATGAGATTAGGATTCGTACCCGCGAGTATCGTTTATTAAACATGACAAACCAAGAAGATTGGTTTGAAAATATATCTCGTGATAGAACTAATGAGATGTATCTCATAAGTATAGATTTTATTCCGGTTGGGGTTTGTGGGTTATGCCATATAGATTGGGTGAATAGAAATGCAGAGGTCTCTATTTATATTGGCGCTGAATATGCAAGACGGGGGGGAACAGGGACAGCAGCTCTAAAGATGTTGGAAAGAAAAGCATTTGACGAGTTTAATCTACATAAAATTTATGCAGAAATCTTTAGCAATAATATGCCCTCTATGGAATTATTTAAGAAATGTGGATATATAGAAGAGGGCAGGTTGAAGGAACAGGTATTCAAAGGTGGGCAATACTTGGATTCGGTGTTCTTTAGTTTGTACAAGGAGAGTTAAATGGGAATCGAGATAGTGGCTGAGATTGGCATCAACCACAACGGAAGTATGGCATTAGCACAATCTATGATTTGGCGTGCTAAAGAGTGTGGTGCAGATGTAGCAAAGTTTCAAATTTATGATCCAGAGCTACTGCTAGACAAGAATCATCCTGATCTGAAGAATCACTGGAATACAATTCTAAAGACCAAACTAACTAGAGAACAGGTCATCATATTAAAGAAAGAATGTGATAAAGCTGGTATCGAGTTCTTAGCATCAGTCTTTAGACCAGAAGTAGTTGAATGGACAGAGGCAATTGGTATGAAGAGATATAAGATTGCTAGTCGTAGTATTTATGATAAACCTTTAGCAGAAGCGATTATTGCAACAGGTAAGCCAGTTATTCTTAGTTATGGTATGAGCGAAGCTGGTAGGATTCCTGCCATTTTCGATTGTGGTATAAGTGGGAGTCTGGTAACAAGCCTTTATTGTGTCTCAAAATACCCTACCCCTCTAAAGGATTTACAATTTATAGATTGTATGGGGTCGGTCTTTGAAAACTATGGAATGGATGGATTCTCTGACCACACTGGGGGTATCATAGCATCAGTAGTTGCTATGTCTCTGGGTGCAAATATGATTGAAAAACACGTTACTTTCGATAAAACATTTGATGGGCCAGATCATTCTAGTAGTATTAATTTCCATGAGTTGAGACA
>Ga0209986_10004934_pt1 | contig 11177 bp, 4 predicted proteins | sample BlataG_FD_183168 | JGI IMG/M metagenome (GOLD analysis project Ga0209986, IMG submission 183168) | Deep subsurface microbial communities from Black Sea to uncover new lineages of life (NeLLi) - Black_00105 metaG (SPAdes) (version 2) | ecosystem: Environmental > Aquatic > Marine > Oceanic >...
CTCATGCCTGCCGGCTCTCAGCTCCCGGTCAACGATGGTGGCCACTTTCTGGCCAAGGATGTTGTAGATGTCTACCCTGACTGCCGACCGAACGGGAATATCAAAGCGTATCGTTGTACTGGGATTAAACGGATTGGGGTAATTCTGGTACAGGGCCATAGTGGCCGGCAGAATGGGGTGGTCATCATCGACGCCGGTGGGGATTCGCGACGGGGGAAGAATGTTGCTGTTTAAGTTATCCATGAGGAAGCGGCCGGTATTGTAACCGTCATCAATGGAAGCGTCGAAGTTCCATACCAGCAATTCGTTGCCGCCACTGATCAAGACCAGTTCGACCAGTCCGTCGTTGTCAATATCATCAACTAACGGAGCGTCGCGCCACGAAAACACCCGTGACCACCGCGCTGGGGTGATAATTGGCCAGCCCGGCAACGACTGCGCCATGTGGTCGAGAATATAGACTCTCTCCGGGCCGGCGCCGGGGAAGAGATACCCACTGCGTATGATGATCTCCGGATATTCATCGCCGGTGAGGTTGGCTACCGTGGGCGTGCCAAACGTAACCGGCTCCAGAAAGGCTTCTCCCGCCGGCCTGCCCTCCCGCTGAATGTATGGTGTGCCGTCAGCTTTGAAGATATAGAGAGCGGCAATGTCATATTCAAAAAAGGTGCATAGAATCTCGGGGGTGCCGTCAAGGTCCAGGTCAGCCGCGATTGGATACGATGCAATCCACTCCGCCACATCAGGAAGGTCGACCGGCCAGCCGGGAAGATCATCGACCCCATTTGTTTTTACCCAAATGTGAGGCATGAAGATGGTGTCATAGCCAGCGGTGATAATCTCGGGCAACTCGTCACCGTTAAGATCAGCCAGGACAGTTCCATAGACGTTTCGGATATTGACAACCAGCGAACTGTCCATGTCGAACGCCGGCTGACCGTTGGCGCCTTGGAAAAGGCCTAAGCCGGTATGTGGATACGGAGATGTAAAAGAAGCCACCACCTCAAAAAGATCGTCACCATTCAGATCAGTGGCGGTAACAAAAGGAGAGGTGCCGCCTCCCACCCCATGCGCTTCCGATATCCTGGCGTCCATCGTGGCAAAAAATCCTCCCAGCGAATAGAAATACGAGTCCCCGTTGAATCGATAGGCCAGGATCTCCCCATGTTTGTTGATAATCAAAATACCCGAATCCGGAGTGGCGTTTCCTAGTGTATCCCAGCGGAGTTGCCTAACAACAGGATTGGGATAAGCGTAATCGGAGGGTATCATCCCGGTATAGCATTTCTGCGGCCAACCGTTTGCATACGAGCCGTCGTACTTGAAAACATGAATACCGCTGTCGTTGGTGCAGATAATTTCATCCTGCCCGTCCCCATCGACATCGTAGATGGCCGGCACACAGCGCATGTCCTCCGCCGGCAGAACCGGAAAGCCGTCTACAGTGGTGCCGTCATCTCCTCTGAAGAGAAAGAGGCCATTACGGGTCCCCACGGCGACTTCCTTAATTCCGTCATGGTTCAAATCGCTGCAAACCGCCGTCATGCTACCTCGATCTCCCAGCGGCTGGGGCCATCCGGCCGCAAAGACGGCTTTCACCCTCACTGATACCGAATCAATCACTGAATCCGAAGCAAAGTAACCAAGTAGGTAGACGGTGAAATTACCGGTATCCGTACCTGACAACGACCAGCTAAACATCAGGGAATCAAAGAACTCCCCGGTGGAGGATAACAGATGCACAAGTGAACTGTCCTCGTGTCTGAAGAAGATGGCCATGGAATCAAAGCTAGGCCCGTAGGCCGAGCCATAGACTGGAATGTGGTAATCAAGCTCCTGACCTGAAAGGGGGGAAGTTATCTCGGCATTATTCTGTCTGACGTGAACGAGGTTGGTGATCTGGGTTGATCCGAACTTGTCGGTAACTCTCAAATTGATATACCCTTCCACTGTCGTGTAGGTGAAGATGTAAATGAGCGAGTCAGCCGGGACACTATTGCCCTCGGCCAGAAACTGCCACTCCTGCGAACCCAGCCCCACCGAGTACTCGAGCCGCCAGCTTCCGCTATAACCCGCTACCGGCGCGATTCTTATCGGGAAATCGTTGGTGTACCTGCTGCGGCGAACCGGTTCGGTAATGTGCAAGCCGCCATGCTGTAACAAGAAGAGAGATGAATCTATATTAAGGTAGCCGTAACCGGATATCGTATCGGGGCCTATCAGGGTATCTCCGGTATGGCGTGGATCTATCAAGTCGGTGGCGCCGTAGAGGAGGACCTCTTCCAGTTCGCTCAGTGTCAGATCCGGCCTGAATGACAGGAGCAAAGCCGCCGCCCCGACGACCATGGGGGTTGCCATCGAGGTGCCGTCGGCCAGGTAGTACAGCGAATCGATTATTCTCACCTCTGGTTCCAGACTCGGATACGGTGCGTACATGTCCGTTCCCGCCGCCCGCAACGAGAGGATGTCCAGCCCAGGTGCGACAATATCGATGTGAGCGCCGTACGTGGAGAAATCAGTCATATAACCATCGGAGTTGCCGGCTGCCACCACAAAGGTGGAGTCAAAGCCCGCCGGGTAAAAGCGCGTGTTGTCGCCTGTATTTCCCGGAGCGATACAGATCAAAACCCCGTTGTGGCGCGCAAAATCTATCGCCTCCCTCAGAACGACCGACTCAAAGGGCGTCCCCCAGCTGACATTGATAACCTGGGCGCCAGCGTTCACGGCGTACATGAGACCAGCCGCGCCCACGGCGGAGGTGGCGTTCGGTCGAATCTTGACCGCCATTATCTGGGCCCACGGCGCGATCCCCACCACACCTTGCCCGTCGGCGTTGGCCGCGACGATACCGGCGACATGTGTGCCGTGACCATTCTCATCGGTGGGATCGTTATCCCCAATGGGGTTAAAAAAGTCTATTATGTCACCGGAAACATCATACCCGAGAGTATCGTCAACATAGCCGTTGTGGTCATCATCGATGCCGTTGCCGGGGATTTCGTCCGGGTTTCTCCAGAATCTCCCCACAAACTCCGGATGAGTCGGGTCAACGCCGGTATCGACAATAGCCACCACAACTTTGGTTGTCTCCGAGGGTGGGTAATCGTACTGATGTACGAGTCGTATGTCTTTGTCGGGCGTCCCGGTCTTAAGGGTCAAGTAATCGTTATAAGGGCCCGGCACGCGCACGACACCAAAGTATTCCTGTCCGGTATTGTGCAGGTACCACTGGTGGGAAAACAGGGCGTCAGGGGGCCAATCGAAAAACTCCAGATAGTAGTCCGGCTCGACATATTCCACGTTTCCCTTGCCCAGAGCTGCGACCACGTCAGCCGTTGAAGCAGCTTGGCTTGGATCGTAAAAGACGTAGAACCGCTCCCAGTTTTCGCTTCCGATCAGGTGGCTTTTAACCTTCAGCCGCGAAAGCTTCTCAAGGCGGTTTTCCTTGGCCAGGGCTTGTGCCAACCGGTTAGGGTCAGCCTTTTTGCTCAGTTTGACAATGAATTTTCCTGGCACCGGCCCGGTCGGCTGGTCCGAGCTGTAGGTTCCTCCGACCAGCAGGGACAGGACAAGAAGAGTCAAAAGCTGCCGTAGAGCTTTCTTCATAATTTCTGTCCACATAGTTGCGCTCGTGCCATTAGGAAGGCGGCACCGGGGAATCACTCTACATATAGACGCCTGCAGGCGATGGGATGTTTGATTCCTTCTAACATTTATAAGATACTATAGTCCAAAGGGTTGTCAAGGCCAAACTTTGTCGCGGCAACAGATAACCGGCGAGATCTCCTTCTCTGCCTTCTCTTCGAGTTGGAGTGGGATAAACGAATGATCCCACTTGAAAATCCATTGCAGGCAGTGTACCACCAGCCGGTCTCTTTCACGTACCACCCTCTCCCAGGTGAACGACTCGCGACGATATTATGACAGCGACGTCAGCCGCCCGGTTGTCCTCATCCGGCGCACCGACTGAATACCGCAGGACTTATCCAAAAAAGTGACAATTTCGTAAACTTTTCGCTTGACAACGGCTGCAACTTTTGCTAAACTACTTATGGTTTTACGCATTCTTATTCCCAGATGAATGAATCAATAGTTGTGGTGGGGGGGGATGTCTATCGCAGCGTGCTTTTCCAACCAACCCGCCATTCACAACCCGCCTTGGGAGGGTCACACTAACCGCCACAGTGTGACAGGCCAGGTTTGTATTGTATTGCAGGCAAACCTGGTGAGGAAGTGAGATGTTTTTGAACGCCGGCGCCGCGTTTCGTGGGCGGCTCGCCAAAGGCGATTCGTGGGCGGCAGATGTCCACATCTGCCCCATCGTTGGTGGCTGGCTTTCAGGAGGATGTGTGCCGCTAAGTAAAGGCGGCGCAGAGACATGGTGGTAGTTGGGGCATGAGGAAGGGTCTCGGCATCCGGTTTCTTGAGAGCTTTCTCTGTGCGGGAAGCTCAGCGCTGCTGATTTCGGTGGCGCATTTGTATCCGCAATTCTGGTTCGTTTCCTTGTTCGCTCTCATCCCATTCTTGTGGCGAGTTGTAGGTCGGGTTCCGAATCCGCCACAGGCGGATAAAAAACCCGACAACGGCATTGCCGCATTTATAAATAAAAGATGTCGGGTTATTCGCTCCATCCGCCTCCAGCGAATTTTGCTCAGAACCCGACCTACGGGTGTGGTCATGCCCGGTATGACGCTGGCCACGTGCTACCTATTGGTGACTTATCCAGCCGAGTTGTACATAAGCCCCGGCGCTTTTCTCCTCAAGCTATTCGTGCTCAACTTGATTTTCTGTCTATTTGGCATAGTCGTCAACCGGCTGAAAAAATGTATCGGCTTTAACGCCATCTTCATCGCCGCCCTCTGGCTGCCTCTTGAATATGCCCTGAGTCACTACGCTGGCCTGGAAAACCTCTTCACACTTTCGCCAGATAAAACCGGCTTGCCGGTGCTGCTCAGAATCGGCTCCCTGTTCGGGATGCTGATGATCTCGTTTGTTATCGTGCTCGTCAACTCACTGATTCTGTTTATCTTACGGCAAGTTGCTCAAGTCTTATTTTCACGCGGCACACTTTCCATACCGGATGATAAACGACCTTATCCTCCCTTCAAAGAGATAATCCTTGAAAGACGTTGGTACTTTTTCTCCACTCCTCGTGCTCCTCCGGTTGTGATCGACCGTTGATGGGGCGACACAAGGCCGCCCCCTATGCGATGCTGGGATTCGTGGTCGGCGTACGTCCTCGTGCGCTGACCCCCGATAACCTCGAGGCAGACGGGGACGTCCGCCTCGCACAAACTAAGGAATTGACTTACTAAGGAGTAAATTAAAATGTGTAACATGAAACAGTTCACTATTATTACAGCATGCTCATTGCTACTCGTTTTCTCCGTCCCAATGATCGCCACAACCGCTAATGTCTCAATTGGGAATGCGGATTATACAGGACAACCAGATCTTCCCAAAGATAAGAATGATGCGATTGATATTGCGGCAGCTCTTAGGGGTGGAGCCGATGTCAAAATAGACAGAACAGCAGATTCGATGAGGGGTGATGTACAGGCTACAGACGGTAGCCCAAGCCCCAGGGTAGTGTATGTTTCCAGCCATGGTGCACAAGGCCCACCTGCAGAACTTGTTGGCGTTGACAACACAAGGTACGATGCAAATGAATTTGCTGCTGATTTGAAATGTCAGGACAACGAAATAACAGTTGTCATACTGGATGCGTGTTACTCAGCCGGAATGGCGGATCCGGCAGTAGATTCGTGCTGCATTTTTCTCACTTCCGCAGCAGCAAACGAATGTGCCTCCTCGAAGATAAATCCACCTCGTGATGCAAGGAACAGCAGATTCACGGAATGGGTCCTCCGTGGCCTTAAAGGAGCAGCCGATGCAAACAGCGACAACGAGGTTACTCTCCCAGAACTTGACGCGTACTTGACGGCCAACTATGATAGACCGGGTGAAAACCACCAATACATTGGAGGTAGCAAACCCGGTGCTGACACTGTGAAAATCTTCTTGCCTGTCGATGAACAGCCACCGCCGAAGGTACCCGCTCTCACCAACTGGGGGCTGCTGGTCCTGTTGGTGCTGCTGGTGATCTCCGGCATTATTGTCATTCGCCATCGGCGGCGGGGGGTGGCAAGAGCGTAAAGAAGTGGGATAATGGCAGATGTGGACATCTGCCATCCACAGAAATACAACGGGATTGGGCAAAAGCTCAATCCCGTTGTGTTTGTACAGCCTCTTATTGGCAGGTCTCGGAGAGACCTACCCTACAAATATGCTTGCCGCCCATTAGCACGGCGGCGGCGGCAGCCCATCAAAGAACAGGTAATCGACCAGATAGGTTACGTCAGCGACATTAATTCCTCCAATGCCGTCGACATTGCCCTCTTCCTCGCACGGCGGTGCAAGGCCTCCGTGGAACAGGTAGTCTACAAGGTAGGTTACGTCAGCTACATTCATCGGCATGATACCGTCAGCGTTACCGCGGTTCTGACAGCACCCAAGTGTGATAGTACCGATAATCGACACCGGTTGATATTCAGCTATACTTCCCACAAACTGTGGCAGATATTCAGGCGCCGTGTATCCGTCCACAGCCACCGTGTCCATCTGGTCCGGTGTTGCACCCCATGGAATGCTGAAATAGAGCTTCAGGATGGCACCCGTTCCGGGCGGTAGCTCAGAAGAGGAACTCTTCAATTTAATCGTATAGCGATGATTAGCTTGGTCGAAGTGGAGATACGACTGGTTCTCAAAGATGTCGGTTCGGCAACCAGTCGTAGAAAAACCACCATAGGCATGTGTTGCATCCAGGGTACCGAAAATCTCGAACGGGATTATGATTTTGTTCAAAGGAATGGTGTTTCTCGCGTAAACAATCATCTCGACAGTCTCGCCTTCACTTCCCTGAGCATTAACGGCAATCATGGAATCGGCCAGGGCGGCTATGTAGTTCAGTTTCGTTCTAGAACGGATGTCCCCTCCGGCGTTAACCTCAAGCGTAACATCGAACAGGCCTTGATCCTCATAAGTATGGTTTGGCGACTGAATAAAGGCTGAATCGCCATCACCAAAACCCCAGGTCCAGGTATCAACGTCCAGAATGGACGAGCCCTCGAAGTTGACTTCCAGCGGTATCCATCCCCAAGTGGTATCAGCTTCAAAACTAACACCCCGCTGACTCAAGCCCTTAATACAGAAGTTTGCCGTGTTGTTAAAGTCGTAAAGGTCCAGCCAGTCTGAGCCGCTGCGGTAATAGCTTTCACCGGGGTTGGAGGCCGACACCACCGTGGTGCGATAGCGCGCGCCCAGCAAGACCGGTACCTCGGAGGTTCGGTCGTATGCTTGCCCCCCCGCCGAGAGTTGCAGGTAAATATAGAAATCGTCGCCTCCGGTAAGTTGAACAGGTGGGTCGAGGTCTACTGTGTGGAATCCCTTATACTCGATGGTGCCGGACTCCGTGGCGAGTTCGTCCAGCAGTTCGCCGCCTTCGAAACGGTCGTAGACCTTGACCGTATAGCTCACGTTGTCCTGGGCAGTGAAGAAGCTCACAGCCTGAAGCGGCTCCTTACCACCGGAGGTAAAGGCATTAAAGGCTTCGTTGCAGTCCGTCTTCGTATCGCGCCAACCGTGGTAATCGTGGTAGTAGATTTGATCCCAGGCCAGAGGTTCGACGTCCTGATACGAAATGGCGCCCATCTCCGGATGCTGGCCGCAGTGCTTGTCGTAGTAAGAAATCCAGAAGTAACCGCTGTAGCCCCAGCCGGCCCCCCAACTGTTTTTGCAAAGCCAGGCGCCGGGCTGCGGGGCCTGTGTGACCATGTTGTCGTCCCAGCCCACGATGCCAACCGCGTGGTTGGGGTCAAGGGGATCGCTGGGCGGCTGGTAATGTATGTAGCCGGACCAGAATGGGCCGACGCAAAAGGCAGTGCCGACAACGCCGTCGCTCATGATCTTGTTCTTGATCGTGTTGATGTTGCTCAGGTCCGGCTCGGCAACGAACCACTCGATGTCGCGCGCGTAATAGTAGTGATAGCTGGTATCGGATCGGGCCGGCGGTTGGTCGAACGACTGCCCGTCGATATCCCGCACTGCACCCTCGAGCCGCGTGAGATACGCCGCGGTCACCAGGTAATCGCCGCCCTCGTGCACCACCAGTCCGCCACCTGAAGGGGGAATTCTGTCGTCATTGTTGTTCTGGTTGAATCCGTTCCACCAGTCGAGGTGATATTCCGCCAGATTGGGCTCGCCGCTCTCACCGGCCGCCGTCCAGTTGCCGCTCATCAGCAGGTTGCCCTCCATGGCGGCCATTGCTCCGTGAGCCCAGCAGGTACCGCCTTGCTGGCTCTTGACCGAGGTCACGTAGTTTTGACCGCCGACATTACGTAAATCAAAACTGCTCGGGGGCTGCGCAAAGGATGCCCCCGGGGCAATACCGACAACCGTCATTACTACGGATGCCAAGACAAACAATCCTGTCCTTTTCATATCTCCTCCGATATTGTTCAGTTAGTTTTTTTGCTATCTAAATAGTAATACGTGCAGAGAATCAAATTGTTCAAGTCTGTTCTCGTTGCTGGTACTTAACAACTTAATATACTAAAAATTCTCCATTCGTCAAGTCCGCAGAACAATCGGCAGTAAACGGGTAATGTCCAGAAAAATGTGTATCCACTTTTTTGGAGATTATTGTCTACACTGTCAGTAGCACCGTAGGGCAAAACCCTTTAGCGGTTTTGCCGATTGCGGCAGAAGCACTCCGGCTTCTGGCCTACAAGCTCTGGTACCCTCACTCGAATGAAGCTAGTGAAGCAATATTGCACACTTTCCTTGCCTGACCGTCCCTAATTTGAGTGGACATACTTGGAGATTCACTTTATCTTAGGGAGAGAGGAGCATGGTCATGTCAGGCAGTGAGCTACCGAGAGCAGCCCTCGTCATATTGTGGCTTACCATTTTGCCGCAGTCTGCATCCGGCCAGGCCGCAAAGGGCTTTTATGAGAGCGAGTGCACCGCATCTCATAACACAGGCAAGATCGTTCTAAGGATATGGGACGCACGCGGATTTGGCGGCAGAAATTACCTCAATCATCCGGACTGTGTCACGGGCGACCCCCCTTTTTTCTGGGGGGCCGAATACCCAAAAAGATCTGCAATATGCTACCTTCGTGGGGCAATTGTAGTGGTCGGTGGCATTCTCTATGGCGACACCCTCGTGTCCCAGTACGAATGGCGTTCTCTTCCGCCTGAAGGGTACTGGGAGTATCGCTCCATTCTTGACCCCTCGGCGCCGGAGTATGAGGGAGCTGTTTCACAACAGGATTTCATCACAAGATGCACTGACACCGTAACGGTCGGGGTACCACGCGATGATATTCTCCCCCGCTCCCATAAGCCGCTGTTTCTGGAGCTCACGAGGCGATCATACGCCTGGTCTTATGGCTATGCCGAGGATTTTGTCCTCTTTGACCTGAGCATAAAAAACATTGGTACGGGAGGTATCAACGACGCGTACGTGGCGTTCCTCGTTACGCCGGATGTCGGTTTCAAAGGTGCAACTCGCATAACCAATACTGATGACCTCGGCGGCTTTGTAAAGACCGTCCCTTCCCCTGGTGGCTGTGGCTTTGTCGATACCCTGAACATCATGTGGTGGGCCGACAACGACGGCGATCCGGTCGATGGCGTGTTCACCGACCGGAGAGTGCTCGGTCCCGATGGATATGTTATCAGGTCATGCCCGGACGTCACCGGTATATACATTATTCATCCGCCGGTAGTGGCCGGCCCGAAACAATGGGGCAAGGCGACTCTCTCTTATAACTGGAACTATTCGACTATGTTAGGGGAGCGTGATTGGGGCCCCCGGCGCCGAAAAGACTATCGTGACTTCGGCACGGGAGGACTGGGCTGGCCCGCCGGAGACCACAACTTTTACTACGTCATGAGCAGTGGGGAAGTTGACTACGATCAGTTTTATACGGCTACCATCAGTCGGTTCGACCCGGTCTGGATGTACCCGCCGCCGGACATAGCCGATGACATTGCCGACGGCATCTACTTTGTCCAGTATCTCCTCTCGTTCGGTCCGTTTGACCTCGACCCGGGAGCGACCCTGCCTATTGTCTTTGCCTATGTCGCCGGTGAGGATTTCCATACCGACCCCGACAACATCGACAACCTGCCGGACAATCCCGAGCGCTACTACCAAAACCTCGACTTCTCCGACCTGGCCAAGAACGCCCTCTGGGCTGAGTGGATCTATGACAATCCCGGCGTCGATACCGACGGCGACGGCGATTCCGGTGAGTACCGCGTCTGTGCGGTGGAGTCAACCCTTGTGGATTCGGTCTGGGTGTACACCAGGGCCGATACCACTTGGTACAAAGGGGACGGCGTACCCGACTGGCGCGCCCTTGAGCCACCGCCGGCGCCGGCGTTCTGGATTGAGCCTATCGTCAACGGCCTTAACATCCGCTTTAACGGTGAGTTTTCCGAAACGACCAAGGACATATTTCTCAAAATAATCGACTTCGAAGGGTACCGTATCTACATCGGACGGGATGACCGCGCCACCAGTTTCTCCACGGTGGCCTCGTACGACCGTGACAACTATGACAAGTATATCTGGAACCTCAACGCATTTCCTGACCCTGGATTCGTGCTGCAGGACATTCCTTTCACCCTGGACAGCCTGCGCTACCTGTACGGATTCGGCGACGATCCGTGCCGCGACAGCCTCTTCGATCCGCTGGCGTATACTCCCAGTCATCCCTACAACCATCCCGATTTCCCCGATTCATTTTTCTACTTTGTGAAGCATGACTTCAACACGTCGGAACTTGGTGTCACCACGCCTATTCGGAAAGTCTACCCCGATGAACCTGACCCGCAAACCCTTCCTGTTGACTCTCTCACACCAGACCGATACACGGAAGAAGGCTACCTGAAGTATTACGAATACGAGTTTACGATCACCGACCTGTTGCCGACCGTGCCCTACTGGGTAAGCGTCACGGCCTTTGACTTTGGCTCGCCCAAGGGTGGTCTGCGAGCGCTGGAGACGTCGGTGACGCTCGGCGCCAGGTACGCGTATCCTTTGAGTCCGTACGGAATGGAAGAGGAGAACATAGGGAAAGTATATATCTATCCCAATCCCTACCGTA
>Ga0209986_10004935_pt1 | contig 11175 bp, 13 predicted proteins | sample BlataG_FD_183168 | JGI IMG/M metagenome (GOLD analysis project Ga0209986, IMG submission 183168) | Deep subsurface microbial communities from Black Sea to uncover new lineages of life (NeLLi) - Black_00105 metaG (SPAdes) (version 2) | ecosystem: Environmental > Aquatic > Marine > Oceanic >...
CCTTTCCCTGTCTGGAGTTTTCGATGGCTTTCATCGTCTTTTCGTTCGGGACATGCAGTTCAAACGGTAATCCACGCTGGGCAATAACCTGGCGACAAAACAACTCAAATGATTTTGAAACCGACAACCCCAATTCTTTAAGTATAACCTCAGCTTGTTTCTTGATTTCAGGGTCTACTAAGGCCCTGGCTGTAGCGGTCTTTGTTGTTCCCATGTCGTCACCTCCCTCATTTTCCAAGGCATACCTATTATCTGCTATGATTGAACAAATTGTCAACCAGGAATCCGCAATGCTGGCTTAGAGCTTGGTGCCCGTGGGTGCCGTTTGACGCTCTTGAAGTTTTTGAATGATGGTATCCTGTGGCGAACGGTGGCGGGCTTGGGAAAGGAGCATTTTCAATCAGACAAGAGCAGTATTCGTTTTCCTGCTGGTTTTCTGAATCGCGTGCCTCCTCTCCAGATGTAGGGCGCACCCTGCATTTAGAAATACCAGACGCAACAAGGCGGTAGGGATCACGCTGCAGGCCGCAGGCCGTTGTGCAGGGATTCCCCTTCACAATATGGCTTCCGAGGCAGCGGGTTTCAGGTCAAAAACGGGTTGAATCTTGAAGGTGTTCGTGCCGATCATTTTGAAATCATTTGAAAAAGCGGCGCATCGCGAAAAGTTCCAACAGGGTGTTCTCCTTTGGCATGGCGCTTGCTATTGAGGGATTAAAGGCTGTTCTTCAATAAATTTCGTTCACAGGATGTAGCCCGGTTCAACGGAACAACAGAAGGTAATCACCAATCTGGAAAGGAGGTGAAACAGGGGGGCGTTGTTCCACCGGGTGCCGGGGCAGGGTGCTGCGGAGGTCCAGTGCCAAAGCCGAGTCCGGTGAGACGACTTCCGTGGGCTTACTCCAAGACCGGGAAGCATGGCCTGTTTCCTACAAGAAAACAAAACGGAGGAGAGAAAATGAAAGCAAAAAGAACAACCATATGCATCATCGCTCTTATAGGGGTTTTCGCCCTCTTGGTGGGGGTGCCGGCGGGCGCCAAGGACGACCTGGGAGTCTCCGAAGCCAAGTCAGACATGACAAAGGCCGCCGAGGCCGGCAGGGCAAAAGCGGAACAGGCCCAAGAGGGCTTGGCTCAGAAGGCCACCATGGAGAAGATCAATGTGAACGAGGCAAATCTGTCAACCCTGACTCGAATCAAAGGGATCGGCCATGAAACGGCGCAGAACATCATCAACTACCGCAAGGAAGTCGGCTCATTTCAAAGGCTGGAGGATCTGACGAACGTAAAGGGGATCGGCGAGAAAACCCTGGAGCAGATCAAGCCCTTTGTCACCGTGCATTGACAAAACCGCGTACCGGGCCGTCACCGGGCCTTTCCCGTGGGAAAGGCCCGGCCTTCGAAAGGAGGAGGAAACCCCGCTCTGCATCGGGGAGTGGCCAAGGCTCAGGGGAGTCAGGGGAGGGGCATAAATAGATAACTAAGTTTCTATGAGCCGACAGTTATTTTCTTTTGCATGCTGTTCGCCTCTTTTTACGGCCTACCCCACTCCGGGCTGGGTCATCCCGAGACGCCTGGATAAGTCCGTCAACGCGTATCCCAATTCCCTCACCGCCAACATCATGTCAAGCTAATCATATATTTATGCCCGTCCCCCTTTACCCCGTCCCCCTTTACCCTCATGCCTCACCACCCAGTCAAAGTCGTATCCCTGTGCTTCAAACTTGTACTTGCGCTCTAATTTTTTCTCAGCTCCCTTTATTAAATTATTCCGGTCTTTGTCATCATAAAATATCTTGCGGCGCTCTATGCCCCTGACGATGATATGATGAAGGGCGCCGGAGGCGTCTATCCGGGCTTTTCGTGGCATAAGATCTTCGCAATATAGATCTACTGAATTCTAAACCTATAATCCAATGGACGTCCCCCAAGGTGACCAGATCGCCAGAAAGAGATCGTAGTCCATATTCTTAAGGAAGGTTTTGTGACAAGCGGGTGGTGCAAAAACCAGTTCCAGGTTGTTTATGACACTGTTAATCGCGACCTCACCGAACTGATGAAATTGAAGGTCGTTGAGCGGACAGGAACGGGCCGCAGCACCAGGTACGTGCTAAGACAGAAACAATGATAAAACTTCCGATAATCTTCCGACAAAATTTCGTAATCTTCCGATTATCCCTCGGTATTGTCATGAGAAGTCGATTCGGCATGGGCATATTTCGACTCTGCATATCTGCTGGGCGAGACGGCCCCTGGCAGCGTGCCGAGCGGTGATGTGTGCGGCCTTCTGGCCTAACTTCCAGGTCTTCAATCCCAGCTCCATCAGTTCAATGATGCCTTTTGCAGTATCTTCACGGTCTCCCATATATTCATTAAAATAATGGTTCCAGCTTCTCAGGGACAGCCACACTGGAGATTTTCCTCCTTCTGTCATAACAGTTCCTACGCATCCCTCTAAATAGCTTATTCTTGACGGGCTTACTGCACTTTTCACAGAGTCTTTCGATCATAGCTCACCTAATATATATTGGTCGGGGGGGAATATATTAGGGGAATATATATAACTGATAAGCCCAATTTCTGCCATAACTTGGGAAAGCGCTTGATTCCACTTCTCGCGAAGTGGAGAAGCCCACCGTAGGCGAGGGTTCAATGAAACAAGGGAGGGCAGAGCATTTGTTACACTTAGAGATAGCTCCTCATGCCGCCGATTTACGTAGATCTGGATCTGAAGCTGACTCCCAGCGTATGCCCGTCCTTTGTCATCGACTCGTGCACTTCGTCCAGTCAAGATTGGCACCTAATGTGTGGGTCGGGGCAGCCCTTATGTTGCAACATAAATCCCCCTGCCGGCTCTCTTGATTTTGCCCTGCTTGGCCGCCTTGAAGACGATATTCCTGATCTTCTTGTCTTCCATGCCAGTCTTCTTGATCAATGCTGGAACGTCAACGCCCTTCTTCGATCTCTTGATAATGTTCACGACCTGGTCAGTGGCGGTCTGCGCAGCAGCTTTCTTCTTGGCAGGGGCTTTTTTCGCAGCAGCCTTTCTGGCGGGCTTAGCCTTGGCCTTCGCTTTTTTGGCTGCCTTGTCCTTCTCAAACTTTTCAACTGCCTTGATCAGTTTTCCGGTGTGCTTTGTGAGTACCTTCAGGGCCTCGGCTGTATGTTGTGCCGGGGATTTGAGCTTGATAGCAGTTTGAGCCTTTTCAAGCTGGCCTGCCACTGTCTTTTTCAGTTTGGTTGTCAGTTCTTTTGTCCTCTTCGTGAGCGTCTTGAATTCCTTGGACACACCCTGCAGGTCCTCTTTGAACTTTTTCATGGCCGTTTTTCTCCTTCTTGGTTTTTTTATTGTTTTGAGACAGGATTCACAGGATTTGATGGATTTTGTTTATTTCATCACTTTCCTGATGAAAGTGATGAAGCACAATCCGCCTTGTATGGCGGAAAATCATGGCTTCGTTGCTGGCACTTTTCGTTTTCCAATTCTATTGCCCTCCCTTTGCCTATGTTTGACGACGGCCCTTCCCTCGAAGAGGGATTAAGGTTTTTGCCTTTCTTCCCTCCGGGGCGCAGGCTCCTCCGGGCCGGAGGCCGGAAAGGCAAAAAAATATCTTGATAATCCCTGGCCCAGACCCTGGCCCAGACCCTGGCCCAGACCGGGTTTTTCACTGCTGGGCACTGTCCAACTTCTGTCGCGCCAGGGCGGGCCGGGTTTTTCACTGCTGGGCACTGTCCAACTTCTGTCGCGCCAGGGCGGGCCGGCTTTTCGAATGAAACAGCTTATTCCTCGGCTGTCGCGCCAGGGCGGGCCGGGTTTTTCTCTCTGTGGCATTGTCCAGCTTCTGTCGCGCCAGGGCGGGCCGGCTTTTCGAATGAAACAGCTTATTCCTCGGCTGTCGCGCCCCTGGCCCAGACCGGGATGATAGGGACGGCACATCAATGCTAAAGCTGTCGCGCCAGGGCGGGCAGGGCAGGCCTGTCAATCCTGTCTCAGTGAAAGGAAATAAGCGTTTATCCAAACGGATACTAAATGGCGTCTTTCAGCGCCTTGCCGGGCTTGAACGTCACAGCATTGCGTGCCTTGATCTTTATTCATGGGTTGACACAGGACTGAGTAAAGCGGCCCCCATTTTGATGAAAATTGATCGGCCGCTGGATTTTTCGACTCATCATCGCCTCATTATTGGGATAACTTAATGAAATATTGGAAATTTATTGACTCACTTCGTCTCAATAATGTCTGGACCATAGTCCAACGAATAAAAAACCCCTCTCCCTGAACCATGGATTTTTACCCAACCCTCTTTGGCCAATTTGCCGAGCCGTCTATTGATCGTGGCCTTGGACAAGGGCAATTCACTCAATAACTGTTTGGTCGTGGCGGTCCTCTTTATAGAAAGCCGGGCACAGATGTTGGCATCCTCTTGAGAAAGGCCCGCTGTCAGAAAGGAAGAGAACAATTCAACCTTGAAGGCATTCACCGTCGGCAAAAAACGTGGGGCGGGGAGGTGCTGCGCAGCCATGGCAGACCGCATCCGGTAAATCCCGCTTCCTAATCGCTCCACATAACCCATTCGATAGAATATGTCGGCGATGAGCCGGTTGCGGGGAACGGCCCGGGTACCCAGCTCCTCCAAGGACAACCCATCGGGGAGTCCACCGGGATTGCTGATTTCCATGCGACCCGGGTGCATATGCACATAGACATGAGTAGTATCGGAAAAATAATCACGGTGGGTCAAGGCATTTAGAACGGCTTCACGATAGACCGCTTCGGGTATCTCCGGGATTTCCTCGCGTGGTCCTGCCTTCTCTATTCGGTAAGAGACCCGAAGATTGCGGCGGATGAACCCAACGGTGCCGCTGACCTGTTCTTCCAGAGCCCCTTTGACGTCGAGACGGTCCAGGACTTTTGCTCGGGTTTCATCCGCGTAAAGGGCGCTCGTAACGTAGGCCTCGGGGAAATGCTTTTGAGGATCGCGACCGAAAAACAACAGAGCCGCCCGGGTCAGAAGTAACCGATTCTGCTGTTTTTGGGCCAGACCTATATTGATTAAAAGGTCACCCGCTTTGGTCTTTTCCGGGAGGCCACGCTTGAGCAAAAACTGTCTAATCTTATCAGTATCGAGCGGGTCTTCGGGATCGGCGGTTGTTTCGAATTGTTCATCAAAACGGACCTTATTGCTTCTAATAGCGAACCTGAGGATTTCATCTCTCGTAAGCTGTTGGGAGTTAGGACCAATTCGCAGAAAAAAGCCCTCATTGCAGCTATAGGGTTTGTCTGTGCCTTCCGGAACAACAATCTCAATAACCCGAGCATGTGAAACCAGTCGAATAGGCAACCTGGGATCGCAGTTGTTGGCGATGTCCTGAATCTGACTCCGCAGCCGATTGGAAGCAGTTACACCGACAACCTGGCCATCATCAGCGATCCCCAAATAGATGGATCCGCCGGACGCATTGGCAAAGGCCACCATTTCTTTGACCAGCCCAGAAAGCTTGGCCTTGAACTCGATCTTTTGACCTTCCCCTTCCGCAGAAACGATTCTTAGGATATCTTTACGGGCCATATTTTACGCTCTTTTCTTAGTTCCTTAGTTCCAAGGTCACGGTGGCTTACCCTCATCAATAATCCATAGACGCAATCACCTGCAGATTGCATTATGTTTGCAGCCCCTCCCTGTCTTGAGGAGGAAAATTAGTCATGGGATCATTCAAGCCAAGGGAGTTTGGCCTTTTGAAATTGCCCAAATTCACGGACGAATTCCTCTGCCCAGGTTGCAGCTCCCTTAATCACATCCTGCAAACTGCCAGGCTTATACACAAATTTCTTCCAGTGCTTATGCTTGGCATATGCATCTTCAAACATCCATGTTGCGCCTTTTCCCTCCTCTTGGAGAACTGCTGTTACAGACTCCGCCATTTTTGTGACATGCGGTATCTCGTAAAGGTGACCTGAGGATTCTGAGTTTTCAATAACGATAAACTTAGAGGACAAGGCGTAACGTAGGACCTTTTGGATAGTACTCTCGCCGATTTTGTCGGGCTGTTCTTTAATGATGTACGGGTAATAGCCTAATTCCTCCAGCTCCGAAGCGATGCGCCTGAGCCTTTCCAGGCCCTCGCCTGTGTCCTTTCCGAGAATCAGAATAGAGTCAGAATTCTCAAGGATGGAATTTGCGCGCTCCCATACCAAGTCAAAAGCAGCCTTTATGGATTCGATTAGTTCAGTTCCAGAAGTTTGGCTCGGGAGTGCAAGCTTCCATCGAACAAAAATATGGATGTCATCATCGGACTCTAATCTTGCGTCTGATAGTGGGTGTCCCTCATGTTCTAACCGCTTTACAGCCCTTTCCATCGCATCAGCGAAAACACGGGCATGGTATTTGTGCAACCAGAATTTTGAATAAATGTGTTCAGTGATCTCAGTAACTATTGATTCACCTTCACGCCAAATCAGGGCTTCTGGGAATTCCGATCATCCTCCCAGACGTCCCTCGGCATTCCAGGAACAAATGCGTCAGGGTTTCTCTGTGTTGCACGCCCCGCTCTTCCTAATGGATTGACAAAGAGAGGATCCCCGTATCGTGGAAGAATTTTGGCTTTCTTCCGAAACGGCAAAATATCCTGATTATCCTGTCGCGCGAAGCATCCCGCAGGGATAATCCTGTCTCAGTGAAAGGAAATAAGCGTTTATCCAAACGGACACTAAATGGCGTCCTTGAGAGCCTTGCCTGGCTTGAACCTTACAGTATTGGATGCCTTGATCTTTATTTCTTCACCTGTGGCAGGATTCCGGCCTTTTCTGGCCTTGCGACGGACCTTGGAAAAGGTGCCAAAACCAGTCAGCGTAATCTTACCGTCCTTCTTCTTGAGAGCTTTGGTAACACCGTCAACAAACGACTCCAGGGCCTTGTTGGCGGCAGCCTTTGAGATCCCCGCATCCTTTGCCATCTGGTCGATCAGTTCTGCTTTTGTCATCACGTCCCTCCTTCAATTTGAGTGGAAAATAGGCTTTATCCGGGCTGGTCGGTTCATAGAACATAACCTTTTGAAAGGTCAAGCAAAAATGTTCAGTTTCATTGCCAGACTTTGTATTTGACGATGATTGGGCTGGCCAAAGCGTTTTTTTTAAAAAAATGCGCAAGTGACCGCATTTGTCACGCAAAGTGTAAAGGGAATGAAACCCCGAATCAGGGTGACTGAAGCACCTTTCGTTCTAGGCTCTATCCGGTGGAGTTACACAAGTTACAAAATCAGCTTGACAACGTAACCAAATAGTTCCTAAGATCATCCAAAACGTTAACAAAGGGCATGTTATGATAAAGCCGAATCCTTTCACCCCCCAATCTGGTTGGGAGCCAAAAGTCTTTGGTGGAAGACACGAACAGATAGAGAGCTTCACCAAGGTCATGAAGGAGGCCGTTACAGGTAGACCCACCCATATGGTTATCTTGGGAGAGTGGGGTATAGGGAAGACCACCTTATTAAAGCAGTTTAAGAAGATTGCTCAAGGGGAAGGCTATCTGGCCTCCTTCTGTTCTATAGGGAGATTTACGGAAAAGGATACTATACAGGACGGGATAAGCCTCATCACAGAGGAGATGGTAAGGGGATTCCCCAAAATAGGTGGTATCAGGAGCTTCTTTGAGAGCTTGGAGGCCATAGGGATATCCATAGCAGGTTTTGGCGGACAGGTTGCAAAGAAAAGGGCCAGGCTACAACCTCAGACCTATCTTGCAGAGTTTTTGATACAAATGTGGAGCCAGCTTAGTACAAGGCTGGCTGTAGTGCTGATCGATGATATCCAGAACTTCTCAAGTATCCCTCAGGTAATGGATATTATAAGGTTAGTATTGAGTAAGGATGAGATCGTTCACAATACAAAATACATCTTCGTTCTCTCATCCACCCCAGATGGCTGGAAAACCTTTCTAGATAAACACGACCCTATAGGTCGTTTCTTCCGCAAGAGAGAATCCCTGGATTGCCTGAATAGGAAAGAAACCTTGATGATTATGGACGATACCCTGAGGGAGACAGGTGTATCCTTTGGCCAGGGCGTAAAGGAAAAGATTTATGGTTACACCATAGGCCATCCTTAAGCGATTTTATAACTTGAAATCCCCTGTGTTTTGTTTTCCATTTCAATTCCGCAATCCCTGCCCTGCCCCGTAGGCCATGCTCGTACTGGGGTGGAACGCCTGCCCTGCCTGTACCGCCTGCCCTGTTAAACCAGAAATTGTTTAACCGGGGTAGGTCCGAATGATCATACTGGGGTTGAACGCTTGCCCTGTGGAATTCCGCTCTGCGGCCCCCCTACGGGGGATTCAACAGGGCGGGCATATTCCACCCGGGCGAAGTTTACCACGCCTGCCCTGTGAAATGAGAATCATATTTCACCGGGGTGCAATGTTTTATCTATTTCACTGTGGCCTACTTCACCGTGGCCCAATCCCTCCGGCCTCCGGCTCGTAGAGGCACAAGCCTACGCCTCGGAGAGGGCGTAGGCCCCTACGGGCCGGAGGCCAAAATCCAAAACCGGCATGACCGTATCTGTCACAACGATGTGTTATAATGTAGGTTAAACCGGGGCTTTACCCTTTACTTTGGTTTTCGTTCCTGATAAAAAATCTGGTTAAATCAATAAGAAACATGGCACGTTAATCCTTCACGCAGCACGGGTGAAAGGGGGCCAACGTGTGGGGTGACCAGTTAGCCAGGCAGTGGGGTTTTTTGCGGGCCATCGAATCCCCAAAGGATGGTGCCACTGTGGCCGAGCTTGCCGCGGAAGCCGCTGGAGCTTTGTTGAAGGCTACACGTTTCACCTGCCCGTGCCCTTTACCGTCACAGAGTTAATGAGTCTTTTGTTTTTATCGGGATATGCTCATTACATTGGAACCAAACCATAAACTTGATGAAACTGTTGAAAAGGGACTGCCGGGGATCCGAAGATCTTCCGTGTAAACGGATTATCCGCGGACATTGCCCTTTTTAAATGATACAATCACTTGGGCAATATTGAATAATTGATGTCCTCCATTACCTGATGGGTCTTGCCGAGGCAGGGGAAAACCTGGTCCCGTAGTTAAACGAGTTTAAGCCTATTATTCCCAACATCCGGGTCTCTTTCGAGTATCTGCTCGATAAAAACCCCACTTTTCAGGCGCCGGTCAACAAGGTACTCAGCATAATTGAGGTTTGAGATGAAAGGTTATGAAATCTTAGAACACCGACACCTGAACCTCTATAGAGAAGATGGTATTGCACCTTATGAGATAAAGATCGGTCTGCTCGATTTTCTTCGGGAACTTAATGCCGGGCCTGAGGGTATAACCAGATATTCTTCTTTCATGGTTGTGGGCATTGATGATGTTCTTTACCTGACGAAGCGGGAAGAGAGACGCGCCATTGCCCTTGATATCCATAAGGTCCTTCAATCCGCAGCAAATGATCTTGAAAAGAAAACAATTGAGGTGCAGATCATCTGCAAAGGCAAACTTGTTCCTGGTGCAGCTTTATGGGTGGAATATCGCGGAGAGAAACTTCCCATTGATTTTATCTTTGGTACTCCCATAAAGAAAGAAATCAGGGGCCTTCCCGTGTATACAACCGGTTTCAATTTGTCCAGCTAAGGGATTAGTGCGTCGTTAATGATAACAAATATGTAATATTCCGTTTATTCGGGATAGACAGGAGGTTTTATGAGCGCTCTTTCTCAGGTAGAAAAAATATCGCAAAAATATTCCGTATCTGCTGAAGAATTTATTCGTTCGGGCGTAATTGCGAACCTTAGAGAAAAACAAAGACTGCTTCAGATAGAACGTTTTGAAATTTTGTCCAGATATCAGACTTCAAATGTAGAAGAATTGAATCAGAAGGTTGCAGAAGGCGATGCGCCGGAACATCCTGGGTGGGAAGATTTGATTGAAGTCAAGAATATTGAGCAGGAAATTAACGAGATAGAAAATGATATCAGAACATTATAAGCGAATAAAAAGGAATGTTGAACGCAGGTTTTCTGATATTTTGAAATCTGCTGAACTAATACAGGGAACGGCCGGTCGAATCAGAAAGCTGCGACTTTATTTGATTGACAACACTTTTGTGGATATCTGGTATTCACCTGATGGCAGCTATTCATACCACTGGGAGCAAAGAGGTATCAGAAATGCTATCTACCGTCATGACAACGCTCCTCATGAAAAATGGCGAAATGTCTCAACATTTCCCAAACATTGCCATGATGGTAATCAGCAGAATGTTACTGAAAGTTTCCTGCCGGATAATTCTGAAAATGCGGTGGAGGAGTTTCTTCGTCTGGTCAGAGAGAGAATGATTAATAAACAGACAGGTGAAAAAACATCGGCAGAACCGGTTAATTGAATTGAATGGAAATCAAAAAAGATACAAAAGTAAAGGTCCCATACCGTCCTGAGCTGGGTACTGGCGCCGTGCTCCATGTGGCGGAAGCCCCTGGAGGCGAATACCAGGTTGATGTGGTTTTTGAAAAAGATGGTAAGAGGTTTTTAGAAACCTTCCCCCACGGTCTTCTTACGCCGGTTGCTGATATCTTTCAGCGGTATCAAAGCGGTGAATCCGATCATCCAACAGACTTTTTCCTGAAACAATTAGCATACCAGCTACCCCTTGAAAATTCCGGCGGTGAACTCTCCAATAGCAAAACAGATCTTCTTCCTCACCAGATTCTATTAACCCATCAGATTATTAGCGCCCGCAGGCGAAAATTCTTGATTGCCGATGAGGTTGGCCTTGGGAAAACCATTGAAGTGGGAATGATTATTAAGGAGCTATTAGCACGTGGAGAAGCTAAGAGAATACTAATCATTTGCCCCGCAGGCCTCACTGTGAACTGGCAGAACGAAATGAAAGATTGCTTCCGGATTTTTTTTGACATCTTTGGCCGGGACTTTTCTGATGCTAATCCTCACGCATGGGAGCGGCACAGTTTAGTAATTATTTCCATAGACACGATCAAGAAGCCCAAACGTTTGGAAAAAATGATAACTGGTAGGTGTTAGGGGACGTTGTTTACAAACTACACTTAGGCCTTCTTGCGCCTCAACCCGTTCGCAATAGCGGAGGTGGTAACTCCCAATTGTGAAACTTTGGGGACGCCCTTAAGTTTTACAGTTTCTAAGTAATCCTTTTAGAGCC
>Ga0209986_10004936_pt1 | contig 11173 bp, 17 predicted proteins | sample BlataG_FD_183168 | JGI IMG/M metagenome (GOLD analysis project Ga0209986, IMG submission 183168) | Deep subsurface microbial communities from Black Sea to uncover new lineages of life (NeLLi) - Black_00105 metaG (SPAdes) (version 2) | ecosystem: Environmental > Aquatic > Marine > Oceanic >...
AGAAGTATAATACGTTTTCCAGTTTATGAAGCACCCCGCCCCGTAGAAGCATGACACATTCAAATGGCAATAAACCTTATTGGTAGAGCCGAAGCAGTCCCATGATGTGCAGTTTATCTGGCCTATCTGGCTGTCATTCAGTTGCCAGTCGCAACTTACCGATAAGGCACTGCTGTCCTGATTCTTGTTGTTGAGCGCGCCGTTATCGTCTATATGGTCCCCTATGTTGTCTACGTCGCCGTCCACTATCGGGGCCTGAAAAACCGAGATGTTATCCGCCCTTAGGTAGCCGGTCCCGCGGGTCTTCTTTACCCCGAAATCCATCGCTCCGCTATCAATTATGTAAAACGTTGCGTCGCTCTCCGTATCCAGACCGGAATATGACGGCGGGTCCTTGTATTTGATGTGGAAGTAAATGGCATAATATCTGGTCGAGCCGTTCCCCAGAGTTCCGTTTACCGTCCACGACAGGGTTCCGTATGCGTTGGTCTCATTGTTGTATATATATTCATTCGACGGATATGCCATGGTGTTGTTGATTGAAACATTCTTCCCTGCAAAGAAATGATATGGGATTTCGTCATAAGTCGATAATGAATCGTCAGTCTCCAAAACCCGTATGGAAGTGTTCGAGAGCTTTTCCCCCCCGCCCAGATAATCGGAAAAGTTTATCTCCGCAAACCACGGGTAGTCGGTTATGTTTGCATGGGCGGTAATATTGTAGAGTATATAATAGTCCCACTCCGCATTCCACCAAGGGTCCTGGAAGATGTACTGACCTGAGCTTATGGCCTGCTGTAAGCTTAAGTCATGCGGTTTTCCAAAGACATACCACTTGCCACTTCTGGCCCTGTTATAAGGCGTATATGTCCAGCGAGTCCTATAGGAATCCCCAGGGTCAAAGGAGACGTCTTTGATATAATAATACTGGAAGTTATGCCCAAGGAGGTCAGAGCCCAAGAATGAGAAGCTGTCGGTAATATCAACCCATTCAGTTACGCTCTTCAGGACTTGTCTTTCCCCCATCCTTGTGTAATTCCCTGTCAGGGTATAGTCGTCCCCATCCTGAACGTAGCTGTTGAAACAATAGACATATGAACTATTTGCCGTATTCGCCCTGTATTTATACTCATTCCACTGGTTGCCGTAGTTGCATGGGTCAAGAGACGGGACAAATCCGGTAACATCATAAACGGTCATACTCCCCGTAGCATTATAATAGTAATATTCTATAATCGGCTTGTCATAAGTCAGCCACGCGTCTACTTTTCCAGACTCAAGTGGCTGGCTGTACACAAATAACCAGTCCGTGTTCAGGGGGGCCATGCCATTCCAAGTAAATGTCATGTACTGGGTTATGTCCTTACCATCGGCATCTTGAGCTTTTGCGTTTTCCGTAAAAATCTCAAAGTTATGCTCATTGGAGGATAAAGTGTTGGTGGTAGACTCATAGATGCTAGTATCAACCAGCCCAAAAGGGTTTGCCCCCTGAGAACTACCCAACACAAGGAATAGGGAGATAATCAAACAAATCTTCAGAGTCCTTAACCCTTTTTTTTTATGATGAGACATATTCTATCACTCCTCTCACTACCCCTATAGCTATCAGGAATAGGATTATGAATAGTATCCAGATGAAGTATCTTGCAAACATGTATCTTACCAATTCATTGAATCCGCTGGTTACTTCCCCGACATTTGCGGGTATATCTCCTGTCAGAGTCATATCAGGGAGCGGTTCCGTAAGGGATCCCGAAGATGTGGCGGTAGACTTGACTAGCTCTACGAGATTGGCATATGTAGTATCCGACACATAGACATTTGCATACACCGCTATGTAGCCCTCCTTTGAGATTTCCACCGTATAAGAGGCCGGTGTAACATCAAGCCCGCCCCATTCCACCATCCCCAAAAAGGGAAGCGTGTATTTCTGGGCGGGATTCAATATTGAATTGAAATCCCTAACCAAAGCACCGCCTATAGGCGAGGCGGTTACGGAATCTACAACTATCACTCTTAGGACACGGGATTCGTTTTCCACTATCAGCATTAATCCGGCACTCGCCGGGGCATATGTGCCATCCCGGGCAAAGCTGGCGGTTATGTTGACGTTGCCCTCGGCGGGAGGTGCGGTGTATGTTATAGTGCATTGCCCCAGGGAGTTTGTAGTGCATGATGTGGAAATCGCCCCCGCTGTTGCGGTGAATGTTATCTGCTCGCTTGGGAGATTAACGGTTCCCTCCCTCAGGGTCGCAGTTATGGTTATTGTTTCCTCTTCCGCCAAGGTCGATTTTTCAGGAGTTAGAGATAAAGAGGTTGTAAGGCCGGCACCGCAATAATAACATGTGCCGCTGTCGCCGCAGCAAAAGTCGTTTGGGCAGTCGGAAGACGATTCGCAGCAGCTATAATCTTCGGGGGCCATCTCGGTTGCTATGAAATTATAGGACCAGCCAGTTGAAGGCGTTCCGCTATCAGGAAGAAGGTTTCTAGTCCAGCCCCACCGATCAAAACTGTTATCGGCAACAATATGGGAATCTATTGCGGTTCTTTCTTTATCCTTAGAATTTCCTTTTATAACAAGATAAGTCGTACCGGTACCTACTACACCGCCATTATATCTATTGCCAGATGCTCCTTTATGGTCCTGCCCATAGACGGTGCTATAATATGCAAAATTATCAAATGTTACACAAGACACTGCAGTAGCACCACATGCGAATGCCATTGTATCAGCATAGGCATCTCCAGAAGAGATTACCCTCATAAATGATAGGGTAGCACCGTAGCCAGTAGAACATGCCCCGACATCGGCTAGCCTATAATCTCCTGTTGATGTTATCGCGGCCTCTGAATCCTCAACCAGGAAGGAGACATTATAATATGAATGGGTGGAATTGGAATCCGCTCCTACTGTCAAATTCTGCTCCAGGCATTTCCATAATATCTGGGTGTCCTCCTGCCGGAAATAGCATATTTCCTCGTCAATCGGATCGTAGAACCATACCAGCATCTTCCTATGGGTCGCATTTGCTTCCCTGTAATAAGCCTGGTGGGTTATGTTAACACAGCCGTACGCACTTTTAAACGGTATCAGGACTGTCAGATTTGTATGATTGAACATCTCCTCAAAAAAAGTGGTGTTCGGAGGATCGTCATAATCCAGCATCCCGTCAAACCATTCGGTAGTTAAATCTCTTGTTGAATAATTCAAACAGAAATCGGTTGAGATTGTCGGCGGGGTTCCAAGGCTTTTTACACAAACGCCGCCTTCGCAGTCCCCGGAAACACAACAAGAATCCGCATCGCAGGAGTCGCCATCTTGTTTTTTATCCGTTATTATCGGGACATCAAATCCTAGGATCTGGGAACGCTTTTTGTATAAGTTCGAGTTTGTGCAGTTTTCATAATGGAAGATGTCGCAATAGGTATCGGATGGGATGTGGCCCGCGCCGTCTATCCCCCACGACTGCCTACATTCGGTACATATCCACCCGCTTGAGTCGCAAACCCCCGTTTGACAGTCCGCATCGGAATCGCATGACATTCCCAAGCTTCTCTTATTGGTGCACCATCCCAGATTAACCTGAAGCATGCATCCGTCATTGCAGGTTGAGTCTGAACTGCATGTTGTGGCCTTTTCGGTATTGCATGACCCATAAACGCAATAGCGGCTCGCCCCGCAGTCGGCATCCTGCAAACACGGGTCTCCTATGATCGCGGACATCACGCATAACCCTCGATTACAGATTCCGATCCCCTTCCCGGAACAGTCGGAATTGGACGAGCATGATACGGTTTCGCAGGAGTTTATTGTAGTGGCAGCCGGAACCGAGCATTGAGGCAGTCCCTGAGATGTCGAATTTTGTTCGTTGCAGATTTCCGTGATTAAACAATCGGTATCCTCATCGCATATTGTAGCATTGACACTAGACAAAACAAAGAGTAATGCTAAGACTGAATATACTACTTTCATGTCCATCATGGTTTTATATGAATAAACCACGCCCAACTTCATCCAGCTTCTGCAAAATTGCTTTCCCGACTTCGTGCAGGTACATGGCGTTGAAAATGCTCATCATTATTACGAATAGAACTATAAAAATCAACAAGAATAAGATAAGCCACAGCTGCCATCTTGTCAACACTACTGGCCTGTTTAGGGTTGTAAATACAACACCACCATCCTCTTTGTGTGCGAAGGCCTTCTCGCCTGTTTTCAATCTAACTTCTTCCGTAGCAACCATTTTAAATTATTTTTGTTATTGGTGTTAAGATAATCCTGTCGCCCCTTGCGACAATTTTTATGAGTTGTCCCCCCTCTATCCCTAGTTTTTTACGGATGTGCTTGGGAATGGAGAGTTGGCCTTGGGGACTTATTCGGCGGGTCTGCGACCATTTTTCCCATGATTGGTTTTTAGGTTTTGTCCTTTGCATTTTTATCTTTTAAATTTTTAAATTTGTTATTTAAAAATGGGTATCAGATATATCGAGGCTTTGACCGGGATCTTTTTGAGCCTGATGCAGACCAAGCCGAGGGAGTTCTACACTACTGCGCTGCTGATAGCCATGACTATTTTAGAGGTGGATCAGAAGATAGGTGGGAAGGATCACAGCAAGGGATTGATTGAATTGAAGTATATTATGGAGAATACCCATAAGGATTTAAAGATTCCGTTGGCATTAGCAGAGGCCTATGTTGATTCCACAAGAATCGAGAAATGGGGCGCAGAGAGGGAGATTAAGGACAACAAAGGCAATTTAGTCAAGATAAAAGGCAGACCCGTAAGCGTGTTGGATATTTATCAAAGGATGAAGGAGAGTTATCTTCCTATTTTAAGAGAAGTTTCCGATGTCGTCAAGGATTATTCGCTGGATATGAGATTCAGGATTGGGGAGGGTGGCAGTTCTATGGGATGGTTGAAGGAAGAGCAGGAGGGAGAGACGTAATGGAGGAGATATTTTGCCGAGAGTGTAACACCTTGGTTGAGAACGGAGAACTGTTAAGAGTTGTTGTTACCAGAATTAAAGTAGACGAGAAATCAATAGATTGCGCTGAAATGGAATTTTATTATTGTAATAAATGTGCTATTGAGGGAATATTAGTCAAGCTTAATGAGGTGAAGGGGTGAAGAAACTGACAACAGTATTTCCAGAAGATCTTTTCAGAAAGGCCAAATCTGAGCTTGAGTTCACACAAGAGCCCCTGAAGGATGAGATTCTTAGAATAGAGCAATCCAAGTCCCCTGAGATCTTGGGGAGGGCGTTGAGCAACGACATGACCCGGCTTTTTTTCAAGAGCCTTTGGTTCAAGATCCATCAGAACCCTCCTGAGAACATCACGTTGGAGATAAAGGGAGGGACTAGAAGCTCGAAGTCCACCAATGCGATCTTCATCTATGTATGGTTGAGTAGGGCATGGGGATATGAGCCTGTTGTTGGGAATATCTTAGCAAATCAGGCTGAGTTGTTGTATAAGCTGAAGGACTCCAGGTATGGGGAGACGTTCATTGTTGACGAGCAGACCCCTGAGACATATTCTGAGGGAATAATCGCGGAGACGGAGCAGTTGGGGAACAACCTGAATATCTGCGCCAAGAAATGCAACAACATCATATTTATTTTTCCAACTAGGTTCACGATAAGGGGTGCGCCCTATGGGTTGGAGACTATGGGGAAGGACGTCAAGAACAAGTGGAACAAGTGTTTTCTTTATGATCTGGGTGAGAGGAGGGCTATGGGATTCAGCAATTTTCCTATGGGATATGTTACAATCCCCAAATATGTTGATGAGAAATATGCTTTTACGCCTCAAGCGAAGTGGAATCCGGCAAGGCTTGAGAATTATAAGGAGAAGGGCTATGATTTTGATTCTCTGTTAGAGGAGGAGTATGAGGAGAAGAAGAATGAGTGGATTGAGGATGTTAGGAAGATAAGCGGGAGTATGAGGAACAAGATAAAGGATAAGTATGCTTATGATCTGTCTCAGGATCTTGGTTTTACGGGGTTGACTAGCAAGACGACTAGGATGGCCTTTGTGCAGATGAAGGTCAATAGGGGGGGATTCATGGAGATGTCCAAGAACGAGATGGAGACTATAGTTGGGATGGCTGAGATATACCTTGAGGGAGGGATGGAGAAGCTTGAAGATGAAAGATAGGAATATTTTTTTTGTATGCGTGGTGGCCGGCGGATTGACCGGGATCATTTCCGGTGCGGTGATAATAAACCTTCCATATGTTGATGTAGGATATTTTAGGCTTGTAAATGAAGAAACCAGTTGTAGGGGGATCGAAAAATATTACAGCGGGGAGGGATTTATAAAAGATGTCAATAAATTGAATAAGATTATATGGAGCTACAATCACTCGTCCGAGAGTCCCGGACAATTATTTATAGCAACCCCTGGTGAAGTCGATTATCCTTTTTGGGATTGTGAGGACAGCACACACGCATTTTGGTGTATGGCAAAACTGTATAACATTACTTGCACCATATATTATACAAAACAGATAGGGCGCAGGAGCGATAGATTGGATCATTTGGGCTTAGAATGTTTTGTTGATGGCGGCTGGATGGAGATTAATTAACCGGCTTTATATTAAAACCGGAACCGGCTTTATTATCGTGCAATCCTCCTTTAAAAAGAATTTTCGTGAGAGCCGGATGGGAAATGTCTTTTCTCGTTTGCAGAAATGCTTGTAGTCTAAGGAACATCTTGAGAAGTTCATGATCTCAATCGCCTCGTCCCAATCAATAGGATCTAAAAGTCTGATGTGATATGAGTTTTCAGAGGACTCGAAAACCTTGAAGTTTTTCTTTGGGAATCTCAGGGATAGTCGTTTTAGCTCCTCCTCTAAGGAGAACTCGCTGATCCTGTCGTAGTCCAAAGAAAGCTTATATTTCATCTTTTGAGTTCTTGTTTCATTCGCACTAGCCTAGTAAACCTTGCCTTGCCTTGCCATGCCTCGCCCCGCCTCGCCCTGCCATGCCACGCCATGAGCATGAAACGAGCCTCTTTTTGAGGGGAGGTTTCTCGCATGAGCGTAATCATAAACCTCGCCTTGCCTTGCCTAGCCTCGCCCCGCCTTGCCAAGCCCAGCCTTGCCAAGCCCAGCCTTGATAAGCGTAATCATAAACCCTGCCTTGCCCTGCCTTGCCATGCCTTGCCTTGCCAAGCCCTGCCATGCCTCGCCAAGCCACGCCTTGATAAGCGTAATCGCTAATTGTCGGAAGTTTCCCACTTAGTCACCATCGCCCTGCCGAACGGCCCTTTTTTCTCTGGGCGGAAGTCGAGCATACCAACCCTATCGAGGCCGTTGTCGACTATGGCTCTGGCATCCTTTTCACTCAGCAAGACCTCATCGTATATCAGAGAAAAGGAACACGACCATTTATTCAGCCTTGGCCTATGTCTTATGACTGCTCCTTTAGTGGCCGGTATCACCACCCTCCTGCTGTCTATCTCATAATCCTTGACACCGAGCGATACTGTGTCGGGAGTTATGAACATGCAGGCTGCTGCCTGCTTCTGTAGGCTGGCTCTTCCCTTCCCTTTCACATAGACCGCTCCAGCGACCAGCATCCGCTGTATGTTTGCGGACGGTATGCAAAGCATCTCCGTCTTCTCGTCCCTGTAAGCTGCATATTCAGCCTGTTCCTGCATAGGCATCTTTTCTATGCCATCTATTGCCACCATTGGATACTTGTGCATTATCAATGGTGTTTTCCCTTTTATCTCAACATTGACTTTTTTCATTTAGCATCTCCGTATTTAGATTTGAGTTTTTTGAATCCCCACGCCATTATAATAAGTTCATTCTGATACCTCCTTAACCTTTTCCCAGAAGCTCATTTGCTTAAACTCATCTCTTCCAAGATAACAGCGATTACTCCGATAATCCAGACGATCCCATAAATCCCACGTGTGGATAGGCAACGCTAGATAAACGGCCTTCGGAATTAATCTGAGTTTCTCAATTGGTTTCATTCTTGCTTAAGCGATTATAACATCTCTATGTTTTACTATTCTCATCTGTAGATCTCCCCGAATCTTAAAACCTGCTTTCTCTTGCTGTATTCCCACCTGATAATCTTGGAATCGAGTGGCTTCGTATCGTCTACTTGGCCCGTAGAGGCAAACGGAGTGAAGATCGCCCCATACCATCCCATAACCCCAGTGAAGCTGTCGCCCAACCCGAATATCTGCTTTATAGCTGTATTGAGCCAATCCTCCGCTTTTTCTTCTGTTATCTGCTCTTCCGGCGAGATCCAGAAGAATATTGCTATCTCCCGCCTAGTGTTATAATTGTCGCCTGAGTACCAGACTATATACGATTTTATGCGCTCCCATGCGCCCAAGACTAAGGCAGGTTCCTGGAACGTGCCTAGCCGTTCTAAAACTGCTGTAGGTGCCTGGCGTTTTTCCCTAACCCTTTCAAAAAGCTTTTGACGCTCCCTGTAGATCTCAATAACATGCGTCCTCACCCCTGTAGTCGGTAGCTTGACCCAACCGCCCCTGCTTGGGATCCATTGGAAGGCGTTTATCTCTTCCGGTGCTATCACCCTGAAACGCCTCTTGATCCAAAAAGTCATTTGGTTTCGTTCTTCAGGTGGATATACGGTCTTGCCAGTTTGCTGAAAACTGCTATGGTCCCGTCTGCGATAAATATATTCCTGCCAACCTCTGTCTTGTCGTCTAGCTTCTCGTAGGCTGCCGTAGAGATCTTGTGAGATCTAACCAAAGCATCCTCGTATGCCTCGTCAACTTCTTCTTCATTCATTGTAAAAACCCCCCGTGTTTAGTTTAAAATCTTTACAAATTTAAATCAAAATTCCCGTATGTAACACGCCGTTATATTCTCCACGTCTCCAATCACTTTTTTCATGCAGTCATAATCGAAGCATAAACACATTCTGTAGTTGTAGCTTCCCGTCATATTTTGGTCTGTGCAGGATTTTAAGCAGCGTTCTTCATAGTCTGTCCCTGCCTCAAATATTCCCATCTGCCACAAGACTACCCCTACAATAATAACTACTAAGACAGCCCATCCGTAAGTAGCCAAATATTCTATTGCCCTTTGTCTATTGTTTTTCATTTTTATCACCTCGCCTGAAGAGCATAAAGTATTTTTTTAGCTGTGCTTAATTTGGGGTCTATGCCCCCGCTTTCTACTCTTGCTATTAAAGATTGACTTAATGCCGCCATCCTAGCCACTTCCGCCTGTGTAAGGCCACGTTGTTGCCTTAGTTTTTTGAAAATTCCCCCGTTTGGAAGAAGAAACCAGTCTGTTATCACAGTTTCCCCGCATTTAGAACATTTCATCATTCACTACCCATTAATTTTTTAATTATCAGGAATATTGTCCCGAATACCGCTATGAACACTAATTTTATGGCCTTGAAAACCAGCCAGGCGAAAAAGAAGAACGCTCCGGTTACGAAGGCCAAGAAAAGGAAAAACAATATTGCGAATATTAGCCATGCGTCCATTTTGATTTTTTATCCGCATCCTGCCGATCTTTAGGCTTTATATAATCTCGATGATATTCCTTTTGGTATGCCTTCATTTTGGTTTTTTTGTATATATCTCTATGTTCAGGGCAACAAAAAGCGTTTGAAGCTCGTTCTGGTGGAAAGTCATTACCACAATGCTTACACTTTCTCATCTTTAAACTTTTCTATTATATCCATCTGCCAAGCCCAATATCAAGCAATATCAAGCCCAAGCCCCATGTCAAGCCCCATATCAAGCACCATATCAAGCACCATACCAAGCCAAATATCAAGCCAAATATCAAGCTCCATGCTAGGACCGCTATCAAGCCCACTATCAAGACTTTTTCATTTAATTTCTCGGTCTTTTTCATCTGTTTAGTTTTTTATAATATGATTCTTCATAGTCCTCTACTCTGGCTATTTTCTTCTTGCAGTTGGGACATTGATAATGCCATTTATGTATATGTTCCAATCCTACATTCCCTATCTCAATCATTTGTTCTTCACATTCCAGACACCAATATTTAGTCTTTTTCATCTTTTGAGTTTTTTAACAAATCTGAATCGTCTTGTTATCCTCCTCACACCAACATTCTGAATGAACTGTTGATGCGAAAAAACTTGCACTAGAACCATCTTTATATTCAAAAAAGTTCATACCTAACTTTTCACATTTTTTGTTACATTCGCACTCACCAATTCCATAGCATAATCCTTTGCTATGTGCATCAATTCTCTCATTCTCAGCGATTATGAAGATTATGCATAGCAATATTGTAAGAGATGTACACACCCCCACTAATATCTTAAACGTATCCATTTTTGTTTTTCTTAAACTCCTTTATAATCTCCATGTTGATGTCCATCAATACGCATCTAACAGCCCAGTTCTGAAGCATGTATTCGATACTGTTCAATGCGGATCTTAGGTTGTGCAGCTTTAGATCCTCAACATTTCTAGTATCGCCCTTCTCGTCATATCCGGTTATGTAGTAGGTTTCCTCAAACCTATGTTTACATTCAGGACATTTCATTTTTTGAATTTTCCTCGAAAAAGTCAAGATTTAATAATAACATTGAGATTACGAATAGTAAGAATAGGGGATGGATCAATACTGATAGTAGCGTGAAGATACAAACGATAACCTTGTTCGCTACAATATTCCTTTCCTGAGAGGTCTTGAGCGACCACATGACGGGATTTAGAGGAACATTGATATATTTAATGCCGTAGTCTGCGATCTCCTTCTTCTGGGCCTTAGAGTAGCCCCTATATCCAAGGAAGAGGAATAGTAGGATCAATCCCGCCAAGACGAAATATTCAATGCTCATTTTTCTTTTTTAAAATATTTGTATAAGTGGCATTTGTGATCCTGCCATAATTCCGGGTTCCAACACAAGGACTGGCCGCAGTCCGATTGTCTAACCATCTTTAAGTTTTTCTATTATATCCATCTGCCAAGCCCAATGTCAAGCCCCATATCAAGCACCATATCAAGCCCACTATCAAGCCTTTTTCATTTAATTTCTCGGTCTTTTTCATCTTTACGTTTTTCTATTATATCCATCTGCCAAGCCCAATATCAAGCAATATCAAGCCCAAGCCCCATGTCAAGCCCCATATCAAGCACCATATCAAGCACCATACCAAGCCAAATATCAAGCCAAATATCAAGCT